>Ga0310120_10001466_pt1 | contig 17653 bp, 13 predicted proteins | sample CB27_AW_983_MG_FD_203506 | JGI IMG/M metagenome (GOLD analysis project Ga0310120, IMG submission 203506) | Marine microbial communities from Western Arctic Ocean, Canada - CB27_AW_983 | ecosystem: Environmental > Aquatic > Marine > Oceanic | place: Canada: Western Arctic Ocean | collected...
TATTCCCATGCACGAGGGCGCCGTGCCCCGGCCCGTCTCGCCCTACGGCGTGACCAAACTGGCAGCTGAGCACTTGTGCGGCTTGTATTGGTCGAACTATGCCGTCCCGACCGTGGCCTTGCGCTATTTCACGGTCTACGGTCCGCGCCAGCGCCCCGACATGGCGTTTAACCGGTTTCTTCGGGCCATTCGGGCCGGCACCCCGATTTCGCTCTATGGCGACGGGGAACAAACCCGTGATTTCACGTTTGTCGACGACGCGGTTTCCGCGAATGTCGCCGCCGCCGACCGAGGGATCCCCGGTGGCGTCTATAACATTGGGGGAGGATCCCGGGTCACCATCAATCATGTACTCAAATTGATGGCGGAGTGTACGGGTCGAATCCCGGCGGTCACGAGGGAGCCCAGTCAGAAAGGTGACATGCGGGATACTTACGCTGACACCACCCGGGCCAAACAGGTGCTCGGGTTCTCACCTTCAGTCTCTCTCCAAGACGGAATTCGAGCCGAGCACGAATGGATCGAGCGAACGGCACAACAGATAAACTGATAAGTAGGATGCAAAACATGGGTCACTTACGAGAACGCGCCGTTGGAGCACTCAGTGTGCTGATGCTGTTGGTGACGACCGCGTGCGGCGGTGGCAGCCGGCCGCAACCCGACATCAACCCCACGACCGCGAGAGCTGATCAGATCCTTTTTCAACGAGGCACAACCGCCATGGCCGAGGACGATTGGCTGCGGGCACGGGAGTATTTCCTCCAACTGCGGGACGGGTATCCGCAAAGTGCACTCCGCGCGGACGCCCGGCTCGGTATCGCGGATACGTTCCTCGCGGAAGGGACGATAGACGCTGCGGTGGCCGCGGAGACCGCCTATCAGGAATTTCTTGCGTTATACCCGACCAATCAGCGGACAGACTACGCGCAGTATCAACTTGCGATGGTGCATTTCGGTCAGATGCACGGCCCAGAGCGCGATCAAAGTGATACAGCGAGCGCTATTCGGGAGTTCGAAGCATTTATTTCGCGCTACCCGAATAGCGACCTCATGGATGTCGTCCGCACGCACCTTCGCAGCGCGCGGGACCGGCTATCCGAAGCGGAACTCCTGGTCGGTCAGTACTACCATGGGCGAAAGTGGTGGCCAGGCGCGATCGATCGGCTGCGGTCAATCCTCGATGAAGACCCCGGATTCGGAGGCCGAGATGCAGTCTATTTCTATCTAGCCGAGTCGTTGAGCAACGTGAATCGCCGCGAAGAAACCGAAGAGTCAGTCGCGCTCTTCGAACGGCTTCACAGCGAGTTCCCGGAGAGCGAGTTTCTCGCCGAGGCCGTGGAGCCTTTCGCGAACGTCAAAGCCAAGCTGGACACACTCCCTGAGAGCGAGGGGACCGAGGCGGACAGCGCATCGGAGGGGAGCGGCGAGGGCGACTCGTCGCCGCCAGCCCCCTAGTTGAACTCGTCCAGACCGGCGTTGCCGTAGTTCGAGTCGTCTGCACTATTCGGACGCCCGCTCTCGGGCGGAGGCGAAGTCGGTGACGTTGGGTTGGCTCAATAGCCGGTTGTAGCACCGATAGTAGTCAAACCCCGAGACCAGCGCGACCACCAGGACCCCCCAGAGGGCCACCGTGCCCAGCACATAAAACAGCAGGACCTGGTTACCAAGCATCAGCAAGAGTATTGCCGCGACCTGCGCGATCATTTTGATCTTGCCCAGCCCGGACGCCGGTATGGTGACGCCCCGTCCGTGCGCAATACTCCTCAGGACCGTCACCGCCAGCTCGCGCCCCAGGATGACCCACACCATCCACGCGGCGGCCAACTCCATCCACACCAGTGATACCAACGCCGCCGTGATCAGGAGTTTGTCCGCCAGCGGGTCCATCATCTGGCCCAGCGTCGTGATTTGACGTCGTCGGCGGGCCAGATAGCCGTCCAACCAATCGGTCAACGCCGCCAGTCCAAAGATGGCCGCGCCCACGACTTCTTTTGGTAGCCCGAGAATGGCCGCGCCCTCGAACCTCGTCAGGAGTACGACCACCAGAAAGGGCACCAGAAAAATCCGGGCCAACGTCAAGATGTTTGGCAGATTCGGCACGATCAGGTCGCGATGAGCAAACAGCGCAGCAATTGTACCCCTTGGTAGCGCGTTATGATCTCGCCAGCATGAAAGCCATTTTACTGGCTGGAGGCTTTGGCACGCGCCTCCGACCCCTGACGCTACACACACCCAAACCGGTCGTCCCAATTTTTGATAGACCGTTTCTCTATCATCAGATCCAGCTCCTCAAGACCCTTCCCGAAGTCGACGAGGTCATTCTGAGCCTCAACTATCGACCGGAGCGAATCGAGCAAGTCATCGGTGACGGGTCGGCCCTGGGTCTGCCCGTCCGCTATATGGTCGAGCCGGAGCCGCTCGGAACCGGAGGCGCGATCAAATACGCTGCCCAGAGCGTGGATGACACGCTGGTCGTCTTCAACGGCGATGTCTTGACCGACACGGATCTCCCGGCGATGCTGCGGACTCACCGAGAGAACAAGGCCCGCGCGACCATTGTCCTTACCGCCGTGCCAAACCCCCAGGCCTACGGTTTAGTCGAAACTGACGAACGAGGACAGGTCCGTCGATTCCTCGAGAAGCCCGAACCGAATCAAGTGACCTGTGACACCATCAACGCCGGTCTCTACGTCCTCGAGCCAGAGACGTTTGACCGCATTCCCTCCGAGACCAAGTGGTCGATCGAACGTCAATACTTTCCGTCGCTCGTCGACCGGGGTGAGACGTTTATGGCCCATCTCCACCGAGGATATTGGATCGACATCGGGACCCCAGAAAAGTATCTCCAAGCCCATCGCGACATCATGACCGGGCGTTGCGCCGCCTATCCGTTTCTCGGTCGCCCGGCGGACGACACAGTCGTCGCCAACGATGCGATCGTGGCCAACGGGGCTACGCTGGTTGGTCCTTGCTACATCGCGTCGGGCGCGACGGTCGCGGCCGGCGCGAGAATCGGCCCTCAAACGGTGGTCGGGACCCACTGCGTTGTCGAGGCCGGAGCGGTGTTGGAACGGAGTGTGCTCTGGCCCGAGAGCACGATAGGTACCGAAGCCCGTGTTGACGGGGCGATCCTGGGACGCCATGTGCGTCTCGACGAACACGCATCGGCCGGACCCGGAGTCGTCATCGGGGACGGGTCGCACATCACCGCACACACCCGGCTGGCAGAGGCGACACCCGCAGGCCGCTGAGACCCGCAGAGACGAATCGAGCATCACGAGGCACCAGAGCATGACAACAATCGACCCTGGCATCTTCAAGGCCTACGACGTCCGCGGTGTCTATCCAGACCAACTGAACGAGGACCTTGCGCGACAGATCGGTCGCGCGTTTGTGACCTACCTCGACGCGCGACGCATCGCAGTCTCGCGCGACATGCGCGTCTCATCGCCGGCCATCGCCGATGCATTCATCGATGGGGCACTCGCGCAAGGCGTGGACGTCGTCGACTACGGCATGCTCGGCACCGACATGCTCTACTACGGCGTAGCGCGTGACGGGCTCGACGGAGGCGCACAGATCACCGCGTCACACAACCCGAAGCAGTACAACGGAATGAAAATGGTCCGCAAGCACGCGATCCCTCTCAGCGGGGACGCGGGGATCTCGGACATTCGCGATATGGTCGTCTCCGGTTCAATCCCGACCTCGACGTCACGAGGACAACGAAGCGAAAGCCAGTTCCTCGACGACTACCTGGAGCACGTCCTATCGTTCGTCGACCCTTCGGTCATGCGACCATTCCGATTGGTGCTGGATGCCGGTAGCGGGATGGGCGGTCTCGTGGCCCCGCCGCTTTTCGAGCGGCTCCCGTGTGCCACGACCGAGTTGTGCTTCGAGATTGATGGCACATTCCCCAACCATCAAGCCAACCCCTTGATCGAGAAGAATCGCCGGCACATCGTCGAGCGCGTCATCGCCGACGGCGCAGACGCCGGTATTGCCTGGGACGGCGACGCAGATCGCTGCTTTTTTCTCGACGGGCACGGCGAGTTTATCGCGGGCGATTTCATCACCGCTCTCCTGGCGGAGGCGTTCCTAAGGAAGCAGCCAGACGCCACGATCGTCTACGACGTGCGGGCGAGCTTTGCCGTCAAGGACATCGTCGCCAAGCACGGCGGTCGTGCACTCATGAACCGCGTCGGCCACTCATTCTTCAAGAAGCGGATGCGCGAAGAAAACGCCGTTTTTGGTGGCGAAGTGACCGGCCACTACTACTTCCGCGACAACTTCTTTGCCGACAACGGCTTCATCCCGGCGCTCCTCATCCTCGAGCTCATGTCCGTCAAGAACATGACCTTGGCCGAGTTGCTCGCGCCACTTCGAAAGAAATATTTCATCTCCGGCGAAATCAATACGGAGATGGCGGACATGGATGCGGTGGCGGCCACTATAGAAAAGTTGGCTGCCCGGTACGCCGACGGTGACACGTGCCGAATGGACGGTCTGTCGGTCGAGTATCCGGAGTGGCACTTCAACGTCCGCCCATCAAACACCGAACCGATGGTCCGTCTCAACCTGGAAGGTCTCACCCCGTCCATCATGGAAGAGAAACGGGACGAGGTCTGCGCACTCATCAGTGGATAAGTCTCCGGGCGCGACAAGCCCAGTTCGCGCGAACAAGGCGACCGCCGCCGCGAGCTGGAGTACAATCTTCACTCGGTCCACTGACGCGAGCGGGAGTAACTCAGTGGTAGAGTGTCAGCTTCCCAAGCTGAAGGTCGCGGGTTCGACCCCCGTCTCCCGCTCCATTCTTAACCCCTGCGTCCTCAGCGACTTCCCCTCTCCTTCCTGAGTCGTCGTTGCACAGAGGCTGACGCTCGATCGGGGCCTCATCTGCAAATATGTGCAACGGCTGCGTCCCAAACCGCCGCATGCTGTCCTGCAACTGCGCCGCCGTGTGGTGGACGTGGTGCGAGCGTCGGCGTGGCCCAGCGTGCCTGGTCCCGGTCCATTCCCAAAGCCGATGTTCAAGAGCACATACGGGCTAGGGCGGAGGCTTGACCCTGCCTCGATTTGGCGTATACCAGTTTACGTAGACATAGGGGTCGACTCGACGGCGACCGTGAGTGCGAGCAGAGTTCCGGTCTTGGGCCATCGAAACATCAAACACCCCCGAACCATTGTAGCGCCGCCCGCCCCTTAGTCCGGGAGCGCGAAGACGAACAGATTGTTGCCAGCGCTGGGGCGTATCTCGGGGGTCAAACCCTCCACCCTGGTCCCGGTGCTCGCCACGACATACTGCCGTCCATCAACGGCATACGTAATCGGGAACCCGGTCACGGGTGATCCAAGATTGATCTCCCACAGCACTTCGCCAGTGACCTGGTCGAAGGCGCGAAAGCGCCCGCGCGCGTCGCCGCCGAACACGAGGCCTCCACCCGTGGTGACGAGCGAGTGCGTGGCCGCTCGTTGCTCGTGCAGCCAGGTCGTCTCACCGGTTTCGACAGAGATCCCCCGGACAGAGCCGAGCGAATCGGTCCCCGGGGTCAGCTGGAATCTGGCCGCGAGCCGATAGATGGCGAGACCCTCGGTCATAGTCGAGAGCACACGCGCACAGGTGTTCTTGAGCGGGAAATACATCGTATTGGTCAGCGGGCTATAGGCTCCTGCCGGCCAATTCTTTCCACCGGCCCACGAGGGACACGAAAGCACTTCTTGACCCAATCCGGTAAAGACGACCTCGGAGTTCTCGGTGACATCGCCAGTGTCGCCATCGATGTGGCTGATGACGTTCTGCGCAATAGTCGGTGTCGCCCACAAGAACTCGCCGGTCTCGCGGTCGAGCGTATACACGACACCCGTCTTCCCCGGTATGCCGGTGACGACTTTCCGCATCTCGCCGGGCTGCACCCTCGGGTTGATCCACGACACCTCGCTCGGGTTCGGCGCCACGGCCGTGTCGACCAGCAGCCGTTCATACGGATGGTCGAGGTCCCAATGGTCGTTCAAATGCTGGTAGTACCAGCGAATTTCTCCGGTGTCGCCATCGAGAGCGAGAGTGGAGTTGTGATACAGGTGCGCGTTGTCGACACCACCAAGCATGAACTTTGGCGCGGGAGAGGTAACCGAGGTACCGACATAGACGAGGTTGAGCTCTGGGTCATAGCTTGGCACCATCCACGATCCCACGTGCATTCGTTCCTCGTAGGGCACTCCACCCCACGTCTCGTCGCCCGGTTCCCCGGGGGCTGGCACGAGCGCGGCTCGCCACAACTCTTCGCCCGTCATCGCATCGTGAGCGAGGATGACACAGGAGACCGGCCCGGCTCTCGGCCGGCAGCTTCGACCAGAAATGACCTTACCGTTGGCGATGATGGGACCCGACGAATGCCGGGCCGGATGCACTTGGTAGTCAAATATCTGCTGTTCCCACGCCAGACTACCAGTGACCGCGTCGATGGCATACACATAGTCGTCGTTGCTCGTATCGATGATGAACCGCCCATAGATCGCGACGTTGCGATTGTTCTCGGTCAGACCGCCCATCACCGCCGGCACGTCCTCCGGAATGTCGCGTCGATACTCCCACGCGAGGTCGCCGGTGACCGCATCGATGGCCTGAATATGCTCATTCGGATTTGGCATATACAGCATGCCGTCGTAGGCGAGCGGCGTCCCCTCTTGCGCACCCGGGGCGAGCGCGCGGGTCCACACCATACGGAGCCTGGACACGTTGTCACGATTGATCTGGTCCAGCGGGCTGTAGCCCCAGCCATCGAGGGAGCGACGCCACATCAACCAGTCGTCCGGTGGCGGGTCCTGGAGCATCGCGTCCGTAACAGGGACGAAATCGTCACCCTGTCGCGCCTGCGCAGGCGACAGGCTCGCCAGGACCGCGATCGCGACGAATGAGAGATATACGTCTCTTCTAGAGCTGGACATCGTGATTACCCCGTGCGTCGAAAGACGGCAACCGGCTGCCGGTCTCAGGATTTTACTCTCGGCGCGGTCCCGTCCCCACCCAGGGTCACCGAGAAGCCGCCGCGTTGTATTCGTCGACGAGATTCTAGAGACAGATACACCAGTGCAGCCGCGCGTGCAGCCGACACGATGGTGGTGAACGGTGGCCGCCCATGCGCTCGCCGGTTGAACGGCGCCGGCCGGTAGGATATGCCTTTTCGGCGGGTCCTGCGACGAAGAGCGGATGTAACGGAATCGTGGCCCCGGTGGCACCCTCTCGCGCAGACTGCGGGAGTCGAGGGCCACCGAAGCCTCTGAGACTCTCCAGCCTAAGGCAGGCTAAAGGCCACAAATCGAGGATGTTCTTCCTCAGTGCCGGCGATCGCGACGACGATGAATTGCTTTCCCTCGTGCATATACGTCACCGGGGCACCGGTCGTGCCCGCCGACAGCTCGGTCTCCCAGACGACATCACCGGTCGCTTTGTCGTAGGCGCGGAAATAGGGCTCCCCATAGTTGGTCACGATGCTCAGTGGCATGCCTTCTTGCATCCGTGCACCGCGCGTCCGCAGGGTCCGGTCCTCACCCGCGAAGAGCAACGTCTTGGTCGCCAGCGGCGATGGTCGAGCGGGATTGCCCAACGGCCCAAGGTTGAGGTGCCGGATCGCCGGATGGTTGCGGGGTCCGTTCCCATTGGCCACCTGCCAGGCGATCTCGCCAGTGTTCATGTCGATCGCCGTGATCCGTCCGTAGGGCGGTTTGAAGAGCGGCAAACCCTGCGGGCCACCCATCCACAGGCGTGTGCCTTTGACATACGCGAGATTCGTACGGTCCGGGTTCCCTTCGAGTACATCCGCTACGAACGGCGATGTGATCGAGGGAACGAACAGATAACCAGTCTCGGGGTCAAACGCCGCACCCTGGACATCCGCGCCCCCTTGTGACCCGGGCAGCTGAATCGTCCCCAGGTTGTCTTCCGAGCCGTCACCGCGTACGGACGGCGGGGTAAACATGGGCCCCATGGTGTAGCGCTTGACAATCTCCAAAGCTTCAGCCCGCAGCTCCGGCGTGAAGTCGATGAGGTTGTCTTCCGTCGCACCCTGGCGGTCAAACGCCGGCGGCTTGGTCGGGAATGGCTGAGTCGGCGACGTCACTTCGCCCGGCACATTCGACTGTGGAACCGGGCGCTCCTCAATCGGCCAGATCGGCTCACCGGTCACTCGGTTAAACGCAAACGCAAACGCCTGCTTTGTCAACTGGACCACGGCCTTGATGTCACGGCCATCAACGGTGAGGTCCATGAGAATTGGCGCCGTCGGCGGGTCGTAGTCCCAGAGACCGTGGTGGACGGTCTGGAAGTGCCACACTCGCTCGCCAGTCTCGGCGTCAACACAGACGATGCTCTGGCTATAGAGGTTGTCACCAGCGCGGTGACCGCCATACATATCATTCGTCGGCGACGTCACCGGCATGTAGACGTATCCGAGCTCTTCGTCGGCGCTGAAGAGCGACCACACCGGGGCATGCCCGGTGAATTGCCACGACTCATCCGCCCACGTATCCGTGCCAAACTCGCCAGCCTGGGGAATGGTGTGAAACACCCACCGAAGCTCACCGGTGCGCACGTCAAAGGCTCTGACATCGCCCCGGATATCCTCTTTTGTAAAAAACGTGTCGGACATCGATTGCCCGAGAACCACGACGTCTCGGATGACCGTCGGCGCCCCACCCCAGCGGTATCGCGCTCCCTCGGCGAGCCCGGTGGTCAAGTCGACGCGACCGTTGTCGCCAAAATCGAGATACGGCTCGCCCGTCTGGGGGTTGAGAGCCATCAGCGACTGCCCGCGTTGGACAAGTATCCGCTCGTCCCCGCTCGCTTCGCCTTTCCAATACGCCACACCGCGCGTCATCGCCCCCCGATACGCCTGCGGCCCCTCCTCCATGGGATGTTGCACCCAGATCGTCTCGCCGGTCCCCGGGTCAAACGCCTCGACCAAGCCAACGGCGTTTGGTGCGTAGAGCACGCCGTCTATCATCAGCGGAGTCGCGGTGAAGCGGTCGCCAAAACTCAGGTCCGGCGCCGCGGCCAAAATGGACGGATCGACCGCGCTTCGCTCCCACGCCAGACGGAGGTCCGCGACGTTGTCTTTGTCTATCTGGTCGAGCGGGGCATACTTTGTCGACCCGATGTCGCCCCCATAGACACGCCATTCGCCATCCGCTGCGCCCTGTTGGGCCAACGCAGGCGCCACGGCGAGCCAACTCAGGGCGATCATCATCGTGGCGCAGTGCACAAACAACCTTCTTGGTGTAGCCATCAACGGTCCTCCAGCCCAGAATTATAAGGGCATCCGTCGTCTTATCCTGGAGGTGACGGCGAATCGACGGACGATTGCCGGGCGCCCCGGACGCGACCACCAGGAACTCGTTTGAGAATACTGCTGCAAGTCAGCAGCACGCGGTCCCCGGCAAAAACGGTGCCTCGGACAAAGGTCAGCCGTCCCGTCCGGCGAATGACCTCGCATCGAGCTTCCACCATTTCGCCCTCCTGCCCCGCCGAGACGAACTCGCAATTGAGCGAGACCGTCACACACTTCTCGTCCGGCTGGTCCCACACCGCGGCGAGACACACGGCAAAGTCTGCGAACGTCATGAGCATGCCGCCATGCACCGTATCGCCAGTGTTCAAGTGGTGACTTCGGATGCGAAAGGCAAACGAGATATCGGCACCTTCGCGCTTGAGTCCAAGCGGTCCCACCAACTCCTCGAACGGGTCGTGATACGCAAACGTCGAGTAGCCAGGTGGCAGGTCGTCAGCCGTGGTGTCCATGTCGCTCACGAACCCACGCGATGCAGTTCCGCGGGGTGATGAAGCCAGAAGTCCGGTTTATGACCGCTTTCCTCGAACGCGGAGGTATCGAAGGGACCCCAGAGTGCGGCCGCAGTCTGCACGCCGGCCGCCCGTCCGGCCGCGACATCGTGAGGCGAGTCCCCGACAAAGACCGTACCCGAGGCCTCCGCCGAGAGTCTGGCTAACGCCTCAATCACGGGCTCGGGATGCGGCTTGAACCGGGTGACGTCATCCGTCGTCACGTGCTCCCTAAAAAAATGGTCCAGTGCACACAGGCGCAACCCACGTTCCATCGACGCGCGACTCTTGCTGGTCACGACCGCCAGCGGCACGCCCGCCGCGTGGAGAGACTCCAGAAGGTCGTGCACACCAGGGTAGGCGGTGACCATCTGGTCATGATGCTCGTTATTGTAGGCCCGATAGGTCGCCGTCATGGCTTCGACTTCGTCGGGATCGCGCCCAAACTTTGCGAGCTGCGTCCGCAACGGCGTGCCAAACCCAGCGCGCCAGTCGCGCTCGGCGGGCACCGCACCGAGGTGGCGCTGCATCGTGTGTCGATACGACGCCATGATGAGCCCGATCGAGTCGATCAGTGTCCCGTCGAGGTCAAACAGATACGTGGAAAAGTGGGGCACCGGCTCCGGATTCCAATCGTCGATGTCGCAATGAGGCTCGGGCTTCGACACGAATCATCGTAGTGGACGAAAAAACTCCCGAAGATCAGCGACGAGGAGGCTCGGTTCCTCGATCGCTGGGAAGTGTCCTCCCGTATCGTAGGTCGTCCAATGCGTCACGTTCTCTGGCGGGTCGGCCAAAAAAGAACGCGGCACCTGAGAACGCGCCGGGATTCCGACAAACTCCGCGTAACCCTGAGGCACGTCAATCGGCCCGACCGTTCGGCGGGGACGCGAGCTTCCGAGACCGTTGGCATGATAATACCGAACGCTGGTGCCGATGGTTCCCGTGTGCCAGTAGATAGACACCAAGGTCAGGATCTCGTCCTTTGTGAAGCGGGTCTCGACGTCACCGTCACAGTCGCTCCACGAGCGGAGTTTCTCGGTGATCCAGGCCGCCAGACCCACGGGAGAATCCGTCAGGCCAAACGCCAGCGTCTGCGGTTTTGTTCCCTGGATACGTTGGTACCCAGTTTCCTCCACGCCCCAATGCTCTGCCCTCGCCAGATAGTCGCGCTCTTCTTCCGTCTCGGGCGGTCGCGATTGCCGGGGCGGCGCACCGGGAGTGTGTACTCCCACAAGCAGGTCGGGAAAGCGTGCGCCCAACGCCCGCGTGACGCCAGCCCCCCAGTCACTGCCATACGCGCCAAATCGCTCGTACCCGAGCTTCTCCATCAAGGCCACCCAGAGCTCCGCGGTCCGCGCGACATCCGTCCCTTCGGCTGGTTCACCAGAAAATCCAAAGCCCGGAATCGACGGCACGACAACGTCAAACGAATCGGCATTGTCACCGCCGTGGGCCTCCGGGTCACTCAGCGCGCGCACCGACGGCAGCATCTCCCAGATCGTCCCCGGCCATCCGTGCGTCATGACCAGCGGCAACGCGGCGCCCCCACGTCCGGGCTGGTGCACAAAGTGGAGCGGCTGCCCGTCGATAACGGTCGTGTAGTGGTTGAACCGATTGAGGTCGGACTCGTGGGCCCGCCAGTCATACTCGTCCCGCCAATACGCCACCAGCTCTTCTAGATAGCCCCGGTTGGTGCCATACGCCCACGCCTCGCCTGGCGATTCAGGCGGCCATCGGACATTGGCGAGTCGGCGGTTCAAATCGTCGAGCTGGTCGTCAGCAACGCTGATGGTAAACGGTTCGATACCGGGTCGGTCCCCTGGGTCTTGTTGCCTGGCCACTGCGGCGCCTGCTTGGGCCACCATTCCGGCGGCACCCATCAACTTCAGCGCGGTCCGTCGGTCAATTGGTCGGTGTATCTCTGCCACGACGCGCTCCTTCTCCAACGCCTCCGAAATCCGGCCTATAGACTTAGTCGCCATGCTGTCTCCTTCCGCAATCATGCGCCGTGACATGGACGACCAACACCTCGTACTGGTCGACGACCCGGTAGATGGGGCCGTACTGATGACCGTCGGTTAGCGGCTGCGGTCTGCTTGGAGGCCGGAGGTTCAGCTCGTCGCGTCCGGACGTTCAATTCCTTGAAACGGCCCACCTTCACCCTCGCGGACAAAGAGTATTGCCCCAAGCTGAAGAGGGCGGACAGGTGTTAAGGCTTCCGTCCCCCCATCCTTCGTCTGCGTTTCGTCCCAGCATCAGTCGCCCGTCGCGAGCTTCACCTCCCGGAGTTTACCCGAGCTGCCCCGGCACGTGAGGCTGGCGTGTCACCGAATCGGTTGCGCACCCTAGTGTCCCTGATCAGGGATTCCTTACATAAGTTAGGCATTGCTGTGAGCCCGCCAAAGGTGCACGCTTTGTGCCGTAGATCTACACAGAGCCATAGTGTCGCTATTTCGGGGCGTTCTCAGTGACTTCGCGGTCAAAACGGCAGGTCGAAGTTGCCTCCGAGCCCAGAGCCAGACGGTCCTTTTAAAACGTTCAGATGCCTTATGTCGGCGTCTGGGCGCCTATCTGAGCAACCACGCGTCCATGGCTCACCGATAACAGAGTCCCTTTGGGTTAGTGCCGATGGGCTAATCGTCAGTCCAATAGCAGCGTCCCGGCGACGCGACGTGGTCGAGCTGTTGGCAATGGCTCTTGTGCGGGATGTGCTCGATGACGGTTATGGGCGAGTCCCGAGCCGGAAAGGGCCATGACGTTTCGAGGTAGCTCGCTTAAACTGCCAACCCAACCACTCTCAGACCGACCTGATGTTCGCCGCGATCTACGCTCGCAAGAGTACAGACCAGAGCGGTACTGTCGATGAAATGAAGTCCGTCAGCCGGGCGAGCACGGCCATCCGCCGGGTCTTCGGTCCCGCGGCGCTCTATGTGCAGGTGATCAAGACCCGCCGCCATGACCGCGCCGTGCGGGTCGACCGGCGCGCGGTCATTGGTGCCGCGTGGGGGTTTGACGAGGCGCTCGCGCGCTCGGAGGACTCCTCGACAGTGAACACGTCGCTCATCGAACGGTTGAACCTGACCATCCGGCAGAGTTCCGCCTACTTGTCACGACGGACGCTGTCCCATGCGCGCGCGACGGACACGCTCGACGGGCATCTCGAGCTGCTACGCTGCTACTACAACTTCGTTCGCCCGCATCGGGCGCTGAAGTTCGGACGCGAGACGCGGACGCCCGCGATGCAGGCGGGCCTCGCCACTCGGCGACTGACGCTTCGGGACATCTTCCTGTCCCTGCGGCGCGTTATCTCGTGGCTGAGCGACGTGCGGAAGTTCGCTGACGCGCGCAGGAGGGCCGCTGCTGCGGTCATGTACATGCCGGTCGCGGCGTAACCACACTTGATGACGGAAGCACCGCTCGCACGAGTGCGACTACCCACCGGGGCATTATCACCCCTCTCTGCAGTGTCCGGAAAACTAAGGAAAGACCAATGCTTCTCAGGCTAGAATGACGTCGAGTCTCGCCCTTGGCCCCCCTAGGAACCTTGGACAACCTGGGCCACCCATCGGCTGACGACAAAGTGCACGGCCGAGCGAATGGGATCACCCGTCATATCTGTCCGTCGCATAGGGTCGGCCCTCGCCGTCTTCCTTCTGCTTGCCGTCTTGCACACGTGGCCCCTCGTTACCGCGCTCCACGAGTACTCGCGCGACAACGATGATGAGCGACTCAACACGTGGGCTGTCTCGTGGATCGCCCACCAGTTACCACGCGATCCCCTGCACCTGTTCGACGGCAACATCTTCTACCCGAGCCGATACACGCTCGCCTACTCGGAGCCGCTGATCATCCCCGGGCTGATGGGCGCACCACTGCGCTGGCTCGGCGCATCACCCGTGCTCACCTACAACGTTCTTGTCTTGAGCGGTCTTGCGCTGACCGCCTTCGCAATGTATGTGCTCGTGACACGATGGACGGGTGATCACTATGCTGGATTGCTGTCAGGCGCGCTCTTGGCCTTCAGCACACAGCTGCTCACCCGTCTTTCCCATCTGCAGATCCTTCATTTGTATTGGCTGCCGCTCGCGATTCTGGCCCTCGACGGTCTGTTGACTCACAAGCGCCCTCGTCATTTCGCCATGGTGGGGTTGTGCGTGCTGGGTTCGGCTCTTACGTCGGGGTATCTAGCCATGTTCGTAACGGTAGCCCTCGGCGCGGCCTTCCTCGCGCGAGTGGATGCTTGGTACGGGCAAGACGGCGTCAAGACGCTCGCGAGGCTGGCGGTCGCCGCGGCCATGACGCTGGTCATCTTGGTCGTGGTCCTGTGGCCGTACGGAGTCCTGAGGCGAGAAGAAGGACTTCTTCGTCCGCTCGTTCCCGAGGTCGAGACCGTTGGTCTCGCACTGCAGAGCTATCTTTCGACCGCGGCGCGTGTCCACTACTCGACATGGAGCGAGGACTTCTACGAGCGCACGCCGGCTAGTCTGTTTCCAACGGCCATCGGTCTCGGTTTGGGGACTTTCGCGCTCCTGACGCGTCGTCGCGTGGCACCAAAGGGTGTGCGTCGGGTGGTTGTCGCCATCGCCTGTGCGGGTGTACTGCTCTCACTTGGGCCGCTGACACCCGTGTACGCGTGGGCGTATCAGATCATCCCACCGCTCCAGGGCATTCGAGCGACAGGCCGATTCGGTGTTCTGGTCATCTTCTCGGTTGCCGTGGCCGCGGGACTGGGGCTTGCCGCGGTTCGGAGACGCACTCCTCAGCGATGGGTCGCCCCACTGTCGATTGCCGCGCTGGTGGTAGCCACCGTGGAGACGTTCAGCGGCCCCATTCCGTATCGGCGTCTTGATTGGAACCCACCGATTTATCGAGCGCTCGAAGCCATTCACGAACCCGGTGCACTCCTGGAGCTCCCTATCTACGCCGGAGGCTCCTTTTTCGAGAATGGTCGCTATGTTCTGAGCTCAACGACGCACTGGAGACCGTTGGTGAACGGGTACAGCGGCTATCGCCCTCCGAACTTCGATCGACTGGCTCAGCTGGTTGGAACGTTTCCCTCGCTCCTGGCCGTGGCTCGCCTCCGCAGCCTTGACGTTCGCTACGTTGTCCTGCACACGTCCCAATATCGGCGTCAAAACGCGATCAGGCAGACCGTGCAGCGTCTAGACGGACGGCCGGACCTGGTTCTCGTCGCACGCGAAGGCACCGACCGTCTCTATCGCATCGGTGATCCTCGACTGAACGGTGTCGATGGGTTACTGGCCGGTCTGGAGTGGTCCGAACTGACCTTCGTCGACGGCCCGGGTATTCCAGGTAGCCTGCTCAGAGCCTCGCAGTCACTCGAGTCAGTATTCGGGATGCAGGGGCGCGGGCAGTTCTTCGCCCATATGGAGAACACGCGAACAGGCTCTCGTCTGCTTCTTCGTCTTCCTGAGAGAATGGTCGGCGAATTCCTGGATGAGCGTGGCGGGCGGATCACGGGGGTTGCCGTCGATGCCGATCGGGGCTCCGAACAACCGACGGTCCTATCGGTACCGCCTGGCCACGACGCAGTTCTGCTCGTTCTCCGCGCAGAGGACAACGAGCGCGTCTCACAAGGCGGCCCTGGTTCTCGCTAGAGCGTAGACTCCGCGACGAACGCCAAGCAGCGGTTCCTCCAAGAGGCCAAGACCGCCTCGGCTCCGAGCCTGGGACCCGGTTGTAAACTCGGACAGGTAGACGCATTCGTATTTGAGCGATCGCCAGGGCCGTCCATCGAGATGCAGATGCCCGCCTCCTTGAGCACGTCGGTGAAGTCGACGCTGGTGAATTGGCTCCCTGGTCGCTATTAAAGATCTCCGGAGGTCCATAGCGCTCGAGCGCCTCGTGCAAGGCGTCCACGCAGAAGCGCGCATCGAGCGTGTTCGACAGGCGCCAGGACAGGACATTACGGCTCGCCAGTCCATCACTGCGACGAGGTACAGAAAACCCCTCGCTGCAATGGGATATAGGTAACATCCGTGCCCCACACGTGGTTCGGCCGCGTGATCTGCAGATCGCGTAACAGGTAGAGATAGACCCGGTGCGCCGGGTGCGGCTGAGACGTCCGGTGCTTCCGCAATCAACTGTTGGCGTCCTGTCCCTAACCTGCTACATGCTACAGTTTGGGCCGTCATTCAAGCACCACAGTAGTACTGTCGTCGACAAGGCCCCCGCACCGTGAAGAAACCGAGCTGGCGCAACCCCACGTGTTCGTTGCCCGGAAACGTCGCGTCCAGACGCATCATCCGCTACGGCTTCTACCGAACCACGGCCGGGAAACGGCGTCGCTACCGATGCGTCGGGTGCGGACAGACGTTCTCGTCGACCAAAGGCACGCCCTACTAACGTCGCCAGCACCGCCGAACGACATTCGACACGGTCGTCACGCTGCGCGTCGAGGGGCGTTGGTGCGCGGAAAACACCCCTCGGCGAGTGTTGGTCGGGGCCCTGGCGTGATGCACGTCAACGTCACGCGGTTTCCGACCGACGCCTGGGTGGCCCCGCAGCTCCGAGAGGCCACGCCGTACGATGCGGCGCCGCGATTCTTGATTCGGGATAACGATGGCAAGTTTGGGAGCGGCTTCGCCGCGGGGATCGATGTGGTCACCATCCCGCCGCAGTCCCCGAACTTGAACGCGATCTGTGAGCGGTTCCTCGGCGGCCTCCGCCGCGAGTGCCACCTCAGCCGAGTGCTGGCCGACTGGGCGAGACATTTCAACCGGGGCCGACCGCACCAGGGGATCGAGCAGCGGATCCCGAGCCAGTCGGTGCGGCCCGGCCGCGCAGATCTCAGCGGACGCATCGAGGTCTCCCCGGTTCTGGGCGGCCTCCACCACGAGTACGACCGGGCGGCGTGGATGCCGCAGCGACCTGAGCGTCACGGATGAATAGAGTGCCCAGGATACCCCCCGCGGCGTCAGAAACTCACCGCTGCGCCCAAGTGCAGACGGGCGCCACCACGCATGTTGCGCGCCAGGTCGAGCTGGAGCTGCAGGATGGGGGGAGCCTTGAGGAAGAGACCAACGCCCGTCCCGTGGCGGAAACGAGCCTGACGCAGCGACTGACCAACATCATAGGCGGCACCGGTGTCATAAAAGACCGTGGCGCCATATCGGGCGACCGAGAGCGCAGAGCCGAGCGGAAATCGCATCTCTACGGAGCCCGTCACTCGACGGTCGCCGATGAGCTCACCGACTCTCCATCCCCTTAACGACGTGCCGCCTCCGAGCAGTGGCTTTTCATACAGCGGGAGGGCGCCGTCGGAGCCAAGATAGTCGGCCCGGACCGCGAGGACCGATTGCCCCAGAAGCCCTTTATAGACCTCCGCGCGATAACGCGGACGGGAAACCACGCGTCCACTGTGCGAGAGGTCAAGCCACTCGTGCGAGGCCTCCAGAAACACCGAATCGCGAGGAAACGATCTGGTCTGTCGGGTATCGAGGTCCAACGAGACGCGGAACCGAGTCAACCGTCCATCGACGACACCAAATCGTATGTCCGCCCATTCCCCGTCACCCGCCACCCGCAATTTACCCGGGAAGCGCCGGTCGACCCGAGCCCAGACTCGAGTGCGGTCGTCGGCAATTGGCACATGGGGATTCTCTCGACGCACCAGCGATATACCGGTTTGGACACGGTGGATAGGCCCAGAGGCAAACGACCGGTCGGCGACCACGCCGACCTGCCTGGTTCCGCCCCATGTCGCCGGCACCGAGACCCGGCTATTAGCCCCCAACAAGTCGACAAGGCTCGTTTGCGCCCCAAAGCTCACGCCATACCCTTCCGTATAGTCGAAGA
>Ga0310120_10001467_pt1 | contig 17652 bp, 9 predicted proteins | sample CB27_AW_983_MG_FD_203506 | JGI IMG/M metagenome (GOLD analysis project Ga0310120, IMG submission 203506) | Marine microbial communities from Western Arctic Ocean, Canada - CB27_AW_983 | ecosystem: Environmental > Aquatic > Marine > Oceanic | place: Canada: Western Arctic Ocean | collected...
GCTTCCGGGTCCTTCTCCTCTCCGATGAAGGAGAAACCACCCAACCCGACAATTGCTACGATCTCGTGTGTCAGCGTCGTTTTGTTTACCTCCGGAAACGCTGGGTTGCCCGTGCTGCCGGTGGATCAAAGATCGTAGGCCAGGCGAACATTGCCGATCTGGCGGAAAAGGAGAAAGTCCGGTTTGAGTTCTATCTGGACCGTAAGGCGGGCACCATCGCTCTCTACATCGACGGTAGGCAGGCCCAGGTATGGACTGACGAGAACCCCAAGGCCGGAACCTTCGGGAACTGGCTGCACTTTATCTCGGAAGACTTCTATCCCATCCACGTGAGCCGCATCCGGGTCAGTCCCTGGAAAGGTGACCTGCCGGAAAATGCCGAAGTCCTCAAGGAACCCGAGGAGGAAGATTTGGATGGTCAGAGGATCCGCCTGCAAAACGGCGACGTTGTGGTCGGTGAAGTAGGCCTCGTCCAGGACGGAGTCCTCGCCGTCGAAACCGAGTTCTGCAAGATGAAGATTCCCGTCGACAGGATGCGCACCATCGATCTTTCGCAGGGTGACTACGAGGAACCGATCCGCAAGAAGGGAGATGTGCGGGCCTGGTTGCGGGAGGGAGGCCGCATCACCTTCCGCCTCGACTCCTTCTCCAAGGATAGCCTCAAAGGATACAGCCAGACCTTTGGAGAAGTGGAGTTCAAGCTTAACGCCTTCTCCCGCCTGGAATTCAATATCTACAACGAGGACCTGGAACCCCTGCGAGGCACCAGCAACTGGTAGCCCTGGCCACAGATTAATTTCCGTCCTCCGGGACGTCGGCGCTGCCGCTCAGGATCAAAAAAGAGCGCCGGGAGTATACCCGGCACTCTTTACACCTGCGATCCCAATCGCAATGGATTGTATCTTATGAAGCCAATCCTGAAGGGGCCTGAACCGCCTTGGGAATCGGCTTTTCCTTCTTACGTAACGCTTTACGCATTTTTTCAAGCGCAGCGTTCTGAAGCTGCCGGATTCGTTCCCGGGTCACCCCGAATTCTCTGCCGACCTCTTCAAGAGTCATTGGTTTTTTGCCATTCAGCCCGAACCTGGCACCGATGATGCGGTGCTCGCGCTCATCGAGAACTTCCAGAAGGTCATCGAGTTGATTGTGGATGTTCTTATCGACCAGTGCGTCCAGTGGACTCTGAGCCCGCTCATCACCTATGATATCACTGAGATCGATTGACTCGTCCTCATTCACGGGTGCATCGAGGGAAACCGGACGCTGGGAGGCACGCTTGAGGAGGGCGAGCTTCCGGCGCGGCAGTCCAAGTTCCTCCGCGAGCTCATCGTCGGAAGGCTCCCGTCCGATGCACTCCGCCAGAAGGGCGGAAATTCGCCGCATCTTGGCAATCTTGTCCACCATGTGGACCGGTAGCCGGATGGTCTTGCTCTGGTTGGCCAGCGCTCGCTTGATGGACTGTTTGATCCACCAGGACCCGTAGGTGCTGAGTTTGCCGCCCTTCTCCGGGTCAAATCGTTCCACTGCCTTCATCAGGCCGATATTTCCTTCCGAGATGAGATCGGCGAGGGGAAGCCCATAGCCGGAATAGTCCTGTGCAATCTTCACAACCAGGCGCAGGTTCGCCTTGATCATATGAGCCCGGGCTTTCTTATCCCCTTTCTTGATCCGCGCAGCGAGTTCGACCTCTTCCGCAGGGGTGAGGAGATCAGTCTTCGATATTTCACGGAGATAGACGCGGAGACTGCTGTCTGAATCTAATCTAGCCATTGTAAACCTTCCTTTTCCGATGCTTTTCCCTATTTATTAAACGTGCTCGGGACGGATTTATTTTCCTGTTTTTGTCAACACATTGTAAAAACAGTTTCGTCTCTGATATGACTCAACGGCGCTTCGCAAGTCGAGGCGTTTCTGGAATAACTCCAAATCCAGGCTCTGTCTCATTAACCCCGTGAATTTCAGAGATTTGTGGATGTAATGAGCCCGGAAAATCGCTGGGAGAACCACGAAAAGGGCCACATTAGGGTTACTCCGAGGCGGCATGAGGCGTGGGTAGTCCACCCTTCTGCAGCCCCTCTGAATCAGAACTGGAGAACAGCACTCCCTGAGCCTTCCGGATCTACCTGATCCTTCCTGCCCACACCGATTCAAAACGCCGCTTGATGCAATGGATTCAATGACTTGACGCTCCCCGCATCAACCAATGGGGTGAAATACTGCCATCGTCCCCCAACTGGGCACAGTGTGAAAAACGAGGCCCAAAAGTGACAACTCTGTCACAAAGTCTGGTGCCTGATTCTTTGGCACAATCGTCATATCCAAGCGTCACCAGATGCAAATACACTACCAATTCTCATGAATTGGCGTTCTCGGGTTTGTTTGGCCGATCTCCGTTCGTCACGTGGTGGATCACGGTCGGAAGGTGGAGGAATGTGTGGCCCGGCTTTCGTCTCTACTCTCTGTTGTTCTCAAGGGGGGAAGAGAAGAGGAGATCCGGAGATTGGCAACCGAGGTATCCGAGTTGGAAACGGAGGCGGATCAGGTGCGCGACAGGATTCACGAGGCGCTTTCGGGCAAGCTCATGCTTCCCGTCAGCCGGGGCGACCTGTTCGACAGGGTGGAGCAGAGGAGGAGAAGTCACATGCCTGCGCCTCGGGACATTCTCTCTGAGAGATTAGCGACTCCGCTCCGTATGGAGATCTGTCAATGAACCGATTCACTCCGATACTCTGCCTGCTGCTCCTGCTCACCGGTTGGCCCTGCCATGCCAAGAGCAGGCTGAACATCCTCTGGATCTTCATCGAGGACATGTCGCCGTGGATCGGATGCTACGGGGACGCGGTCAACGCGGGCAAGACGCCCAACATCGATTCCCTCGCCACCCAAGGCGTCCGCTTCACCCGCTGCTACGTCCCCTGCCCCGTCTGTTCTCCCTGCCGCTCTGCCATGATCACCGGCGCCTATCAGACCACTACCGGACTGCACAATCACCGTTCCTCAAGAAGCAAGGAGGGCGCCATCCATCTCCCCAAGGGGATTACCACAGTCCCTCAACTCTTTCGAAGGAACGGCTATTCAACCTTCAACTCAGGGAAGGAAGACTACAACTTCGTATTCAAGGCCAGCGACTTGTACTCAGTTGAGGGAAGGAAACGCGACTTGGCGGCCTGGAGAAAGGTCCCCAAGGACAAGCCATGGTTCGGTCAGATTCAACTGGCAGGTGGTAAAAGCAACACCAGGAAATGGGCTGACAAGGTGGATCCCGCTTCCGTGACTCCCCCGCCCTACTTCCCCAAGAATGATCTCTTCCGCAAGTGGCATGCTCACCACTATGACACCGTGCGCCAGACTGATGAAGACACACGCAGGATCATGGACAACCTGAGGTCCGATGGCCTCCTGGAAAACACCATCATCTTCTGGTTCACGGACCACGGGAATAATCACTCCGTCCGTGCCAAGCAATTCTGCACCGAATCCGGCACCCACGTACCACTCATCATCGTCGGACCCGACAAGCGCCTGAAACCCGGCACTGTGCGTAGGGACCTGACTTCCACCCTTGATATCTCTGCAACCAGCCTCTCTCTCGCCGGCATTGATATTCCGGGCTATTTCGACGGCGTAGATCTCTTCGCGAATGACTTCAAGGGCCGCGACCATGTCATCTCCGCCCGCGATCGCTGTGATTACACCATCGATTATATCCGGAGTGTGCGCACTGATCGTTACCGTTACATCCGGAACTTCCTCCCCGACCGCCCCCTCCTTCAACCCCAGTATCGGGACAATCGCGATTACGTCATCTTCCTCCGGGAGAGGCACGCGGCTGGAACCCTTCCGCCCCTCACCGAGAAGATCTTTTTCGGTCCCCGCCCGGAAGAGGAACTCTACGATCTTGAGAAGGACCCGCATGAAATCAGGAACCTTGCGAAGGACCCGGAATTTGCGGGTGAACTCAAGCGCCACCGCGGGATCCTGGCGACCTGGCAGAAACGCACTGACGACAAGGGGCAGTATCCCGAATCCAATGCCGGCCTTGGGGAGGTGCTCAACCAGTGGAAGAACCGCTGTATCAACCCGGAGTACAAGCGCGTTCGCCAGGAAAAGGCCCCTGGAAAATAATACCACTTCCTCACCTTCTGCCACTTCCCCCTTCCCTGCAGAGAGCTTCTTTCCCCTCTTTTTGGACTCTTCCGTCACATTTTCTCGGAATTTCGCCGAGTTTGGTCCTAAATCATCGCCTTACCCTATGTCCTGTTTTCGGGGAATCCTGAGCACCGGTCGAAAAAAAATCCGAATTTGGGCGATTCGCGAGGAGGATAGTCAGAGAGCTGTCATGGATCCTGCTGCTGAATTTGTCCGTCTCTGTAAGAAAGACCCCCGAAACCTGATATGATGGTGCGATTCCTTCTCATTCCAGCCCTCTGGCTCCTCCACGCCGCCCCCACTTACTCGGCCCTCCTCCTCTCAAGAAATTCTGAATGGAAGTATCTCAAGGGAACCGCTGAGGCCTCTGATCCACTCGAAGCCTGGCGGGCAGTGAACTTCGATGACAGTTCCTGGAATGTCGGTTCCACCCCCATTCGTTACGGTGACGGGAACGGAGGCACGGTTCTCGACGACATGCGAGGGAACTACACCACGGTCTTCATGCGCCGCACCTTTAACGTCAGCAATGTCTCAGAGGTCTCGGCTCTCAACCTGAATGTTGATTGGGACGATGGCTACAGCATCTGGATCAACGGGACTCTCGTCCACTCACAGAATCCTCCAGCCACCCATACCTACGACGCTACTGCGAGCAGGAGCCACGAGTCGGGTTCGTTCCTCACCTACGAACTCTCCAACCCGCAAAGTTTCCTGCTTGAGGGCCGGAACACCATCGCCATCCAGGTCTTCAATGTCATTTTGAGCAGTTCCGACCTTCTCATGAATCCCGAGCTGATCTCCATCGCTCCGGATGCTGATCCCCCGGTGGTGATCTCCATCACTCCCCCTCCCGGCAATGTGAGGGACCTTTCCAGGATCGTGGTCGAATTTTCAGAACTGGTAACCGGGGTCAGCGCGAGTGACCTGACCATCAACGGCAGACCCGCACTGGCGGTGCAGGCCAGTGGCGCCCATTACACCTTTACCTTCGACTCGGCGACCCTGGGATCCGCCACCCTAGCCTGGAGTGCCAATCACGGCATCCGGGACACTGCCAATCCGCCCAATCCCTTTGACCAGACCGCACCTGGAGAAGTGCGCAATTACATGGTGGTCGACGAGATTCCACCGGTGATAACGACTATTCTTCCGGCACCGAATATGACCCTGCGCGAACTGCAGGAGATCTCGGTCACCTTCTCCGAAACGGTCACCGGAGTGAACGCCGCCGACCTCCTTGCCGGTGGCACGCCGGCCAACTTCGTAAAAGGGAGCGGTCCCGGTCCCTACCACTTCACCTTCGATTCAGTGCCAAGCGGCACCCTCGAACTGACCTGGGAACCCGGACACGCTATCGCGGATCTTGCAGCTGATCCCAATGCCTTTGCCGGTTACTCCTGGTCCTATACCATCGACCCTGATGCCAGCGACAGCACCATCAACATCAATGAGTTTGTGGCCTCTAACCGAAGCGGTCTGACCGACGAGGACGACGAGGCTTCCGACTGGATCGAGTTGTTCAACTTCGGTGATACCGATGTTAACCTGGAAGGCTGGTCTCTCACCGACAACCCCGATAACCCGGGCAAGTTCGTCATACCGGACCGTACCATCCCCGCCAGTGGATACCTTGTCGTCTTCGCTTCCGGCAAGAACCGTAGCCCTGCAGGCACCGGCGAGATCCACACCAACTTCAAGCTCGCAGCGTCAGGCGAATACCTCGGACTCTACTCCCCGGAGCTGCCTCGTGCCCTCGCCGACGAAATCGCACCTCTCTTTCCAGTTCAGCGCAACGACTACTCCTACGGACGTGACGCCCGCCGATCCTGGTCTTACTTCACCAACCCCACGCCCGGCGCCGCCAACGGGGTAAGCGTGATTTCCGGCATTCTCGATCCTCCCCACTTCAACGTTCCCCGCGGATTCTATAATCAATCCTTCGATCTGCATCTCACCTCCCCCGATCCCGGTGCCAGCATCCGCTATACCACGGACGGCAGTGAACCAACCAGCCGCAACGGCACCCTTTACAGCGAACCCATCCGGATCTCCGGCACACGAATCATCCGGGCCGCGGCATTCGGTCGACGCATTCTCCCCTCGGAAATTGTGACCCACAGCTATTTCTACAACGTCTCTTCTGCCATCCGCTCCCTCCCGGTGGTCTCGCTGGCCACCGACAACAGCAATCTCTGGGGACCCACCGGCATCCAGGAAACCAACCCCCGCAACGCAGCCAAGAGAGGCATCGCCTGGGAGCGTCCCGTTTCCGCCGAACTGATCAAGGAAGACAACAGCGGTTTCCAGGTAAATAGCGGACTCCGCGTTCAGGGCGGCGACTACATCCGCGGACGCTACAACCCCAACGGGGGCCCGCCTGAGTCCAAGTACTCCTTTCGCCTCTACTTTCGGGGCGACTACGGCCCTACCATGCTCAACTATCCCTTCTTTGAAGGATCCGAGGTGGACCTCTTCGACCGCTTTACCCTGCGGGCAGGAATGAACGACCACAGCAACCCGTTTATCGTCGATGAATACGTCCGTCGCATGCAGATCGAATCCGGAAATGTAGGTGCCCGTGGCAATTTCGTGAACCTCTTCATCAATGGAGAATACAAGGGATACTACAATCCCACCGAACGCATCGACGATGACTTCATGCGTTCCTGGCACGGGGGAGACAATGCCTGGGATGTCATCGCCCAGGGCGGGGAGATCCGGGAAGGAGACAGTGCCGCCTGGAACAACATGCGCACCGTGGTGGCTAACCGGGACTTGAGTGGCCCCTCCAACTACCAGGCCGCCACTGAAGTCCTCGATATCGACAACTTCATCGACTACATTCTGGTCAATGTATACTGCGGAACCGGTGACTGGCCCCACAACAACTGGCGGGCTGCACGGGAACGGATCCCAGGTGCCAAATTCCGCTTCTATGTCTGGGACGCGGAATGGTCTCTGGGAAATCTCGGGCGTTCCGTAAACGGCAACACTCTGACCGGAGAACTGGGTGGCGGTGCGGACATAGCGAGGATCTACCAGTCCCTCATGAACAGCCCTGAATTCCGCCTGCGCTGGGCTGACCGCTTCCACAAACTCTTCTTCAATGGCGGTCCTTTCGAGGACGACCGAAATCTTGAGCGCTATGAAGAAATGCGTGCAGAAATGTCAGGAGTGTTGTCCGGGATGAGCACCTCCATCCGCACCAACTGGGTGCCAAACCGGCGCGGAATCATCATTGAGGACATGAGACAGGCGGGGCTCTATCGCTCGGACACTGCCCCCGTCTTCAGTCTGCCTGCCGGCCCGGTTTCAGCCAACAATCCTCTGTCCATGAGCGCTAGCGCTCCCGGGGGTGTGATCTACTACACCACGGACGGGAGCGATCCCCGCAGTCCCCTGATTTCCGATCCCGGGAATCCCGGGGGAACCTCCAAGACCCTGATCTCCGAGAATAATCCGAAACGGGTGATTGTTCCCGGCGATGACAGCTTTGGGGCAACTTGGACCGGCGGGAATGAGCCCTTCAATGATGGAGCCTGGACCCTGGGAACAGGTGGGGTCGGATATGACGAACAGACGGCCTACGACAGCCTGATCGACATCGATGTCGAGGCGGAAATGAACAACCAGAATGCCTCCTGCTACATCCGCATCCCTTTCACTGTGACAGCCAGCGACATCGAGGAGATCAACTCCCTGCAGTTACGGGTCCGCTTTGATGACGGGTTCGTCGCTTACCTCAACGGCATCCGCATCACGAGTTCGAACGCTCCCGCCACCCTTGCGTGGAATTCTTCTGCCGAAGGGGCCAATCCCGATTCTTCGGCTGTCGAACTGCTCAGCTTTAATGTCAGCGATTTCATCGGCGAGCTGAAATCAGCGGGGAATAATATTCTCGCAATCCATGGGTTGAATTACGGCCTGACAAGTTCCGATTTCCTCCATTCCGTGATGCTCGAAGGTAGCGACACTGTTGTTACCCCGACCGAGACCTCCCCATCGGCGATCAGGTATGAAGGATCATTCCGCATAACCCAGTCCCAGCAGATCAAAGCCCGGACACTTCAAAACGATGGTGAATGGAGCGCCCTGACGGAAGCTGTATTCCTGAGTGAGCCGGATGTCCCGACCCTCCGCTTCAGCGAAATCATGTACAATCCGGACGGTCCCAACTCTCTCGAGTTCGTGGAATTGGAGAACTTCGGCACCCTGCCTGTCGACTTGACCCAGATGGAGCTTCGCGGAATAACATTCACCTTCCCGGATGATGCCATTCTCGCTCCGGGCGGGAGACTCGTTCTCGCTTCCAATGACGATCTGGAAGCCTTTGCTGCCCGCTATCCGGGAACCGTGGTCTACGGAACCTTCACCGGCGGACTCTCCAATGGCGGGGAAACCCTCACTCTGGAGGACGGGATCGGCAACACCATCACCTCCGTCCGCTACGACGACGACGAAGGCTGGGCTCCGTCCGCAGATGGCGAAGGACATTCCCTCGTCCTGACCAACCCCGACGGCGATCCCCACAGCCCCGCCAACTGGTCCGCCAGTTCGGACATTAACGGCAGTCCAGGCGAATCTGACCCCGGTTCTCCCCTGCCTGCCATCATCATAAGCGAAGTGCTGGCCGACAACCGGAACGCCCTCCCTCACGGTGGCGAGTTTCCCGCCTTCATTGAACTCCGCAATCCGCGGCCCACTCCAGTCTCCCTCGACGGATGGAGCCTCAGCGACGATGGGGCCACCCTTGGGAAGTTCCCCTTCCCTCCCGGCGCACAGATCGATGGGAATGGTGACCTCGTCATCTGGTGTTCGGAAAATCCGAATCTCCCGGGCCTGAACAGCCGGTTCTCCCTGAATTCCACCGGGGGGACTCTCTACCTCACTGATGCCCACGGAGCACGGGTCGACGCCTTCACCTTCGGACTCCAGGTTCCCGACCTCTCCCTCAACCTGGGTGACTCCGGCTGGTTCCTCAGCAATCCCACCCCCGAATCTGGAAATGGCTCCGCCATATCTCTCGCGCCACAGGGAGCTCTCTCCCTCAACGAGTGGATGAGCAACCGCATCCCGGGCAGTTCCGACTGGCTCGAACTCTACAACAAGGATCCCGATAAACCGGTCGCCCTGCAGAACGTTCACGTTCGCAACGGTGCTGCCACTGCCCGTTACGGCCACCTCTCCTTCCTCGCCCCCAGGAGTCATCTCCGCCTGTGGGCAGACGAGCAGAGCGGCGCAGAACACCTGGATCTCCGCCTGCAGGCGGAAGGAGGATCCCTTGTTCTCATCGATGAAAACGGCCTGGAGATCGAAAACCTCAACTACAGCGCCCAGACCGAGGACGTCTCCAGTGGGCGTTACCCCGATGGCAGCCTCAGCATTCGCGTGTTTGACGAGTCGGCCAGCCCGGGTAGCAGCAACTATCTCGCCCTCAACAGCAGTTTACTCCTCAATGAACTCCTGGCCAACCATCCGGAAGAAGGAACCGGCTGGCTTGAGCTCCGGAATACCCTTGGACAAGCCCAGTCCCTCAGTGGCCATACCCTTGCGATTGGCGACCGGGACGGAACACGGTGGACATTCCCTGACCTACTCGAAATCCCAGGTAATGGCTACCTCGTGATCAGGTGCGACCCCTCTCGTCCGGCATCTGACGATCCCGCCGATCTCAATACCGGCAACCTTCTCTCCCCCCAGGGCAGCCAGGTCTATCTCTTCAACAGCGACGGACGGGAACTTGACCGCGTGTTTTACGGTGCACAGATCGCCGGATGGACGATCGGTCGTGCAAGTAACAGCACATGGCAGCTTCTCGCCAGCCCCACTGCCGGAACCGTCAATTCGGGCAATGCCGCCCTCGCCAGCACCTCCGGCTTGCATATCAACGAGTGGCTGACCAATCCAGGGGAAGGCCAGGAGGACTTCGTGGAACTCTTCAATCTTTCCGGTTCCCGTCCCGTCGCACTGGCAGGCCTGGGCCTGACCGACGACCTCAGCATCTCCGGCATCGACCAGTATTCCATCCCCCCACTCAGCTTCATCGGTCCGGAGGGATTCGTTGCCTACCTCGCCGACGGCGAAGCTGGTCCCGGTCATCTCCCCTTCCGTCTCGACTCCCTCGGAGAAACTCTTCGACTCTACCAGTCGAACCGGAACACCATTATTGATGAGGTGACCTGGGGGGTGGAGGAATCCGGCGTCTCCTCCGGGCGCCAGGCCGATGGCGGCTCAACCATTGGCTCTCTGCCCTTCCAGTCAGCCGGCACGTCCAACACCGAGAATCCAAACTCCGATCGGGACGGCGACGAAATGCCTGATGAATGGGAGATCGCGAAGGGCCTCGATCCGGATTCCGCTGCCGATGCCACCCTTGATCTCGACGGCGACCGTCGTTCGAACCTCTACGAATACCGCAGCGATACCGACCCCGCTGACCCCACCAGCTTCCTGCAATTCTCCTCCGCCCGGCACGACGGCGCGGTCTTCACCCTGGAGTTCAATGCCCGGCCTGGAATCCGCTACACCATCGAGGGGAGCTCCGACCTCTTCAACTGGTCTGAACGGGGCACCATCGAGTCGCAACCAAATCCCCGGGTAGAAAATTTCTCCGACCAGCACAGAGGACAGGAACATTACTACCGGCTCGTTGCAGAGCGTTCCGATTAACGAACGGACCCTCCTGGAGGCAACTGACCCTATTCCCGGAGACGATTGAAGATTGCGGTTCCCTCCCTCTCGGGAGACCCTTAACGTCCCTGCATGCCGCGCGCCTTTCTGGACGACAACTTCCTCCTCCACAGCGGAACCGCCGAGCGCCTCTTCCACGATGTGGCTGCAGTTCAGCCGATTATCGACTACCATACCCACCTCCCGCCATGCGAGGTGGCCGAGAATCAACGCTGGGAGAACATCACCGACCTATGGCTCGGGGAGGATCACTACAAATGGCGTGCCATGCGGGCAAATGGAATCCCCGAGTCCCATGTCACCGGGTCCGCCTCACCCCGGGAAAAGTTCCAGGCCTGGGCCGAAACCGTTCCCCATACCGCCGGGAATCCTCTCTTCCATTGGACCCATCTCGAACTCCGCCGCTGCTTTGGCATTGATAACCTGCTCAACCCGGATACCGCGGAGAATATATGGCATGCCGTTAACGAGCGCCTTGCCGACGACGACTTCTGTGCACATGGACTGCTCACCCGCTTCCGGGTGGATACAGTGGGGACCACCGATGACCCCTCCGATTCCCTTTCGCATCACCAGGCCTGCGCCGCCCTCGATCTTGAAACAAGGATTTATCCCACCTTCCGGCCTGACAAGGCCGTCATGGTCGACCGCCCCCACATTCTCAATCCCTTCTGCGATCAACTCGGGCAGGAATGCGACCTGGAGATCCAGTCTCTCCCTGAGCTACTCGAAGCGCTGGGCAAGCGTCATGATGACTTTCACGCCGCCGGATGCCGCCTCTCTGATCACGGGATGCGCTACTGTCCCTCCGAAACCTGCACCGAGAAGGAGGCTGCCTCCATATTCCAGAATGCCCGCTCGGGACACGCCGCTAATGCCGCCGAAGTCGATCAGTTCACCTCCTTTTTCATGCAACAGATCGGGCGCTGGAATTCGGATCGGGACTGGGCCATGCAGCTCCACCTCGCACCCGTCCGCAATCCCAACTCCCGCCACTTCGATCAACTCGGTCCCGACTCCGGATTCGATACAATAGGCGACTGGCCGCAGGGAAACCGCTTGCTTCGGTTTCTGGATCTCCTCGACCGCGTGGAAGCCCTTCCCAAGACCATCCTCTACAACCTCAATCCGCGCGACAACGCCCTTTTCGCCGCTGCCTGCGGATCCTTCCAACAAGGCCCCACCCCCGGCCGTATCCAGTGGGGATCAGCCTGGTGGTACAATGACACCTTGCGCGGCATGACCGATCAGATTCAGACCCTCGCATCCATCGGTCTCCTGTCGCGCTTCATTGGGATGCTCACCGATTCACGCTCTTTCCTGTCCTATCCCCGGCATGAGTACTTCCGCCGTCTCCTTTGCAATCTGATCGCCACCGATGTCGAAAATGGCGAGATCCCGGACGACCGGGACTTCCTTGATTCCCTGATTCGAAACATCTGCTATGAAAACGCCAAGGCCTACCTCACCTTCCCTCACCATGTTTAGCCGCTTCTTCTTCCTCAGTTTCCTGGTTCTGGCCTCCGGGCTCTGCACGCTCATGGCTGCAACAGGCGAGCGACCCAACATTCTCTGGCTCTCCTCCGAGGACCACGGACCTCACCTCGGATGTTACGGAGACAAGTACGCCAGCACTCCCAACCTCGACGCCTTTGCCAAACAGTCCCTGCTTTATCAGAACGCGATCTCGACGGCTCCCGTTTGCGCACCGGCCCGCACCACCATCATCTGCGGGATGTACGCCCCTTCCCTGGGCGCCCATCACATGCGATCACAGGTATCCAAACCCGAGTGGCTGAAATTCTATCCCGAATTCCTGCGGGAAGCCGGCTACTACTGCACCAACAACTCCAAAACCGACTATAACATCGAACACAACCTCAGACAGATCTGGGATGAGTCCTCCGGGAAGGCGCACTACCGAAAGCGCAAAAAGGGCCAGCCGTTCTTCGCTATTTTCAATCAGACCTGCACCCACGAAAGCCGAATTCGTGCCCGCAATGCCAAGACCAGGCACGACCCGGCCAAGGCCCCCCTGCCCCCCTATCACCCTGACATCCCGGTTGTCCGCGACAACTGGGCTCAGTACTACGACCGTCTGAGCCAGATGGATGACTGGTTCGGGGGCCACCTCCGCGCCCTGAAGGAACAAGGCCTCTCTGAAGACACTATCGTGATCTTCTGGGCTGACCACGGGTCAGGTATGCCCCGCGGCAAACGCTATGCCGGCTGGAGCGGGCTCCACGTCCCCATGATTGTGCACATCCCGGAGAAGTGGAAGCACCTCAGGCCCCCTGAATACAAGCCTGGCAACACCTCCGACCGCCTTGTCGGCTTCGTCGATCTGGGTGCCACCACGCTCTCCCTCGCTGGCATCAAACCCGCGACCTTTCAACAGGGCAGAGCCTTCCTCGGCAAATACGTCACTCCGAAACCAGAATACTCCTTCGGTTTCCGGGGCCGCATGGACGAACGCCCCGATTGCTCCCGTACGGTAGTAGACGGAAAGTACGTCTATATTCGTAATTTCATGCCCCATCTTCCCCACGGCCAGATCCTCCACTATCAGATGGAGACTCAGACAACCCGTCTCTGGCGCCGTCTCTTCCACCAGGGCAAACTCAACAAAGTGCAATCAGCCTTCTGGGAGAAAAAGGCCCCCGAGGAACTCTACGACATCACTGCGGATCCCCACGAAACGAATAACCTGGCGACTGATCCGGCCTGCAGGAAACAACTCCTCGGGATGCGTGCGGCACTATACGACAACCTTTCAGCGACCTTCGATGTGGCGCTTCTTCCGGAAGGCATGTTTCATGACCTGGCCAGAGAGCACGGAATCACCCCCGCCGATCTCACCCGCAAGAAGAATTTCTACTCTGTGCCTGAGATCCGCAAGGCTGCCGACCTGCTTCTGGAACCGGATCTCAAGACCGATCAGGTCGCCCACATGCTCAAGGCCAGACTCCCCTCCCAGCGCTACTGGGCAGTCCTGGCCTGCCTCTACCGGGGCGAACACCTGACCCGGGCTCTTGATGCAGAACTGGGCCAACTGCTCCGCGATCCCTCCCGGAGCGTCCAGATCGCGGCCGCTGAAGCGCTCGCAACCCATCCCCGTGACGAACAACAGCGCAGCAGGGCCATTAAAGTCCTCCTCGAAAACAGCGATCCTACCGCCTCCAGCGCTTATCATGCGGTCGCCGCCCTCAACGCTCTGGATCATCAACCCCAGGCAATCCTGAAGCCCCTCAAGGACAGAATTCTCAAGCTCCCCACCAGCGATCCAAATGCTCCGGGACGCTCGAATGGATATGCAGGTCGAATGCACAAGCACATAGCCACTCCCATTCCCGATTACTTTCCATGGGAGAGAAAGTAGCTGACACGAATTCCACCGCTCCCGGATGACACCCAAAAAGAGGAGAAACTCACCCCACCACACTTGAAATGTCCCCGGATGCTACCATTAGTTCCCCATGAGCAAGGCTCCCTCCAAACATAAACGCAAGCGTGTAAACGTGCGCCGACCCGACGTCATGGAGAAGGTCCAGGCTGAGGTTCAACTGCACTACCGCTCGCCAATCATCGAAAAATTGCGCGAGCGTGGCGGCACCCTCACCATCGGAAACACGACCCTTCGTCTCGCCCGGAAATTCGGCTTCTGCTACGGAGTGGAACGCGCCATTGATCTCGCCTACGCGGCCCGTCGCGTCTTCACCGACAATCACATCTTCCTCATCGGCGAAATCATCCACAACCCCGAAGTCAACCGGCAACTTGAGGAAATGGAGATCGTGTCCCTTCCCTGGAAGAAGATGGACGAGCGATACGATGCTCTCACCGAGGATGACGTGGTTCTCGTTCCAGCCTTCGGAGCCCCAACTACTTTCATGCACAAGATCGAAAATGCGGGGTGCTATGTCATCGACACCACCTGCGGCGACGTCATGAAAGTCTGGCGCCGTGTGCGGACCTACGCGAAAAGCGGGGCCACTTCCATCATTCACGGCAAGAAGGGACATGAGGAAACCCGTGCCACAGCCTCCCGCGCACAGGGAGAGGACCAGCAGGGACACTATCTCATCGTCCTCACCCTGGAGGAAACCGACTACCTCTGCGACTACATCCGCCATGGAGGAAATCACGACGAATTTCTCACCCGCTTCGAAAGTGCCACCTCGGATGGCTTCAATCCCGATCTCCATCTCAAGGAACTGGGAGTGGCCAATCAGACCACCATGCTGAAAAGTGAAACTGAAGAGATCCAGCGCCGCATCAGTGCCGCCGTAAGTGATCGGGACGGTTCTTCGGAACGCTTCCAGGTTTTCGACACCATTTGCGGCGCTACGCAGGAACGCCAGGATGCCCTCTTCGAGATGCTTCGCGCCCCCCTGGACATTCTCCTCGTTGTCGGCGGCTATAACAGCTCCAACACCTCGCACCTGGTTGAAATAGGCCAGGAGCAATTGCCCACCTTCTTCATTCGGGATGCCAGTTGCCTCGCTTCTCTCGAAAAGATCGCCAACTATGACCTCAAGACAAAAGAGGAGATCGAGAGTGACTACCCGTCCAAGCTATTCGACGAGGGCCCGGTCGTCCTCGGGGTCACCGCCGGAGCATCCTGCCCTGCCAACCTCATTGAGGCCACAATTCTGCGCGCTTTCGAACTGCGCGGAATCAAGCGATCGGATGTGCTAGCCGCCTGACCGGCATATTACTTCTTCACTGCAGAGATGATCTTATCCACTTCCTCCGCCTCATCTCTCCGCCCGATTCTGATCAGAGAATCACGGTAGCCGACCAGTGAAGCCAGGTCATTCGGTCGACGCCTGATAGCCGCCTGGTAACTCTCCGCGGCCTGGTTGAAATTCCTGGCTCCGGCGTGGAATTCACCCAATCGAACTTCCATCGGAGACACCACCACCGGGGGCATCAGGAGAGAGGGTCGCCGCTGCTTCTCCACTGCGGTCTTCAGCCAGCTCCGTGCAATCTGCCGCTGCGAGTCCGTAGCAGCACGCGCAAGCGCGATCAGTCCCCGCACTTCCGCCGCGTAGACTTCAAGTGCCCCGACTGCTCGAACATACTCAGAGATCGACGAACTTTTCATCGCCTGATCCCGCAAACGCTTCATCCGCAACAGGATCTCGTCGAACGCCATGCGCTCCCTGTGAGCGGCATCGACATTGCCGGCTTCCAGTTCCTTCCTGCACTCAAGATACCGCATGAGACACTCAAGGTAGAACACCGAGAGCGTCCGGTCCTTGACCTTCTTCAGGAAGGGGTCGTCCTTCTCCGGCAGACTCGCTATGGCCTTTTCGATATCACCCTGCTGACCTCGCACAAGATAAAGGCGGGCCGACAGGGTTGCAGCCTCCCAGACCAGCAGGTTTGCTCCGGTTGATCCGAGGCGTGCTGCGTCCACCTTCAGATCAGAGAGATTGCCGGCGATCGCCATGGCCTCATCAAACCCACCCCGGCTGTACATCACCGTCGCCAGATAAAGCTGGGAGCGAATCCAGCCATCGCACTCATGTAGGCTCAACATGTGTTTCCTCATGTGCCCTGCGTAAAGCTCACTCGCACGACTCAGCGCGACTTCTGCCAGAAAGTGGTTGCCGCAACGCCACTCGAAGTGCCCGAGGAGGTGCTGATAGGGCGGGAAATTCGGCGCCTTGCGTGCAACCTTGCGCACCAGCGGGAGAATTTGCTCACGTAGCTTGGTGGTAGCTTCCGGCGCTTCCGCGTGCAACATGGCCCAGAAACTGAGAACTCCCACATTGTCCGGGTTCTCATTCACCACCGACTTCATTTGCCTCATGGCCGCCTCCTGCCTGGGCTTGGGACCGTAGTCGTCGAAACCATCACGCTGCAGGTAAATTGCCAGGCACTTTGCCTGCAGGTTGTTCGGATAGTCCTCAGAGAGCTTTTTAAACGCATCCCTGGCATTACCCCGCAAGGTAAACAACTCCGCCAGGGCAAGCGCGTATCTCTGCTCCATCACGCTCGCTACCGGCAGCACTTTCCCATTGACCTCCGTAGTGGCGTCAACCAGTTCGATCATCCGGATTAGCGCTATCTGGCGCTGCCTGCTGAACTCATTGTTGGGAGCCGCCAGGGAAAGACCAATCCCCCAGTAAGCCATCAGGCAATCCGGGTCTTCCTTCACGGCCTCACAGAAATGCCGGTAAGCCTCGAAGTCCCAGGCCGCCTGGATGCAGGCAAGCCCCTGCAGAACATGACGTGAAGCAAGGCTGCTGCGTGACGAGATCGCCATCGGAATGGATACAATATCATCGACAAACTCCGGAGGCGGAAGTTTGGCTGCCACCGGGTGAATGACCTGGTCCACGGCAAAGGTTTTCTCAACCGTCGACGGAACCGGGGGCCCCACCAGGGGCAGGTCCTGGTCCACGGCAAAGGTTTTCTCAACCGTCGATGGAACCGGGGGCCCCACCAGGGGCAGGTCCTGAGACCCCAGCGGGCCCACTCCAACACCCGAAAAGATGGCTCCCGCGGTCAGCACCAGCATCCAATTAGGCCACATGCCCCACTGTTCCCGCCAGCAGCGAGTTCTCAAGGAAAAGTGTTCGGGAAAATCGGACTTCCGGCCAATGTCTAATTCAAGACACTTGAAATATTCCCTTTGAAACTCGAAACTCCTGCCCATGAAACTCGGCCTGATAGGATGCGGAAAGATGGGAAAGGCCCTTACTGTCGGGGCCATTGATGCCGGTGCAGTTGCCTCCACGGACGTGGTGGCCTTCGATATCTTTTCAACCGCCCTGGATTCCCTTGTCGCTGAGCGAGGGG
>Ga0310120_10001468_pt1 | contig 17650 bp, 18 predicted proteins | sample CB27_AW_983_MG_FD_203506 | JGI IMG/M metagenome (GOLD analysis project Ga0310120, IMG submission 203506) | Marine microbial communities from Western Arctic Ocean, Canada - CB27_AW_983 | ecosystem: Environmental > Aquatic > Marine > Oceanic | place: Canada: Western Arctic Ocean | collected...
CCTGTATGGAACTATTGGAGCACGTCCCGTCTCCAGCCCAAACCATTTCGGCTTGCGCAGCGCTTGCCCGAGTCGGGGGTCATGTCTTTTTCTCAACAATAAACCGCAATCCCAAATCCTGGCTATTGGCTATCGTTGGAGCAGAGTATGCGCTTAACCTGTTGCCTCGTGGAACACATCACTACGAAAAGTTCATTAAACCATCAGAACTGGATCTATGGGCCCGTGATGCCGGTTTATACCTGAGCGGATCCATCGGCCTGCATTACAACCCGATTTTCAAAGAGTACTCACTGGGCGGGGGTCTCGATGTGAATTACATCTTGCATTTCCGCCACGGTCCTACCACCACGCTTGATTCCCCAGGTTCATAACCAGCCAATGGCGATCAATCATCTATTGTTCGATCTTGATGGGACTCTCGCTGACACTGCTCCTGATCTTGTAGCCGCGCTTAACTTTGTACTGACTCGTCATGGCAGCCCCGCAGTTTCACTTAAGGATGCCCGCTGCTGGGCCGGCGCAGGTAGCGCTCGACTTATTGAACAGGGTTTTTCTGTCTCGCCTGCAACAAAAGAATTTCATGCTCTTAGAGAAGAGCTGCTTGATTATTATGATCAGCATGTCTGCGAAGATAGCTGTCTGTTTCCGGGAATAGATCAATTACTGACCCGTCTTGAATTAGCTGGCTACAGTTGGGGCGTTGTTACAAACAAGCCGGCTCGTTTTGCTGATCCTCTGTTGAACGCATTGGGACTGTCTCACAGAGCTGCCGTCGTAGTCTGTGGAGATACTCTACCAACCAACAAGCCCGAACCCGAGCCGGTACTACATGCATGCCACCTGAACGGTAGAAACACCTCAACCACGGCACTGATAGGCGACGACCTACGGGATATCATGGCTGGCCGCGCTGCGGGTACCACCACCGTAGCGGTTACCTGGGGATACGCATCACCTGACGATCTACCAGGGAATTGGGGTGCTGATCATACGGTGGATTCCCCTGCAGAACTTGAACATCTACTGATCCAAAATGAGTGATGAAGCTGGCCTGATGCTGAGTGAAGTCTTGATTCTGGGGGTGGTGGTCATTATCGCCATTGTCGTATTTGCACTTATCCGCAGTTTTCGCCAACAGCCACCGACCAGTACTGACATTGCAACTCTGCTCCAGACGCATCAACAGTTGATGCACGATCAACTCCTTAAACAAGAACGGGTCCTAAGGGACGCATTACTGAAACAGGATCAGTCTACTGTTGGACACCTTGGCCAACTCAAGGAGCGTATGGCCGTAATCGACCATGCGCAGAAAAATATTGCTCAACTGTCCACCGAGGTCACTGGGCTCCGCAACGTACTCGATAACAAGCAGGCACGAGGAGCATTCGGTGAGCTCAGGCTCGAAGCATTGATTCAGGATGCACTCCCCCCGGATGCCTACAAGTTCCAGGCTACCTTAAGCAATGGCCGCCGGGCTGACTGCCTGCTACATTTACCGAATCCACCAGGACCCACAGTCATCGACTCTAAATTTCCACTGGAGTCATACAGACTGGTCGTTGCAGCGACAACAGAAGAAGAGAGAAAACGTCACTCAAAAACATTCTCGGGACATGTCACCAGCCATATTGAGGCGATCGCCTCGCGTTACATTATTCCCGGCGAGACATCGGAAAATGCCTTAATGTTTATACCTGCAGAATCCGTCTATGCACAGATCCATTGCGATCATCAAGATCTCGTTCAGATGGCACACCGCAGGCGTGTTTATATTGTCTCACCATCAACACTGTGGGCTACCTTGAACACCATAACCGCAATTTTTCGCGACGTTAAGATGCGGGAACAGGCTGATATTATTCAAAATGAGGTCCTTGCCATGATGACGGATGTTCAGCGCCTGGACACAAGAATTGCTTCTTTGCAAAAGAACTACGACGCGATGGCCGAGGATTTCAGGAGAATCCGCATCTCAACCGACAAGATTATTCGTCGAGCATCAAGCATCGATGCGCTCGAACTGGCGGATGACACCGGGGAACACGACGAGTAATCGCGTCGCGTGAACCAGTTCACAGAAATTTTAAAACGGATTATCCAAAATAAACGCTGTCAGTCGACTCAGGATCCTTGTGCACACGGAAGTGCCGGAACTGCAGTTAACAACTGACGTTTGTAAAAAGCTGGGTGTGGTGACCGGCCCTGCCGGTCACCACTTCATTCGCTCAACTCTCTGCGTACAGCAGCACCAAACCCCCCTTAACCACCCTCGCCAAGGGCCGCTTCAAGTTGCGGTAGTGCCTCGAAAAGATCTACCACCCAACCGTAGTCCGCGACCTGAAATATAGGGGCTTCCTCATCTTTGTTTATTGCAACAATCACTTTTGAGTCCTTCATGCCTGCTAAATGCTGAATCGCACCCGAAATTCCCACTGCGATATATAGATTTGGCGCGACCACCTTTCCGGTTTGCCCGACCTGGTAATCATTGGGAACATAGCCTGCATCAACAGCAGCCCTGGAAGCACCGACCGCTGCGTTCAATCTGTCCGCTATGCGCTCTAGCATGGCGAAATTATCTCCACTCTTCATTCCGCGGCCACCAGAGATGATGATATCTGCCGTCGTCAATTCAGGCCTCTCAGATCGGGTAAGTTCCTCACCAGCAAACTTCGACAATCCCGATTCCTGAGCGCCTGCAACCTCTTCGATAGTCGCCTCTCCTTCTTCGGTTGCCGATTCGAATGCCGTCGTCCGTACAGAAATCATTTTGATAGCATCTTTTGAACGAACGGTCGCCATGGCATTACCCGCGTATATCGGTCGGACAAAAGTATCTTCGCCTTCAATCCCACTGACGTCTGAGATCTGCTGAACATCAAGCAACGCTGCAGCGCGGGGCATGATGTTCTTGCCGTAGGTCGATGCCGGTATAAGCACATGTGTGTACCCTCCCGCCAATTTCGCAATCAACGGAGATAGATTTTCCGCCAGTGAATCTGCAAGCGACGGATCATCTGCTTTGAGCACGCGTTTTACGCCAGTCACTCGTGCAGCATGCTCTGCTGCAGCGCCACAATTAGCCCCAGCAATCAGTAAATCAATTTCATCACCCAGTTCCTGCGCCGCTGTCACAGTATTTAGTGTCGATGGCTTAAGCTCATCGTTGTCGTGTTCACCTATTACAAGAATAGCCATCTTCAGATCACCTTTGCTTCGTTCTTTAATTTTTCAACAAGTTCTTCCGCACTGCCTACCCTGACACCCGCTTCTCTTGCGGGAGGTTCGACCACGCTGATTACCTCGGTACGAGGCGTAACATCGACATTAAGATCAGATGGACTGAAGGTATCCAGTGGCTTTTTCTTCGCCTTCATGATATTTGGCAGAGAAGCATACCGTGGCTCATTCAACCGAAGATCTACGGTTACCACTGCAGGGGGTACGAGCTCAAGCTTCTCCAGGCCACCGTCCACCTCCCTCGTGACCTTGACTATGCTCTCCTCGACGACCAGATCGGAAATAAACGTACCAATGGACCAGCCTAACAGTGCCGCCAGCATCTGGCCTGTCTGGTTGTTATCGCCGTCAATTGCCTGTTTTCCCAGAATAACGAGACCAGGCTCTTCGCGATCCACAATAGCTTTTAGCGACTTTGCGACCGCCAGTGGCTCTGGAGTTTCTTCAGTCTCAATTAATATCGCACGATCAGCACCCATGGCAAGCGCTGCTCTGAGAGTTTCCTGGCTCTGTGCGGCGCCGACTGTAACGACGATGATCTCATCCACCAAGCCCGACTCCTTCAGGCGGATTGCTTGTTCAACCGCTATTTCGCAAAAAGGGTTCATTGCCATTTTCACGTTATTAAGCTCAACGCCAGACTGGTCCGATTTCACGCGAACCTTAATATTTGCATCGATGACCCGTTTGACGGGTACCAGTACTTTCATTGTTGTTTATCCCCTATACACTTGAGACCGATTAGTCGACAACAAAAGCTTGTTCCTTAGTGTCGCAACTGCTTGAAATTCGGTGCCAACCTGCCGCGGGCACGTCGACCTTTAAACAGCAGACGGATCCCAACTGAAACTTGGACCGCGTATTGTATTGGTCCTGTCACGCATACGTCCACGCTAGAGATCACCCAACCAAACGGTTGAACGACGACGTCTATCTAATTTACGCCATTTTGGGTCGCGCCACCAAACCTAGGTGACGCTGGACGTTATGCTCTGGTCGCTCGTCGAGTAGAAATCATACGATGTTCTACCGAAAATAAACCTCGAGTCATTTAATTCTACCGATCTATGAGCACACGACGAAACAAACGCGGTAGCGCAAGAGAAGCCAGACGCGCAAAACGAGCCACTACAACCACTCGGGGCATACCCTATATCACACGCAAGGTCCCGGTCTATGAAATGGCCAGCGAAGAATTGCTGACTATAATCGAAACTAATGCCGAAACCCTGCTCGAGGAAACCGGCATTGATTTCAGAGACGACCTACCCGCACTGTCTTTATTCGCAAAAGCCGGCGCCAAGATCGATGGTGAACGTGTTCGTTTCCCCAGAAACATGTGCAGAGAGATCATCCAGGCATCTGCCCCGCGAATGTATGTTCAACATGCTCGGAACTCACAACGCAGCGTTAAGATTGGCGAAAACCATTGTGTACTGGTACCGGCTTACGGGCCACCTTTTGTGCACGACCTGGATAAGGGGCGTCGTTACGCGACACTCGAGGACTTCGAAAACTTTACCAAGCTAACCTACAGCACGCCCTCAATGCACCATTCCGGTGGAACCTTGTGTGAGCCTGTAGACGTACCAGTGAATAAGCGGCATCTGGATATGATCTACAGCCATCTGCGTTGGAGCGACAAGCCTTTCATGGGCTCGGTAACGGCTCCGGAAAGGGCGCAGGATTCTGTAGACATGGCAAAACTTGTTTTTGGAGAAGACTTCGTCGATAAGAACTGCGTCATCACTAGTCTCATTAATGCAAACTCTCCGATGACATTTGATTCAACCATGCTGGGCGCGGCTCGCGTCTATGCAGAAAATAACCAGGCCACTGTCATTTCTCCTTTCATTCTTTCCGGAGCTATGTCGCCTGTTACAGTGGTCGGCACCTGCACGCAGATTCTGGCTGAAGCACTGGCCGGCCTTGCCTTTACCCAATTAATCAGACCTGGCGCGCCTGTGATTTTCGGTACATTCAGCAGTGCTATTTCGATGCAATCGGGGGCGCCGACATTCGGTACACCAGAACCTTCTATGGTCCTTTATATAATGGCTGCCCTGTCCCGACGCCTAGGTGTGCCTTATCGGAGTGGCGGTGGCTTGTGCGCTTCAAAACTGCCAGATGCCCAGGCGGCGTTTGAATCTGCCAATACACTGCAGACCGGGATGCTTGCCGGTGTTAACTTTATGCTTCACACCGCCGGCTGGTTAGAGGGAGGACTCTCCATGGGCTACGAAAAGTTTGTTCTAGATGCCGATCAGGCTGCAATGATTGAAGTCTTCTTGTCCGGCGTTGATGATTCTGAAAACGGACAGGCCATGGATGCACTGCGCGACGTTGGGCCGGGCAATCATTTTTTGGGTTGTGACCATACGCAAGCCAATTTCGAAACGGCTTTCTATCGGTCCACCACCGCCGACAATAACAGTTTTGAACAATGGGAATCGGAAGGCGCTTTAGACGCGGCCAAGCGGGCAAATCAGATGTGGAAATCCACTCTGGCTGCATATGAGCCACCACCCATCGATCCCGGAATCGATGAAGCCCTTAAAGATTTTATGAGAAGACGCAAATCTGAAATGCCTGACGTCAACTACTGAGATCACCATCATCGTCAAATACGACAATAACACGACGATTTTGACGACCTTTTTTTTCGATTTTCTTTATCCTCACCCGGCCGATCTCGCCCGTTGCTGCTACGTGCGTTCCGCCGCAGGGTTGTAGATCTATTCCCGAAAAATTAACCAATCTGATGGTACCAGTTCCTGCAGGGGGTTTAACAGACATCGTTCTGACCAGTTGAGGCTGAGCAGCAAGTGACTCTTCGGTAATCCATTCCAGCGTCATTGCACGGTTCAACCGAATGACTTCATTTAGACGCTCTGACAAGTCCGTCTTATTTATCGTTTCTGGCAGGTCAAAATCCAACCGCCCCTGCCCATCGCGTATAGAGCCACCAGTGACAGATGCAGGTACTACACTGCACAACATATGCATACAGCTGTGCATACGCATCAGGCGATAACGTCTATCCCAGTCAATGCGCAGTTGGACCTCCTCCCCGATGGTAGGCAAAGAACCAACTTCCCCTATAAGGTGAATCACCCCTTCCCTCGAATGGTATTGCGTATCAACAATCTGGGCCTCCGATCCAGAGGCATGAATCATCCAGCCGGTATCCCCAGGCTGGCCCCCACCTTCCGGGTAAAATACAGTCTTATCCAGTTGTACTCGATTTTCGTTAACAGCGATAACGACAGCTGCGCACTCGCGAAGGTAAGCATCAGAGCGAAACAACTCTTCGGTCATACGAAAACCCTGTTTTATAATGGGAGGCTATTCAGTCTAACTCACAAAATAAAGATCGCCCAGCCAAGCATTTTACGCTGTCAACGGACGTTTATTCCCACACGTGATGGTTGTCCGTGATGCATCGCTTAAGGCCAGTCATACGCTAAGGATCTCGTCTGGAGCACCAACCATCTACCACACCACTGAAAAATTGTATGGATTGCAGTACTGGCCAACGTGGGTAGGCGTATTTTTTGCGCGCATCCTGAGTCTCATGCCCCTGCCGTTTCTCTATTACGTGGGCGGACTGTTTGGTGACGTTCTTCGAGTGTGTGTACCTTCCCGACGGCATATTGCTTCCCGCAACCTACAGTTGTGTTATCCCAACCAGTCGGCGCTTGAACATAAGTTACTTTTGCGCCGTAATTTTAGATATACGGCCCGAATGTTCCTTTTGTCCGGGTTTGCCTGGTGGGGGACGAAAAAAGCCTTCGACCAAAGAATTACACTCAAAAACGAACATTACTTAGCCAACGCCAACAATGTAGGGCAGGGGGTAATTTTGCTTGCACCCCATTTCGTTGCGATGGAGATCGCTGGAATGTACGTTTCCTCTCACTATCCGAGTGTCAGTATTTACCAGAACAACCGGAATAAAGTACTCGATAAGCTTTTGCTACAGGCCAGGAGCCGATTTGGTGGACAGATGTTTGAACGCAAAGGTGATCTCAAAAGTTTGATACGGTCTATCCGCGACGGAATGGTCTGTTACTACCTGCCAGATCAGGATCCTGGTCCTCGACGCGCAGTATTCGCGCCGTTCTTCAATGTGCCTACCGCCACATGGCCGGTGTTGGGCAGAATGGCGCGGATAACCCGTGCTGTCGTGTTGCCGTGCACCACGCGCATTCTCGAGGGTGGAAGAGGATTTGAGATTATTCTGGATCCACCCCTGGAAGATTTTCCAACTGGCAATGAGCAATTGGACAGCGAAACTATGAATCGGGCTATCGAACAGTGCGTTCGTCGGCTACCGGACCAGTATTTCTGGGTTCACAAACGATTCAAGACCAGGCCTCCGGGGTCTGAAGCCATTTACTGAACCGTCACGAGCGCCTTCAGGGACCAGCCACAATCTGAGCAATACTTTCCCCGACATCCCGGCACAATCCTTTGCCGCCCATATCAGGGGTTCTAACACCTTCCGGCGATGCTAATAATTCCTCTATCGCCGCCATCACGGCGTTGCCCGCTGCTTGCTCACCGAGATGACTAAGCATCATCACACCGGACCATATCTGACCAATTGGATTCGCGATGCCTTTACCGGCAATATCTGGCGCGGAACCGTGCACAGGTTCAAAAAGGGATGGGAATTCTCTTTCAGGATTAAGGTTCGCAGAAGGCGCAATAGCTATCGTTCCGGTCGTGGCAGGACCCAAATCCGAAAGAATGTCGCCAAAAAGATTGCTGGCAACGATCACGTCGAACCAGTCGGGGCTAAGCACCAGGCGGGCAGAAAGAATATCTATGTGGTATTGATCAGTCGTTACTCCGGGAAAGTCTTTGCCGTTGACTTCAAACCGCTCGTCCCAGTAGGGCATTGAATGAATTATTCCATTTGACTTGGTCGCTGAGGTCAGGTGGCCACGACGGGTTGCGGCCAGTTCAAACGCAAAACGTTGAATTCGATCGGTGCCAATCCTGGTAAAAACAGACTGCTGAACGGCAGCCTCCTGTTCTGTCCCGGTATAAATCCGGCCGCCTACATCAGAATACTCGCCTTCATTATTTTCCCTGACAATGAGGTAATCAATGTCACCGGGGCCACGGTCTCTTAATGGTGAGGTCATTCCCGGCAGCAGGCGCACCGGACGCAAATTAACGTACAGTTTCAAACCACGGCGCATGGGGATCAGTAGATTCCAGAGCGACACGTGATCAGGCACACCGGGGAAACCCACAGCACCGAAATAGATCGCATCAAAATCATGCAGTTGTTCCAGTCCATCAGCGGGCATGATTTCACCGACCCTGTGAAAACGCTCACAACTCCAGTCAAATTCGGACCAATTGAACTGAAAATCAAAACGTCTAGCTGCTGCTTCCATCACCTTGACGCCTTCGTTGAGCACTTCACGGCCAATACCATCGCCAGGGATAAGTGCAACTCGATAGTTATTCACCACTTCAGAACCTCTTGGAAGATATCGAACGGGTCAAGTTAAATGGATCATCGCTGAGACAAAGATTAAATACACTGGAACCCAAACCTCTGCGCGTACGACCACGCCGGGTGATATTGCCCGATTGCACGCATTCCAGTCTTCCTGCATCTCCATGTAAAGTGATCGCTATAGTATCGACGATAACAACGATATACAAACGCTCCCATACCGATCTCGAGGGGCAAGGTCAGCACTAACGGATCCGTATTAGCGGACCCAGTAAACTCACTCAATCAACCGGTCAACCACGGCATTCAAGCAGACTCAGATCACGGCCACAGCCTTTAAGGCTTTAGTTGCTTGAAACTTCCCCTCGTACCGTCGTCGATCTAACCGGGAGATCACCCTACGAATCAACAAAAACATCAAACTGGCGAGAAAAATAATTAGGAAAAAGCCAGCGGCGAGACCCGCTGCCTCATCTGACATGGCGATCAGGTAATTCACCCATTGACTGACGATGACAGCATTGATCGTCACCAGCACCAGCCATAGACCGTACTCCTGCAGATTACGCATAACATGCTCCTGAAATTAAGGAACCGTCAGTCTGCGTCAGGGGGTAACTCACCAGATGAGCGTCTGTCACCTCTTGAGCTAGGAGTTCTAGCAACCAAAACACTACCAGAATCATCCCGCTTTAGGATCGCCTTGCACCTACAGCGCCCTGAAATATTCAACCGTTCTGCGCAATCCCTCGTCCAGCGAAATACTCGGCTGCCAGTCGAGTTGCGTCGTCGCCAGTGTGATATCAGGTTGTCTCTGCTGTGGATCATCTTGCGGCAGTTCTTTATAGATAATGTTCGATTTCGAACCGACCAGGGCCAATACTCTTTCTGCCAACTGCTGAATTTGAAACTCATCGGGGTTGCCGAGATTTATCGGACCGGTGCAATGATCATCCGTCCGCATTAGGCGTATCAACCCATCCACGAGATCATCGACGTAACAAAATGAACGTGTCTGTGAACCATCACCGTAAACCGTCAAGGATTCCCCTTTTAATGCCTGCACAATGAAATTAGACACCACCCGACCATCATCGGGATGCATCCTTGGACCATAAGTATTAAAGATGCGGGCAACCTTGATCGGAAGATTGTGCTGTCTGTGGTAATCAAAAAACAGTGTCTCTGCACAGCGTTTACCCTCGTCGTAACAGGAGCGCGGGCCGATCGGATTAACATGCCCCCAGTAGTCTTCGGGCTGCGGATGTTTTTCGGGGTCACCGTACACTTCGCTGGTCGATGCTTGAAGAATTTTTGCACCGGTTCGTTTAGCCAGTCCCAGCATGTTGATTGCACCGTGAACGCTGGTTTTCGTCGTTTGTACAGGGTCGTGTTGATAATGAATCGGCGACGCCGGGCAGGCCAGATTGTAGATCGCATCAACCTCAATATATAACGGAAAAGTAACATCGTGACGAAGCAATTCGAAGTTCGGCTTCCCCAGCAGATGTTGTACGTTGGCTCTTGACCCGGTATAGAAATTATCCAGACACAATACATCTGCCCCTTCTTCGACCAGAACCTCGCACAGGTGGGAACCCAAGAAGCCCGCCCCACCGGTTACCAAGACTTGTTTGTGCAAATGTCCCGAGTAGGTCACATCTTTTTCTGTCGTGTTAATTGGAAAATCTCAGTTGGAAATAAGCTAATGATCGTGAAAATGGTGCCGGCGAGAGGATTTGAACCTCCGACCTGAGCATTACGAATGCCCTGCTCTGCCAACTGAGCTACACCGGCACAATCGGTTTAGGTTCGGATGCGTGTGAACGATATGCTAGCGTGTTCATTATATTCTCTCCCCATCAACCTGCCTAATATCATTGTCACTTTTGCAGATCTTTCAATTCGGGTGGTAGCGTAAAAGACACGCCTTCGTCAACAGTAGACCGCCTGTTTACGAGTACTCCACCTCTTTCCTCTAGATGCTCGATAACATTCGCAACCAACGCTTCAGGTGCGGACGCTCCAGCTGTTATGCCAATCGTTGAAACCTTGCTTATCCATTCTGATTGGATGTCCTTGGCGTTATCGATCAGATAAGCTGTACGCCCTTGCCGTTCGGCAATCTCGCGCAGACGGTTCGAGTTCGAACTGTTTTCAGAACCAACAACCAATATCAACTCACAGCTTTCGGCTAGCTTCTTTACCGCATCTTGCCGGTTCTGTGTGGCATAGCAGATATCATCGCGGCGCGGCCCTTCAATAGCCGGGAATCGAATTTTGAGGTGATCCACAATCTTCTTGGTATCATCGACCGACAACGTCGTTTGTGTGACATACGCAACCGACTGGGGCGTTGAAACTGTCACAGAAACAACGTCTTCAATGGTTTCCACCAGATGAATCTCGCCCGTCGCCCGACCGAGGGTCCCCTCGACTTCGGGATGGCCGGCGTGCCCGACCAGAATAACTGCTTTGCCTTCCCGCCCATAGCGTGCAACCTGCGAATGCACCTTGGTGACCAGAGGGCAGGTTGCATCGAACACTGTGATATTTCTATCCGCTGCCTCCTGCTGAACTTCTCGAGATACCCCATGCGCACTGAAAATGACGATGGATTCGTCCGGTACTTCCCACAACTCATCCACAAATATCGCACCAGTAGAGCGGAGTTGATCGACCACACTCCGATTATGGACGACTTCGTGCCGTACATAGATAGGTGAACCATAGCGCGCTATCGCTGTTCGAACGATCTCTATAGCACGGTCTACACCGGCACAAAACCCCCGTGGGCTGGCCAGTGACAGCCGAACTCTGATCTGTGCCAAATCTGTTTTTGCCACAATCGTTAGGCCCCCTTAGAACCTGCCTGAACCGCCACAACCTTGATCTCGTAGCTTACGTTCTTGCCGATAAGCGGATGATTAAAGTCCACCAAAACCTCTTGACCCTCAACCCGAATCACACGACCGGCTGACACGTCGCCATGAGGGAGATCAAATTCAAACAAGGCACCGGTAACCAGTTCAACACCAGCTGGAAACTCACTGAGCGGGAAAATGACCGTATTGTCGTCATCTGCAACTCCGAAAACCTGTTCTCCGGCATCGATATCAATAGGATAAGCCTCACCCAAGGGTCGGCCAGCGAAAGTGTCTTCCAGCTTTGCAGGCAGAATGCCCTCCCCCAGGCACACACTCTCTGGATTTGCTCCGGAGGATTCGATGACACGACCATCGGCCAGCAGCACCCGATAATGAATCAGCACGGTTTCATTGCCAGTAACAACCGTGTTCAGTCCGCCCATATCAACGTGCCCCTGGTGTCGTGCGGATTAACCCTAATACGTCTAACAGTACAACCAATGCACCCAGAGTGATCCCCACATCCGCCACATTGAATGCCGGCCAGTGCCAGGTTTGCCAATGCAGATCGACAAAATCGATGACATACCCCTGGCTGACACGGTCTATGATGTTTCCCAGGGCACCCCCCAGAATAAGCGTAAGTCCCAGTCTGAAAAACCCGCTGACCTGACTCTGTCGGAGAAGCGTCGCCATTATCAGAGCACTAATAACGAGCCCTACCATGACAAAAAACCACCGCTGCCAGCCGCCTGAATCAGCCAGAAAACCGAATGCCGCACCCTGATTCAACACCAGTACCAGATTAAACCCAGGTACAACTGTGTATACCTCACCTAGTCTAAGACTATCCACAGCAAACTGCTTTGTCAGTCGATCGAGTGCCACCACGACCCCCGCACCAACCAGATATAACAAGCCGCCGAGATTACTTTTTTGACGCATCATAAGATCTCATAAAGGATACATCTGTCTCAAAAACTCGTGCGCCTCGCCAATGTCCCGACCAATCTGAGCTTTTAAGTGATCGAAAGACTCGAAATGTTTTTCTGGTCGTATCTTGTGCCTGAACTCAACCGTCAGGCGCTGACCATAAAGTCTCTCATCATAATTCAGTAGATGCACTTCGACCAGAAATCGTTTACCCCCAACAGTCGGTCTAAAACCCACATTGACAACGCCATGAAGCCTTTCACCGGCGTATCGACTCACAGTTGCCGCATAGACACCCCCGACCGGTAAGTTACTGTGTCGAATCATCAAATTTGCGGTTGGAAATCCCCAAGTGCGGCCCCGCTTATCGCCATGGGCGACTCGAGCAGCGACAGTAAATGGCCTGCCTAGTAAGCGTTCTACCAGCGGAAAGTCAGCATCCTGCAGAATCTGGCGAATTCGTGAACTACTGACTCGGTGACCGTCGACAACAAAAGTTTCAACTGAACTGACCGCGAAATCAGCTTGACGACCCATTTCTTGCAGCAGGCTGAAATCTCCTTTCCGATCACGGCCAAACCTGAAGTCATCACCGACAATCAGGGCTCGTACACCCAAACCGTTTATCAGATATACCTTCACAAATTCCTCGGCCGACATTCTTGCCAGCAACGCATTAAATCGGAGACACACCACCTTATCGACCCCGGCTTTATTCAATTGTTCGAGCTTTCCCCGAAAAGTGGACAATCTCGGAGGTGCTGTTTCGGCACTGAAGAATTCGTGAGGATGTGGGTCAAAAGTCAACACCGTTGCCGGTACACCGGCTCGATGGGCTTCTCTGTGCAGCATTTCAATCAGTTGCAGATGTCCCAGATGAACGCCATCAAAATTACCGATCGACACGACACTCGGTTTTGTGCTGCTAGAGAAGTTTTGGCGCCCTCTGATCAGGTCCATAGCTATTTACTCTCCGGTATATCAGCAGAAATCGTGCAACCGTGCTATTCACGCCCAGATTGGCGCTGTCTCTTCAATCAGCAATTTCACGGGCTTTCGGTCATCAAAATTTTCCTTGTAATCGCGAAAATATGCGATTTTCAATTCCGGAAACCGCCAACAGAGATAACCTTCACCGGTGTCGAATTCCACCCGCCACAAACCGTTTGGTATTGCACCGAGTCTGGTGATACTGGCGATCCACTTACGGACGATTTTCTCATATTCATCAGCGATCTCAGTTCGTCGAGGATCACACAACAGCATCAATTCGAGCCGTTCATCAAGCCTGGACAACCGCTCATAGGCATTCTCCGTGATCTTTCTGACAACAGGCAACAACTCCGAAGCCTCTGCAAGCACATACAGTTTCGAGTCGGCAGGGCTACCAATCTGTATGATAACTGCTGATCCTGATTGCTCGACGTTCTTCACTGATTACTCTCTAAGCCTGACGTTGAAACAAGCGATGTGGTTTTAGACCAACTAGATATAGGCAGACGAAATATACTATTGTTCCTGCCGGTACCCACATCACCAGCTGCCACAATCGACCACCGAGCGATGCAACAGTCCAGAACTGCCGATCCGGCACACCGAACCCCAGTACGACACCCATCACGATCGCAGCGGCAGCTGTTTTAACGACAAAACCACCCATATCAGGCCCCGACGTATATCCCGAATCCCGAACCAAATAGCGATAAAGCAGCCCGGCATTAACAATGCCCGATATCGACACCGCTGCTGCCAGGCCCACATGACCGAATAACAGCGCCTTCGTCAGTATCACTGCGCACAGCGCATTAACAACCATCGCAATAACGCCTGCTCGGACCGGGGTTCTAGTATCCTTTCTGGCATAAAACGCGGGTGCCAGGACCTTCACCAGGACAAAACCGATCAGTCCCGGCGAGAAGGCAACCAGGCTTCCGGCGGCCATGCGCGCATCTTCGACAGAAAATTCGCCGTACTGAAACAACGTCACCATAAGCGGGTAGGCCAGAGCGACCAGTGCGACTGCAGCGGGAAACACCACCAGCAACACCAAACGCAGTGCCCAATCGATGGTCTGAAAGTATTCCTCTACAGCACGTTCGGAAATCTGTGTGGCAAGTTTTGGCAAAATCACTGTTGCCAGGGCGATCCCCAAGACACCCACGGGAAACTCCATCAGTCGATCGGAATAATACAGCCAGGAAACGCTTCCCGTTACCAGAAACGAAGCCAACACCGTATTGATAAGCAGGTTGATCTGCGCAACTGATACGCCAAACACCGCCGGCAACATCAACGAGAAAACGCGACGTACACCATCGGCCGCAATAGCCTGCGCGTCTTTGCCTGGTCTTATTTTTGGAACTGGCAGTCGTTTCTCAAAGGCCAAAAAAGGCAATTGGAAACCGAGTTGGACGACCCCGGCCACGAAAACACCTATGCCCAGTGTGAGGGCTTTATTACCCGCAAACGGTACTACCCAAATCACGGCACCAATCAAACACAGATTCAAAAGAACCGGCGTAACTGCCGGAACTGCAAATCGATCACGCGCATTGAGTATGCCGCCTGCCATGGCAACCAATGAGATAAAGAAAAGATACGGAAAGGTAAACCGCAGAGCCGAGACAGTCGCTGCGTACTTATCGGATTGCTCAACAAAACCAGGCGCGATCATTGCCACGAGCCATGGCGCACCCAGAACCCCCAACAGGGTGAAAAGCAGCAGAATTAGCGCCAGTCGACCTAACATAAGGTCCAGAAAGAGTCTCACCTGAGGAGCTGGATATCGAGATTCGTATTCTGCATAGACCGGTACAAAACCTGCCGAAAAAGCACCCTCGGCAAAAATTCGCCTGAAAAAGTTGGGAATTCTGAACGCAACGAAAAAAGCATCTGCCACTAGTCCGCTACCCAGGATCTGCGCAAACGCGATGTCACGAATGAGTCCAGTTACCCGTGATAACAACGTCATCAGGCTGACCGTCAGGGTCGATCGGAACATCTTATGCAAAACCATAGCTCCAACAGTCCATTAGCACCTATAAAAAGGCCGACTGGCTAACCTCAGCCTGGCCACAGCACTTGAATTGGCGATTGACAAAGCGGTATCGGATGAAGATACTTGCGCCTCATTTTTCCAGTAATATCTACAAGAGAACACGTTTTGGCAAATACACTCCAGGCGCGAAAACGGGCGCGTCAAGCGACTGTGCATCGAGCTCGAAACATGTCGCAACGCTCAACGATGCGTACCAGCATCAAAGTATTCCTCAAATCACTCGAAAACGAGGATAAAGAAGAGGCCGCAAAATCCTATCGCGAAGCCGTGTCAAAAATTGACCAATCGGCCCGAAAAGGCCTCGAACACCGAAACAAGGCTGCCCGATTGAAAAGCCGCCTGAATGCCCGCCTGAAAGCCCACGCGAGCTAGTCACGCTCGGCCTCATTTCTCGACACTGCTCGTCACTGAATCACGATGTTGTCACGATGTATCAATTCGGGTTCGTCAACATAGCCTAGAATCTGTTCGATCTTAGCGCTGGGCTGTCCAATAATCTGGCCAGCCTCAACTGAACTGTAGTTAACTAGTCCACGCGCAATAACCGCGCCTGTGGTTTCATCCACACAATCGACCAGTTCCCCTCTGTCGAAGATACCTTCAATGGCACGGACACCCACAGGCAATAAGCTGCGCCCTGACTGGGTCAGCACCTTAACCGCACCAGAATCTAACAACAAACGACCACTCGCCCGTAGTCGACCGGCAAGCCACTGTTTTCGGGCCGTCAGACGACCAGATCCTGCCTTCAGCAACGTACCATTGACCTGACCGTCGAGCACCTCAGTCAGGCGTCCAGCATGGCGGCCTGACAATATAATGGTTGATGCGCCTGACCGGGCTGCTTTCCCGGCTGCCTGCAGCTTTGTCAACATGCCGCCGCGACCCAGTTTACTGCCAGGGCCGGCATACTGTTCCAACAGCGGATCACCTGCCACGCCTTCTCGTATCAACTGGGCACGCTCTGCTGAGCTGGGATCCCGGTCATACAAACCTTCCTGATCAGTCAAGATCAGCAAATACTCCGCTTCAATCAGGTTGGCCACCAGAGCAGCCAGTGTGTCGTTGTCACCGAACCTGATCTCGTGTGTCACCACGCTGTCGTTTTCATTCACAACCGGCACCGTGCCAAGTTGAAGCAGTGTCCGTAATGCACTTCGGGCATTCAGGTATCGGCCCCGATCTGCGAGATCGGCATCAGTCAACAAAACCTGAGCTGCTTGTACACCGTACTCGCTAAACGCTCTCTGGTAGGTCTCAACCAAGCCCATCTGACCAACCGCGGCAGCAGCTTGTAGTTTGTATAACTCTCTGGGCCGTTCCTGCCATCCGAGACGCTGCATCCCTTCAACAATAGAACCCGAAGACACCAGGACAACGTCCACACCCTTCGCACGCAACTCGACTATCTCACCAACCAACCGTGTAATCATCCGTCGATCCAGACCTGACGTCAGATCGGTCAACAATGCACTCCCAATCTTTACCACCCAACGCCTATCCGTTCCCTTCATTGTTGCGCCGACTGATCCTGCTGTGTGAGCCAGCGTTGAACCCCGAGCATTACCCCGCGACACCCTTTGCCCGTAAAGCCGGAAACAGCAAAGCTGGGTGAGGTCCAACTCAGCGAATCAACTAGAGTCCGAAGAATTTGATCAGCTTCTTCATCTGACATTAGGTCTACCTTATTCAATACGAGCCAGCGTGGTCGACTCCCAAGGTCGGAGTCGAATTCGGCAAGCTCGTGTTCAACCGTCTGAATATCCGCCACCAGGTCGTTCGATGTCTCGGGTCCAATATCCACTATATGCAGGAGGAGCCGGGTCCGCTTCAGGTGATTAAGGAACCGGACTCCTAAGCCAACGCCTGCTGCGGCGCCTTTGATAAGCCCAGGTATGTCTGCGATCACGAAACTACTGTCTATATCAACATCAACAACGCCGAGTTCGGGGTGTAATGTCGTAAATGGATAGTCGGCGACTTTAGGCCTTGCTTGTGACACAGCCCGCAAAAATGTCGACTTACCCGCATTAGGAAGTCCCAGCAGGCCTACATCCGCCAGTACCTGTA
>Ga0310120_10001469_pt1 | contig 17642 bp, 11 predicted proteins | sample CB27_AW_983_MG_FD_203506 | JGI IMG/M metagenome (GOLD analysis project Ga0310120, IMG submission 203506) | Marine microbial communities from Western Arctic Ocean, Canada - CB27_AW_983 | ecosystem: Environmental > Aquatic > Marine > Oceanic | place: Canada: Western Arctic Ocean | collected...
CCGCCGCCAGGAGCAACCTCGCGACCCGGGGTCCCGTGGACCCGGCGAAGGTGATCGGGCCGCCGATCGGCGCGACCGCGTCCCGGACCAGCGACAGGAGTCGGTTGAGAATCGAAGTGAACGGCGCGACGATCGGGCCACCGAACGGCGCGACCGCGTCCCGGACCGGCGACAGGAATCAGTCGAGAATCGAAGTGAACGGCTCAACGATCGTGGAGACGCTGTGCGCGATCGAGCCAATGATCGGCGTGACATCTTTTCGGATCAATGGAGCGAGCGTCACCAGCAAGCGGCCAACAACAGGTGGCGATACTCGACCCAACAGCCGGCGAATTATTGGTGGCGTCACGGCACCTGGTCCGGCATGACTGGTTGGGTCGCCGGCTCATGGGAGGAACCTGTGTATTACGACTACGGAAACACCATCGTCTACGAAGATGGCAACGTGTACCAGGATGGAGAGGAGGTTGCATCGGCAGACCAGTATGCCCAGCAAGCGCAACAGATCGCGGAGACGCCAGTCGAGTCGGATCCCGAAGATGTGGAATGGATGCCTCTGGGCACGTTTGCCATGGTTCGCGAGAAAGATAGCAAACCGACCATGTACCTACAGCTTGCGGTGAGCAAGGAGGGCATTCTCACTGGCACGTATTCCAACACGACCTCCGACTCGGCCCAGTCGGTTGAAGGACACGTGGACAAGGAAAGCCAACGTGCGGCCTGGTGGATCGGCGACAAGCAAGACAATATCTTGGAAACCGGAATCTACAACCTAACACAGGATGAAACACCTCTGTTGGTCCATTTTGGCAGCCAGCAGACACAAACGTGGCTGCTCGTTCGATTGGACGAACCAACAGAAGTCAAGCCTGACAATTCATAGGTGAAACCAACAACGCACTCCCTGGTGTCGAGCGGCTCACGCGATGACGCCGCGCCGATTCAGGAAAAATTGACAGCGTCTGGCCAACCTCTTAGAATCGATTGAGCCTGCGCCGTGGAAAACCCCATGCCGTGGAAAACCCCGTGTCGTGGAAAACCCCGTGTCGTGGAAAACCCCGTCGGGCGAGACCGACGTTTCGGATGGACGATGCTCGTGCGCGATTACTTGCTGCTTTACATCAATGGCCAACGGCATGACGTGCGCGGTGAGCGAGCCTTTCTGTCGCTTTCTGACTACCTGCGATTTGAGCAGGGTTTAACCGGAACCAAAATCGTCTGCAGCGAGGGTGATTGTGGCGCCTGTAGTGTCTTGCTCGGTCGCGTCACAAACGGGCGGCTGGATTATCAGGTTGTCGATGCCTGTATCTGCTTCATGTACCAGCTGGATGGGACCCACGTGATCAGCGTCGAAGGGCTCGCGCCAGCGGGGCAGCTCAACTCGGTCCAGCAGGCCATGATCGATCACTTCGGGTCGCAATGCGGGTTCTGCACGCCCGGTTTTGTGGTGGCCATGACCGCTTGTCAGCTGCCTTGCGGTTCGGAAGCACCAGCCTCCCAGGGGAATGGTGATCGGGACGGTGATGGGGACGGTGATGGGGACGGTGGCGAACCAGCGAAGGTTGGGTGTTGGCAAGAAGAAGATCAGTTGCGCCAGTCGCTGACTGGGAACCTGTGTCGTTGCACCGGCTATATTCAGATACTCGAAGCAGGGTTGGCCGTCGCCCAACGTTCTGGCTCGGCATTCCCTGATCTGCCTTTGCATGAGCAATACGACGAAACGTCGATCGTCCGAGACCTAATGCCAATCGGCGACTCCTCAGTGATCATTCGCTCTGATGGCGTCGAGTGTGCTCGCCGAGTGTTCGTGCCCAGTACCTTTGCGGAGGCAGTCGATATCAAAGGCACGCATCCAGATGCACGAATCGTTAACGGTGCTACCGACGTTGGCGTGATCTACAATAAAGGTCGAATGAATCCCACGGATTTTTTGAGTTTGAGTGGCATGGGCGATGAGCGGAAGCTCGAAGTGGACCAGAATACGCTGATTGTCGGTGCGGGATGCACTTGGCGACAAATCGAGGAGTGGTCTCGTGATGCGCTTCCCGAACTCCACCAGATCATCGTCCGTTTTGGCTCACCCCAGATTCGCAACCTCTCGACGCTCATGGGAAACATCGCCAACGCCTCACCCATTGCTGACTCCTTGCCGTTGCTGCATGTGATGGAGGCGGAGTTGGAAGTCGAGTCGTCGCGCGGGGCGCGGCGCGTGAATATCAACGACTTCTATCTCGGATACAAACAACTGGATTTGGCACCAGATGAGATCATCCGACGCCTGCACATGCCCCTGCCGGCCGAGAATGACGTCCTACGGCTCTACAAGATCTCGAAGCGCAATGATCTGGACATTTCCACTTTCACCGCCGCCATTCGTTTAACGATCGAGGAAGAGACCATTCAGGTGGCACGATTGGCTTATGGCGGTGTGGGACCCGTGGTGCTCCGGCTGCCCAAGACGGAAGCGCATCTCACTGGGCAACCACTGACAGAAGATCGCATGCGCGCTGCAGGGAAGATCGCCCGTGGCGAGATCACGCCCATTTCGGACGTGCGAGGCAGCGACAACTATCGGTTTCAATTGGCGGAAAACGTGCTGCTCAAATTCTATTTCCAGACCATGGAGGAGGTTGGCGCGCAGGTGTAATCGCTTCGCGTGGAACCGAAATGAGTAACGTAGGCAAGCCCATACCGCACGATTCCGCGCGAGGTCATGTGACTGGACAGGCAGACTACATCGATGATTTCACGCCGATGAAGGGTGAACTGTTTGTCGAATTGGTAGGCAGTCGGATCGCCCGTGGCGAGATCAAACAGATTCAGCTAGAGTCCGCGCGAAGGGTACCGGGAGTCGTGGCGATCCTCACCGCCGAAGATATCCCTGGCCCAAACCACTTTGGTCCGATCTTCGCCGAAGAACCAGTTTTAGCGGAGGCAACGGTTCACTATGTGGGCCAACCCGTGGTTGTAATCGCCGCGGAATCGCGTGATGCGGCGGCTCGCGCTCGGAATTTGGTTGAAATCGAGATCGAGACTAAAACGCCGATACTCACGATCGACGACGCGGTCGCGCACGACAGTTTTATCGGGCCATCCCGGCAGATCCGGCGTGGTGAACCCGATCGAGCGCTCCGAACATCGCCGCACCGGCTGTCGGGTACCTTCATCAGCGGTGGGCAGGAGCAATTCTATTTGGAAAGCCAGGCGTCGATTGCCTATCCCGACGAGGAAGGTCGCGTGGTGGTCCACTGTTCCACGCAAAATCCCACCGAGACGCAACAGGTCGTCGCCGAGACGTTGGGACTGGGCCAGCACGAGGTTGTCTGTGTCTGTCGGCGAATGGGCGGCGCGTTCGGTGGCAAGGAGACCCAGGCCGTGATTCCGTCCGTGGCAGCTGCTCTAGTGGCGGTTCAGACGGGTCGACCCGCCCGAATCGTGCTGAATAAAGATGACGATATGTGTTGGACGGGCAAGCGTCATCCATATCAAACCACCTACCAAATCGGCTACGACGACCAAGGGCGAGTTCTGGCTGCGAAGTTCGATTTTCATTCAAACGGTGGCGCGTTCGCCGATCTCTCCACCTCGGTGTTGGAACGGACGATGCTCCACGCGGAAAACGCGTACTACATTCAGGATATCGAGATCAATGCGCGGATTTTCCGGACCAACTTTCCGCCCAATACGGCCTTCCGAGGATTCGGCGGTCCGCAAGGCATGGCGGTGATCGAGAATGCGCTGGAAGAGATCGCCATTGAGCTTGGCGAAGACTCACTCGACGTTCGCCGGCTGAACTGCTATGGCACGACCGATCGCAACGTGACGCCTTACGGACAGGTTTTACGCGGAAACCGACTGCCTGAGATCTTTGATCAGCTGGAGCGAACCAGCGACTATCGGCAACGGGCGGCGGCGGTGGCCCAGTTCAACGGCGCTTCGCGAACGCACCTCAAGGGGCTGGCAATGACGCCCGTCAAGTTTGGCATCTCGTTTACGACCGCCTTCCTGAATCAAGGCAACGCGCTGGTCAACGTCTACACCGATGGCACGGTCCAGGTGTCGACCGGTGCGACGGAAATGGGCCAAGGGGTGAACACCAAAATCCAACAGATCGTTGCCGACGAGTTCGGTTTGGAGATCGGGCATGTGCGGATGATGGAGACGTCGACGGAAAAGAATCACAATACATCACCCAGTGCCGCGTCGGCGACCACGGATCTCAATGGCGCGGCGGCAATTCGGGCTTGTCGTCAGATTAAAGAACGGATGGCCCAGTTCGCGGCCCGTCAGTTCGCGGACGACGAGAGCGGTATTGCCGGGGATCCGCAAAGTGTGCGTTTCGCGGATGGGTTTATCAGCGACGTCCGTCAGCCCGGTCAATCGATCGCGTTTTCCGATTTTACGAACATGGCGCGCAGAGCGCGTGTCGACCTGGGTGCGCGTGGCTTCTATGCGACACCGGGTGTCGACTTCAATCGTGAGACCGGTCGTGGCAACCCGTTCTTTTACTTTACCACCGGTTGCGCGGTCGCGGAGGTGACGGTGGATCGATTTACCGGCGATCTTGTCGTGGACCGAGTGGACCTATTGATGGACATTGGCCGACAGATTAATCCAGGAATTGATCGAGGGCAGGTGATTGGTGGATTCGTGCAGGGAATGGGCTACGTGACGGCGGAAGAGCTGAAATACGACGAGTCGGGTCAACTACTCTCGCACTCACCAACGACCTACAAGATTCCCAATGTCACTGACATTCCACGGGCATTTAACGTCGACTTCATTGAGAATCACGAGAACGCCCGAAACGTCCGTGGCAGCAAAGCGGTCGGCGAGCCGCCACTGATGTTGGGATTGTCGGTGTGGGTCGCCGCTAAGAACGCTATTTCATATTCAGCCCAAGGAAGGGTGCCAACGCTCCGGATTCCGGCGACCAACGAAGAGATTCTCATGTCGCTGACTGCTTTGGAAAAAGCGACAGCTGAAGATCCGGCTGAAACCGTACAGGACCCTATTTAGCCGATGTCATTTACACTGAATCGCGATGCCGCGTTCGAGTTGGTTTGTGAATACACGGAGAGTGACAGCTTGCGCAAGCATATGCTGGCCGTTGAAGCAGCCATGAAGGCCTACGCCAATAAGCTCGGCGAGGACGAGCTGAAGTGGTCGATTGTGGGCTTGTTGCATGACTTCGATTACGAGCGCTGGCCAGACCCCCCGAATCATCCGCTCAAAGGTTCGCGGATACTGGCCCAACATGGTTACCCGGACGACGTGATCTACGCCATTAAGTCACACGCCGACTATTTGCCTGACTGTCCGCGGGTATCGGCCTTGGACAAGACCCTCTACGCGTGTGACGAGTTGGCTGGATTCTGTACCGCCGTCGCCAGAGTGCGCCCCGAGGGGATTCACGGCATGAAGGCCAAGAGTGTGCGGAAAAAGATGAAGCAAAAGTCTTTCGCCGCCGCGGTCAATCGAGATGACATCGTTCGCGGCGCCGAGGATTTGGGTGTCGAGTTGAACGAGCACATTCAGTTCGTGATTGCAGCCATGGTGAGTATCTCCACGGAATTGGGATTGGACGGCGAAAGTTCGGCCTGAGTCGTTCAGGACGCGACCAGGACCTCGCCATGAGCCCGTGGTACTGGCCATGCCCTCCAGGTTGCAACCTCCCGCCAACATAGAAACGAGGGCGGTCGTTGGAGTTTCAGGCGCGGAGTCAGTTCAAGACACTTTTTCCACTAAGCAATCGTGATCCCTTCATCAAGATAAACGTCTTGAATCTTATTGAGCAGATTCACGCCCTCTTCCATCGGTCGTTGGAATGCTTTACGGCCGCTGATCAGCCCCATTCCGCCGGCCCGTTTGTTGATGATCGCCGTTTCCACGGCCTCGGCCAGATCCGACTCGCCGCTGGACGCGCCACCGGAGTTGATCAACCCGATCCGACCCATGTAGTTGTTGATAACCTGGTAACGGCAAAGGTCAATCGGGTTGTCGGAACTTAGCTGCTCATAGACGGCAGGGTGGGTTTTGGAAAAATTGACTGCCGTAAAACCACCGTTGTTGACGGGGAGTTTTTGTTTGATGATATCCGCCTGAATGGTCGCGCCAAGATGATTTCCTTGGCTCGTAATGTCGGTGGCCGCATGGTAGTCGACGCCGTCCTTCTCGAAACCGCTGTTACGCAAATAGCACCACAGCACCGTTGACATGCCCAACTCGTGTGCCATCTCAAACGCCTGAGACACCTCGATCAATTGCCGATTCGATTCGGCCGATCCAAAATAGATCGTCGCCCCCACTGAAATCGCCCCCATTTCGTGAGCCCGTCGAATGGAACCGAACATTACCTGGTCATGTTTGTTCGGATACGTCATCAACTCATTGTGGTTGATCTTGACCATAAAGGGGATTCTGTGAGCGTACTTGCGAGCGCACATGCCCAATACGCCAAAGGTAGACGCCACCGCGTTACAACCCCCTTCGATGGCGAGCTCCACGATTGCCGCCGGGTCAAAGTAGATTGGATTGGGAGCGAATGAGGCACCCGCTGTATGCTCAATGCCCTGGTCGACGGGAAGAATCGAGAGATATCCAGTCCCTGCCAATCGTCCTGAGTCAAACATACGCTGGAGACTTCCCAGCACCCGCGGCGACCGGTCGCTGGGCCCAAAGATGTCATCGACAAAATTCGGGCCAGGTAGACTCAGTTCGTCGGCTGAGATCGTCTTGCATTTGTGCTCCAACAGCCGTTTGGCCTTGGCGCCAAGCAAATCAACCACCCAGGACATGGTGGGCTCCTTGTTGCTATTTCTTGTTTGTTTGTGTGCACGTGTTCGTTTGCGTGCAGATGCGAACCCGTGATTTTCCAATTCCGCTCGTGACGTGGCAACCCCAAACGGAAAAGCGGGTGGATTGCTCGTTGGACTCAACAGATTGGCGGCCACGCTCACATCGACCGCGGGAGCCTGGTGAGAGACCCACGCGGCGGTCGCGCCACCGGTGGAGTTCGAACTGATTGGATTGGCGACCTCTTGCCGGCCAGTCTCCGTTGGCCGGTAAAACGACGCGCATCGCAAGGACCTCCGCAGCGCCATGGCAGGTCCCGTGCCCTCCTCCACGGCGCCGTGCCAGGTGATATCACGCGAGGCATGCCACGTTAGACCCGCAGGCTGGCAAACTCGAATCGCTGGCCGTCAAACAGCCCTTGATCACTTAATTTGAGCTCCGGAATGACTAACAGTGCCATGAACGACAACGTCATGAACGGTGCTCGCAGCGTTGTGCCCCAGGACTGGCACAGCGCGTTGAGCTGCTCGTATTCGCGAGCCACCTCTTGGCAGCTTCGGCAGCTCATTAAGCCCGCAATCGGCAGGGCCAGGGCCGCGAAATCATGACCCGACACCGCACTAAGACCACCACGATTCTCGATCACCAAATTCACGGCTCGACGGAGATCATCGTCGGACACGCCGACACTGACAATATTATGGCAGTCATGAGCCACCGAGGACGCAATCGCGCCCTGGCGCAGACCGAAGCCGCGTATAAAACCGATCGCTGGGGGAGTGTCTTGGTAACGGTTGACCACGGTCATCTTGAGAATGTCCGCGGCGGGGTGGGAAACGATCGCACCGTCGACGACGTGAGCTTCGGCCTGGGAACTGCCAGTGATCAACTCTCCGTCCTTCGCTTCGATCACTCGAATTGAAGAGGTGGTAGCCTGACAGAGGAAGTCGGCCGCCGTCTTGTTCGTTGCCAGGAAATGGTTAATGGGTTGGACGTCCGTGCCGGTCAGCCGCGTGGTCCCCTGCTCGGCGACGATCTCCCCGTTGATCCATGTACGCAGGACTCCGAACTGAGTCAGGTTGTCGACCTCGACCAGATCCGCCGGGTCACCCACTCGCAACTGGCCCACGTCCATTCCGTAATGGCGCACCGGGTTCAAACAGGCGGCTTGCAGGGCATTCATGGGATCGATTCCCATCTTCACGGCTTCGCGAACCAATTGGTCCATGTGACCAGCCAACAGGTCATCGGGGTGTTTATCGTCACTACACAACATGGCCTGGTCAGGATACTCGTCGATCAACGAGTAAAGGGCTGCAAAGTTGCGAGCCGCCGAACCTTGGCGTATTTGAATCCGACAGCCAGCCGCCAACTTATCCAGTGCCTCATCTTTACTGACACATTCATGGTCGGTGGAAATACCAGCCGCCACGTAGGCGGCCGCCTGGTCCCCTCGCAAGCCCGGCGCATGGCCGTCCACGGGCTTACGGCGATCCAGGGCCGCATTGATTTTGGCGGTGACCTCCACATCGCCTCCCAGGACCCCTGGGTAGTTCATCATTTCGCTGAGATAGCTCAACCTGGGGTCGTCCAGCAGCTCAGCCACCGCATGCTGATCCAATGTGGCGCCAGATGTTTCGTATGGAGTGGCCGGCACACATGAGGGTACGTCGAAGTGAATCTTGAGTGGTGTTTTCTCGGCGTCTTGCAACATGAAATGGATACCCTCGACACCCAAGACATTGGCGATTTCGTGTGGGTCCGAGACGGTGGCGACGGTGCCGTGGACCACGGCCGCTGCCGCGAACTGAGTCGGCGTGAGCATCGAACTTTCCACATGGACATGGGAATCCACGAATCCGGGCATCAAGAAAGGGCCTTCGGCAGCGGCCTGTTCACGAATACTGGCGATACGGCCCCGTTGAATCGATATGCAGGCACCCACGACGCGCCGATTGGGGATGTCGACAAGTCGTCCGCGGATCGTGTGGTCGTTTGCCATTGTCGGCCGACCCACCTAACTCTTACGTTGCTGGGTCGCCCAAACAGGATCTTGATGGGAATCAGCCGATGAGGCGAACCAGCGGGTGAGGGTCATCTTTTGTCGAGTGTAGAAATGAACGCTTTCGGTTCCCTGGATGTGCAGGTCGCCAAAGAACGACTCGTTCCATCCAGTGAACGGCAGCCAGGCCATCGGAGCAGGAACACCGACGTTGATTCCGATCATGCCCGCGTTAAAGCGAGTCTTGAATTCTCGGGCCGCGTAACCATCACGAGTAAAGATCGAAGCACCATTGCCGTAGCGGCAACGATCCCCGACGGCAATCGCCTCTTCGAGATCGTCGGTTCGAATCACCGAGAGGACAGGGCCGAATATCTCTTCTTGGGCCAATCGCATATCCGGTTGGACATGATCCACCACGCTGGGGCCAATCAAGAATCCATCAGAATCAAAATCGCGCCGTCCATCGAGGGCCACATTCGCGCCCTCCTCGGCAGCGATCTCGAGGTAACCAGTGACTCTCTCGACAGCGTCTGGATTGATCAGCGGTCCCATGTCCACCTGATCGTCGCCATCGGTGGGACCCACGCTGAACCTGCCGGCGTAATCGCAGAGACCTTCCACGACTGGATCACTGGCCTTGCCAACCGAGACGGCGATACTGCCCGCCATGCAGCGTTGACCGGCGCACCCGTATGCCGACGCACTCAGCGCTTTAACGGCCAGCTCAACATCGGCGTCAGGCATGATGACCATGTGATTTTTTGCCCCGCCGGCCGACTGCACGCGTTTTCCGTGCTGCGTGCCTGTTCCATACACGATTCTGGCCACGCGCGTGGAACCCACAAAGGAGATAGCGGCGACCTCGGGGGCGGTGATCAATTTCCGCACACATTCCTGTCCACCGTGCACGATGTTGAAGACACCGTCCGGAAGTCCGGCTTCAATAAGTAGCTCGCCCAAACGAATGGCCGAGAGTGGTACTTTTTCCGAGGGTTTCAGAATGAACGTGTTGCCGCAGGTAATCGCCACGGGAAACATCCACAGCGGAACCATGGCCGGAAAGTTGTAGGGCGTTATGCCGACGCAAACACCCACGGGATGTCGGACGGTTTCTCCATCCACATCGGCGGCGATGTTGGGTAGCGTGTCCCCTTGGATCATGGTGGGGACGGACGCCGCGAACTCGACCATCTCCAGCCCGCGTTGCACTTCCGCTCGCGCTTCGGGAAGTGTCTTACCGTGTTCCCGCGTGACCAACTGGGACAAGTCTTCGAACTGCTCATCCATAAAGTGATGCAGGCTAAACATGATGCGAGCGCGATCGACCACGGGAGTCCGAGACCATTCACCGAGCGCGGCTTGGGACGAAGCGATCACCTCATCGATTTCGCCAGGGGTGCATATCGGCACTTGCCCAATCACCGTACCGAAGGATGGGTTGTGAACGTTTCCCCATTGATTCGATTGGCTGGTCCTCCACTCCCCGCCACACAGGTAGGGAACTTGTTCTGTTTTCTCGGATGTTGCGGTGGACGACATGTTCGCTGCCTCAAGCCAGTTGGGTTCATGTGAAGCCGGCACGATGGCCGGACGATACAGGAGATGTTACCATCGACTAATTGGCTGTCTAGATGCAAGGAGAATCTCATCATGCCACGTAATGTTCGCGGTGCCTTGATTCAAGCGACGCTTTGCGAGCCAGCGACGTCGCCGGTGGAAAAGATAAAGCAGTCGATGATCGACAAACATGTCGACATGATTTCCCAGGCGGCCGACCAAGGCGCCCAGGTGTTGTGCATGCAAGAGCTGTTTTATGGCCCCTATTTCTGCGCCGAGCAGGACACCAAGTGGTACCAGCTGACCGAGCCGATTCCAGATGGCCCCACCACGAAGCTGATGCAGGAACTGGCGCGCAAGCATGAGATGGTCATGGTCGTGCCCATGTACGAAGAGGACCTCACGGGAGTTTACTACAACTCGGCGGCCGTGATTGATGCCGACGGAAGCTACTTGGGAAAGTTTCGCAAAGTTCATATTCCCCATTGTGCTCCCGGCTTTTGGGAAAAGTTCTATTTCAAGCCGGGCAATTTGGGGTATCCGGTGTTCGACACACGCATCGGCAAGGTGGCTGTCTACATCTGTTACGATCGGCACTTTCCAGACGGGGCGCGCTGTTTGGGTCTCAATGGGGCCGAGATCGTTTTTAATCCGTCCGCGACCGTTGCCGGGTTGAGCGAATACCTGTGGAAGCTGGAGCAGCCAGCCCACGCGGTGGCGAATCAGTATTTCGTGGGTGCCATCAATCGACCAGGTTTTGAAGAGCCTTGGCGGATCGGTGAGTTTTACGGCCAAAGCTACTTTTGTGATCCGCGCGGTCAGATTATGGTCGAGGCCAGTCGCGACTCGGATGACATTGTCGTGGCGGATTTTGATCTGGATTTTATCCGCGAGGTGCGTAATACCTGGCAGTTTTTTCGGGATCGGCGGCCCGAGACCTATGGCGAAATCGTCGCGCTCTGAGCTACCAGTAGGCCGTCGACCATGAGTGAATCCTCGATACCATCCAACACCGTTGTTTATGGACTGGACGATCGTCCCAGTTTTCCACGCGCGTCCGTCTTGGCCCTGCAGCACGTTCTCACGATGTTTGGAGCCACGGTATCGGTTCCGCTGCTGTTTGGTCCCGCCATGGATATGTCGCAGGAGCAGATCGGAGTCTTGATCTCCTCGGTCATGCTCTGTAGTGGCTTGGCGACCTTGATTCAGACCACGTTCGGATCTCGATTGCCGATTGTCCAGGGAGTTTCGTTCTCGTTTATCGCCGCGTTTTTCTTCATCATCGCCGCCGTGCGAGATGCGGGTGGCGGGCCGGAAGAGATGATGCAGGCGATTGCCGGGGCGGTCATGGCAGGCGCCCTGTTTGAGATTATCGTTGGGTTTACTGGACTGATGGGCCAGGTTCGCAACATTCTGTCTCCGGTCGTGATCGGACCGGTGATTATGTTGATCGGCTTGGCGCTGTTCCAACATGGCGCGCCCAAGGCCGGCACGGATTGGATCATCTCCGGTAGCACGATCGGCTTGGTGGTTCTGTTCTCCTTTGTGCTGGCCCGCCGCCACGGTTTTTTTCGTTTGTTTCCCATTCTGTCCGCGATTGTGATCATGGTGCTGGTCTGTTACGGGCTCTCCGCGGCAGGTGTTTATCACGCCCCGGATTATGCCGAAGATGGCAGCCTCTACCAGCCGGGCAGTCCGTCCTTTGTTGATCTGTCCGGTCTCGAATCGGCGGTCTGGATTCGTGCGAATCCACGGGATGTGGTCTTTCCATGGGGGTGGCCGTTCTTCAACCTCGGTTTCTTCGTAGCTGTCTTGGCGGGATATATGGCATCCATGATCGAATCCGTTGGCGACTACCACGCCTGCAGCCATATGGCCGGCGGTGGCGATCCGTCTTCCTCACAAATCTCTCGCGGGATTGGCTGTGAGGGAGTCGGTTGCTTTCTCACCGGCGTTTTTGGCGGGTTCAGCTCGACCAGCTACTCCGAGAACATCGGCCTGGTAGGATTGACTGGAGTCGGAAGTCGCTACGTGGTCCAAATCGGCGGGGTAATGCTGGTCATCGTGGGACTATTCGGCAAGTTCGGGGCACTGGCGGCCGGTATCCCTGGCCCTGTCGTCGGAGGACTGTACTGCGTGCTATTTGGCATGATCAGCGCGGTCGGTGTCCAGCAGCTGGCCAAGTGTGATCTCAACAGCAATCGGAATCTCTTCATTGCGGGTTTCTCTTTGTTCATGGGGCTAAGTGTGCCGGCCTATTTTGCTTCGGTCGCTGGGGCGGAAACGATCGATCCTGGCGAGACCCTGGCCATGTACCGGCCGACGGTTGAGGTGTTGTTGGAGAACTTACCGTCTTCAGCCAGCGGAATTGTCAAGTCCATTGGCAAGACGGGAATGGCGGTGGCCGCCATTCTGGGAATCTTACTGGACAATCTCCTGCCGGGCACCGCCAAAGAGCGTGGCCTGGTCACGTCAAAACGCGCTGCGGAGAATCATTCATGATTACCACCAAGACGTCGGCAGTTCAGCTGCCGATCATCGACCACGAGCCGCAGCCCTATGCGGGTCCGTCCAAGGAGGAGGTCATCGCGCTTCGGCAACAGTATGTTTCGCCGGGTGTGATTACCTACTATCGCGACCCGCTGATGATTGTCGAAGGGCACATGCAGTACGTGTTCGATGAAAAAGGAACGCGGTACCTGGATGCATTCGCTGGGATCGTCACCGTCAGTGTGGGGCATTGCCATCCAAAGGTGATCGAAAAGGTCCAAGCTCAGTCGGGACAGCTCCAGCACACCACGACGATCTACCTTCATCCGGGGATCGCTCAAATGGCGGAGCGACTGGCCAGCCACATGCCCGACGGTCTCACCAAATCATACTTCACCAACTCGGGCAGCGAGGCGAACGAGTTGGCTATCCTGTCGGCTCGCGAGTTTACGGGCAACCGAGACGTCATCGCGCTGCGCAATGGCTATCACGGCGGTACGTCGGTGCCTATGTCGCTGACCGCTCACGGGACTTGGCGCTTCAAGAGCAACGCGACCAACGATATTCATCATACCCACGCGGGTTATTGTTACCGCTGTCCCTACGGGCTCACGTATCCGTCGTGCGATCTAAAGTGCGCCCACGATGTGAAGGAAGTCATCCAATACGAGACGCCCGGTGAGGTCGCCTGTTTCATCGGAGAACCGATCCAAGGGGTGGGTGGTGCGGTGACGCCCCCCAAAGAATTTTTCGGAATCGTCTACGAAGCGATTCGACAGCACGGTGGATTGTGCATCGCCGATGAAGTCCAGGGTGGTTTTGGGCGCACGGGACACCACTATTGGTCCCATCAGAATTGGGATGTGGTCCCGGATATGGTCGTCATGGCCAAAGGGATCGGAAACGGAGTTCCGTTGGGAGGCATGACCACGCGCCCGGAGATTGCCGAAGTGTTAACGAATCGAACTCACTTCAACACTTTTGGCGGCAATCCAGTCAGCATGATCCAGGGCCTGGCGACGTTGGAGGTGATTGATGAGGAGAATATCCAACAGAACGCGCTGGAGGTGGGCACCTATTTGCAACAGTCGTTGGTCGAGCTACAAGCGAAACACACTCTAGTGGGTGACGTGCGCGGAATGGGTTTGATGCTGGGCGTGGAACTGGTGCGCGACCCGCAAACCAAGGAACCGGCATCGGCCGAAACCGCCGACATTATGGAGTGGACCAAACAGCGTGGCCTGTTGTTGGGCAAGGGTGGCTTGTACGGAAATACGTTGCGGATAAAGCCACCAATGTGTATCACCAAGGATGACGCTGATTTTGTGGTTGCCTGTTTGGACGAAGCCTTGCAGAGCGTCGCGAAGTAAGGAACTGAAGCACTAAGTCTATCCAGAAAACTCGCGCAGCGCAAACCGACGAGTGAATTCCCAAAGAGAAAGAGGTCCGATGATGGCCGATCTCACTACTACCGTAAACGGACTCGAGCTGCCTAATCCATTTGTCATCGGTTCGGGGCCTCCAGGAACCAACGCGAATGTGATTTGCAAAGCATTCGATGAAGGGTGGGGCGCCGTCATCTGCAAGACGATCAGCCTCGACGCGGACAAAGTCACGAATGTCTACCCTCGCTACGCCCGGGTCCGTTCGCGCGAAACCAATGAAATTGTCGGTTGGGAAAACATCGAACTGATTAGCGATCGCCCGTTCGCAACTTGGATCGAGGAATTCAAACAGGTTAAGGACAAGCATCCAGACGGCGTGTTGATCTGTTCCATTATGGAAGAGTACAACCAGAACGCCTGGATTGAGATCGTGGAGCGCTGCCAGGATGTGGGGGTGGACGCTTTTGAGCTGAACTTCTCCTGTCCACACGGTCTGCCCGAACGCAAGATGGGATCAGCGATGGGTGAGAATCCAGATATCCTCCAAGAGGTTTCCGGTTGGGTGATGTCAGCCGCCAAAGTGCCCGTTTGGGCCAAAATGACGCCGAACGTCACTCATATCGAGGATCCCACACGCGCGGCGTTGAAAGCGGGATGCGAAGGAATCAGTGCGATCAATACCGTCCGCAGCGTGGCGTCGATCAACTTGGAGACTTTGCGCCCTGAGCCGAGCATCGCCGGCTACAGCACCCCCGGCGGCTACTCCTGTCAGGCCGTGCGACCGATCGCTTTGCGGATGTGCATGGAGATCGCCAAGGTTATCCAGAATGAGTTTCCAGACCGGACACTCAGTGGGATTGGCGGGGTTGAAACCGGCGGGGACGCGGCCCAGTTTATCTTAGTGGGCGCTGACACCGTACAGGTTTGCACCGGCGTGATGAAGATGGGTTATGGTTGCATCAAACCGATGCGTGAAGAGCTATCGGCGTTCATGGACCAGCATGATTTCCAGTCGATCGGCGACTTTAAGGGCCACAGCGTGTCATACTTTACGACGCATGCGGACCTGGTCCAGCGTCAAGCGACGGAGAAAGCGGCCGAGAAGGCCAAGAAAGTGGTGACTGACGACGAGCAATGGAGCGGCGATGACTTTGTCGAGCAGAGCGATGCACTGGCGCGAGGGTAGCGGAAAACATCGCCGGTGCTTGGGTTATTCGCGGACCCTTTTTGTCTGATCAGTTGCCACTCGATTCCGAGCCATCTCGCAGTATTCCGGCACACAATCGATGCCCAGGTAATGTCGTTTCAGCCGTTGGGCCACGACCGCGGTGGTACCGGCGCCCGAGAACGGATCCAGTACCAGCCCACCCTCGCGACTGCCAGCTTTGATGCAGTGTTCGACCAACGACTCGGGGAACACGGCAAAATGAGCCTCACGGAATTTGGAGAGAGGGATGGACCAGACCGTTCGCTTGTTCCGTCCTTTGGGGTGGAATGCCTGGTCCCAACGAGCGTCGTGTAGATTGCAATCACCGCCGTTCTTTCCTTTTTCGGGAGTGCTGCCCCTTTTGTGGAAATGGTTGCGCCCGCCTCGCATGCGGCTGTTCTCCGAAAACGTCACGTGTGGCTCGCGGATCGCGTCGGCATCGTAGAAGTAATTCTTGGATTTGCTGAGAAAGAAAACGTACTCGTGGTCGGTGGTGGGGCGTGTCTTCACCGACGAAGGCATGGCATTGGGCTTGTGCCAAATGATATCGCTACGTAAGTACCAACCGTCCTCCTGAAGCGCCAAGGCGACCCTCCAGGGCATTCCCAGCAGCCGTCCGTCCTGGTACTTGTCGCCGATGACCAACCACAACGAGCCATCTTCTTTCAACACCCGGCGGGTCTCACCAAAGATTTCCACCAATCGTGCGACATACTGTTCTGACGTCGGCTCACGGCCCACCTGGGTGGCGGAATTCGCGTAGTTTCGTTGTTGGAAATAGGGCGGACTGGTCACGATCGTGTCCGCGACTTCGGCATTCAACCGCGGTAGGATGTCGAGTGCGTCGCCGCAGAGAATCGTGTCTCGGTCAGCCAGTTGCGTGGCGGAAGGTTGTGTCGGAGTCATCCGTGTCCTGTGTGGTGAGAGGTTTACATTTTTTCCACAACGTGGATCCCAAGCAGCTCCAAACCTTTGCGCAACGTCCGCGCGGTCAGGTCGCACAACAGCAAGCGGCTGTCGCGGACGGAATCCGTTTCTGCTTTTAGCACGTGGCAGTTTTCAAAGAAAGTCGAAAAGGATTTGGCCAGTTCGTAGAGGTAGCTGGTGAGCTGGTTCGGACGATAGTCGAACAAGACATCATCGATCGCGTCGGCGAAGCGGAGCAGTTGCAAACCCAACGCTCGCTCGGCTTCTTCGACCAATGCCCATTCAGCGGACGAGTCACGGATTTGCTCCGCGGTCCATCCACCACGGGCGAAAATGCCGTGAACCCGTGCATACGAGTATTGCATGTACGCCGCCGTGTTGCCGTTGAGCGCCAACATCTTGTCGTAGTTAAACACGTAGTCGCTGGTCCGATTCTGTGACAAATCCGCATACTTTAGCGCTGCAATACCGACTGCCTGGGAGACCGCCAGCCGCTGTTCATCGTCCAAACGGGCCATTTCTGGTTTGGCGTCGTCATTTGCGATGATCGCGTCCAATGCCCGGCGTTCTGCTTCATCCAACAGTCCCTCCAAACCGACTGTGTCCCCGGAGCGGGTCATAAACGGCCGCCCATCGTCGCCGAGCACGGTACCAAAGCTAACGTGTCGTAGCTCAGTGTCGCCGTAGCCCCATTTTTTCGCCGCTGCAAATAGCTTTTCGAAATGCTCGCCCTGGCGAAAATCAACCACATAGAGAATGACGTCTGGTTTCCACCGCTGCATGCGATACTGGATTGTGGCCAAATCGGTCGTGGCATACAAGAACGCTCCGTCCCGTTTTTGGATAATCATCGGCGCTTCGAAGCCATCCAGGAACACGCACTTCGCCCCCTCGCTGAGCGTCGCTAACCCTAATTCCTCAAAGGACTCAACAACTCCAGCTAGTCTTGAGTGATAGAAACTCTCTCCCAGCTCATGGTCAAACGTGATGTCCAGGCGATCGTAGATGCGCTGGACTTCCGCACGGCAGGCTGGCAGAAACTCTTCCCACAATGCGAGATTCTCTTCGTCTCCTTCATGAAGTTTGACCGTCTCCCGCAAAACCGCGCTGGCAATATCACGATGCTCCTCGGCCAAGGCCCAGAACCCCGCTTCGCCTTCCCGCGCGCTGAGCTTGGCTCTCAAATCGTCCAAACGTTGCTGGGATTCTTTCAGTTGGGTTTCGGCTTTGTGCAACTCCTTGTTGAACTTCTTCCGTTCGCCTTTATCTCCCGGCG
>Ga0310120_10001470_pt1 | contig 17639 bp, 15 predicted proteins | sample CB27_AW_983_MG_FD_203506 | JGI IMG/M metagenome (GOLD analysis project Ga0310120, IMG submission 203506) | Marine microbial communities from Western Arctic Ocean, Canada - CB27_AW_983 | ecosystem: Environmental > Aquatic > Marine > Oceanic | place: Canada: Western Arctic Ocean | collected...
CCACACTGGTTCTCAACGTGCTCGAGACCAAGGATAGGGTCGAGATCGTGTTCCACGGCATGAGCCAGGATGACCCGTCCCGACGCATCGGGAGTTTCAAGGCCATTGTGGCGAGTTGTCCGAGCGGTGGCGGCGTGGGCTATGCCGACGGCGAAGCCGGTACCGTGCCCGGATCGTCCAGTGCCTTTCAGTGGCTCGCGGTCTCCCGCTCTTGAGGCGGTCGGGTCGGGCGTCATCTCTGCTCGCCGTCTTTGTGCTTTGGGGGTGTGCTTCCGCTCCGGCACCGCGAATCACGGAGCCCGAGACCGCTCGCACCACGGGTTCGGGCCCGGTCCTGGGCTACGCCGCCGAGAATGGGGCTCACGTCTGGCTGGGAATTCCCTTTGCCCAGGCGCCCCTGGGCGATTTGCGCTGGAAAGCGCCCCGTCCCGCTGAGCCCTGGTCCGCGCCCCGGGAATCCCTTTCCTTTGGCTCCGAGTGCGTTCAGTTCGCCGGTCCCATGGGCTCAGAGGCGGAACCCGGGGACGTGGTGGGCGGAGAGGACTGCCTCTTCTTGAATATCTTCGCGCCGGCCCGGGCTGAGGCTGAATCCGGGAATCCCGGGCTCCCCGTGATGGTTTGGATTCATGGCGGTGGCAATACCATCGGGAGCGCCGAGGTCTACGATGGCAGCGTACTGGCGGTCCGCGAGGGCGTGGTGGTGGTGACCCTCCAATACCGTTTGGGTGTTTTCGGTTGGCTCTCGCATCCCGGGTTGCGGCCGCCGGGCACCTCCGCCGCGGACGGTTCGGGCAACTACGGCACCCTCGATACGATCCGAGCCCTGGAGTGGGTGCGCGATGAGATCGCGGTTTTCGGCGGTGATCCCGATCGGGTTACGGTCTTTGGCGAATCGGCTGGCGGCACCAACGTGTTCAGCCTGTTGTTGGCCCCCCCCGCCCGGGGACTCTTCCATCGGGCGATTTCCCAAAGTGGGTCCCTGTCCAGCATGCCTCGGGCCGAGGCCGAGAACTACGTGGAGGCCGAGGTGAAGGGGCATCCCCGAAGCTCGGGAGAACTCTTGGTGGATCTCCTCGTGGCCGACGGCGGCGCCAAGGATCGGGCCCAGGCCCAGATGAAATTGGCCGACTGGCCGTCCGCCGAAGTGGGCGAGTACCTGCGCGCCAAGAGTCCGGCGCAGTTGATGGCTCTCTTCGAAGGGGAGGGTCTGGGAGGCATGTACTGGACGCCCCAGGTGATTCGGGACGGGGCGGTGATTCCCCTGGCCGATCCCCTCGATGTCTTGGGTTCGGTGGCGGATCCTCAGGTCTCGGTGATCTTCGGGACCAACCGCGACGAGGTCAAACTTTTTGCCTTGATGGGGACGGAGCACGTGACCCGGTTTTTTGGGATTCCCCTCTGGCTCAATGACGAGCGCGGCTACCAACTGGAAACCGAATTTCCCAGCCGCATGTGGAAGCTGCGTGGAGTGGACGATCCCGCTCGGGCCATGGCGGCTCTCGCGCCCGGTCGGGTCTTCGCCTATCGCTTCGACTGGGACGAGGAAAGAAAGCTCGTGTTCGCGGATCTCTCCAAGCTAGTTGGGGCGGCTCACGCCGTGGAAATTCCCTTCGTATTCGGCGGTCTCGATCTCGGGGGTATGGGGAAGTATTTTTTCGACCCGGATCGACGCTCCGCCGCCGAGACCCTTTCTCGCGCGATGATGTCCTACTGGGCCGAGTTCGCTCGCCGGGGGGACCCGGGGCGCGGCTCCGAGGGCGCGCTGCCCCGTTGGCAGTCCTGGGATGCCTCGACTCCCGATGGGGTGCGTATGCTGATCCTCGACACCCCGGCGGACGGGGGCCTGCGCATGTCCCGAGAGTCGGTGACCCGGGAGGGGGTACTGGCCGAGATCGCTACGGACCCGCGCTTCCTCGATGTGGAAGAGCGTTGCGCGGTGTATCGCGGCTTGGCCGAGCGGGGCGACGCCCTGGGCCGGGCCGAATACGAGACCCTGCTGGACGGAAACTGCGTCGCCTACCCGCTGGCCGACTGGGTCGACTGAGTCCTGGGTTTTTTGCGAGGCCTTCGCCCGAGCCAGGCCATGGCACCCGCGGCCAGTCCGAACCCGGCCAAAGTCCAGGGGGAATCCGCGCGCTGGGGGCCACAGGTTTCCCATGTGCAGAGGGACTGGCGGGCGTCGTCGATCTTTCCGCCGGCCAGATCACCGGCCACATCACCGGGCACATTGCCGGGCACAATGCGGGCAGTGTTGCCGGCAGTATTGCGGGCAGTGTTGCGGGCAGTGTTGCGGGCAATGTCGGCGGAAATGTTGCCGGCAATGTCGGCGGCGGAAGTCCCTGAGACATTCGAGCCCAGGGGAAGGCTCCGGGGATTGGCGCCCGCGAGGGCCGCTCCGCCCACGAACCCCAGGACCAGGGGGATCGCGATTCCAAGGCGGCAAAGACTGGTTTGGGCGCGGTTTTTCACGGGGCGAGAGTAGCGCACGCCATCGGGTGCCCGAAGAGGGGAAGGGCCGCCTGGGCCGGCTAGGCGCTGGAGTTCGGATCTCCGGGAGCCAGTTTTTGGCTGGGCGCCAGAGGGGTCGCGTCCAGGGTCTTGCCCTGAAACCGCGGGGTGCCCGGGGTGGCTGCGCGCGGGTTGCCGCCCGGGGCGTGCCAGCTCTCGAGTTCGCTGGCGAGGGCCAAGGTGGCCGGCTCCAGGGATCCGGGCACCAGAGATCGGAGGGCACCGAACTCGGCCAGAACCGCAGTGCGAACGTCATTGAGTCCAAGACCCGGAACCGCGTCCTCCACGGATCCCGCGGTGCGCGGATCAAAATTGAGGCCCAGGGCGGCGTAGACGGGGACCAGGATTTCCCGGAGCCGGGCCGTCTCCCCCACCACCAAAACGCCGCCCACGTGGGCGGCTCCCCGGATGATCCGCTGGCCCACGCCCATGAGCTTGATGCGTCCCTCGGCATTCACGCTGTATTCCCCCGGACAGTATTCCCCCTCCACTTCGCCCGGGCGGGCGTCGACCCCGAGGCGTGCCAGGGCGCGCTGGAAGATTCCCGAAAGGGTTTCGAAGCGCGAGTGGATTCCCTCGGCGGCCTGGGCCTCGGGGATCGCCCACGCGAAGGCCAGGCATTGGCGATGAAAGAGCGCGGCGTGCCCGCCGGCGAGCCGGAGTAGGGAAGGGCAACCCAGTGCTTCTGCGGCGGCCCGGGCGCGGTCAAAGCCCGGGTTGCGCGCATCGAGGAGGGAAAAGAGAACGACCTCGTCGGGGATGTAGAGCCGAAGGGTCTCGGGTGCTTCGCCCCGGGCCACGCGCCGCAGCAGGGCATGGCTGACTGCCGTGTCGTGGAGCGGGCGTCCGGGGAAGACCTCCTCGACCACCGCCAGGGGAGGGAGGCCGGCGGTTGCGCTCACGCCCAGAATCGTTGGTCTTCAGCCCGGGCCAGCATGGGGATCCGGTTCTGTGTCTTCCAACGCGTCGAAGGCCGCCTGGATGCGCTCGGGTTCGCTGTGCTCGGCAATGCGTTCACTCATCATGGAGCGTTGTTGCTCGGCGGCCAGGCGGGGTTGCTCCACAGTGGCCCAGTGCACCAAGTTGTCCCAGTAGTTGTCCACGATGGTGCTTCCCGGGATGGTTCCGCCCTCGGTTCGCTTGAGATTCAGTTCGCGAATCTCGCCAAGGTAGAGGCGCAAGGAATCCACGTGGACTCTTTCATCCTGGCGAATGCGATCGACGAGCACCGCGGCGTGTTCGGCCTCTTCGCGCCGATCGGTGAAGAGTTCGGGGTCCCGCAGGAGTTGTTCGGTTTGGGCAAAGGACCGCTCGGCGCGAAACTCGATGAGCAATAGGTTGAGGAGAAAGCGGATGGTTCCCGCGTAGGCGGCCTCGATCGGGGGGGGCGGGGGTTCTTCGCCTCCGGGCCGGGCGATATTTTCGGGCACAATGGGCTCGGGATAGTCGACCTCGCCGAAGGCGAGATCGCGCAGGGCGAACCACATGGCGTCGTGGCCCCCGATACCCTTTTCCGGTTCGCCCCCTTCGTCCAGGCCGTGGGCTTCCAGAAGTCCCTTGTGAAGGTGCCCCACCGCCCGGGTGCTGACGTCCTCCACCGCGACGTTCTGGAAATCGGAGAATTTCATCTCGGCGAGAACGCGCCCGCGCGCCTCGATATGGCCGATCACCGTGAGGTTGTTCCAGAAGGTTCGGCCCAGGCCCTCCTCCAGGAGTAATTTCAGCTGGGCGTCGCTGGGATAACGAATGCCGGCGAGTAGCGACGAGTCGGTATCCATGAGGTCGCCGCCCCGGCCGCGCAGGGCGTCGGTCCAAGCCGCGATGGCGGGTGCTCGCACGCGCATGCGCGGGGAGAGATAACGCCCTTGGGCGTCCATGCCCCCGTGGAGGCGGCGGCCGGACTCCACATGGGGGCTCGCGTAGTCGTCCTCACGAAAGAGTTCGCTGCGCTCGAATTCAAGCTGGCCCAAAACGCGCCTCCGGTCGATCGGTCATGGTTATCGTTCCTACCACTCGCCCATATTTTCCATCGAGGCCCAGGGCTCTTCGGGTGCGAGCCTGCCCCCCTTCTGGAGCAACTCGATGGAGATGCCGTCCGGAGAGCGAACGAAGGCCATGTGGCCATCCCGGGGTGGTCGGTTGATGGTGACTCCCGCATCCATCAACCGTTGGCAGGTCGCAAAGATGTTCTCCACCTCATAGGCGAGATGGCCGAAGTTACGGCCCCCGGTGTAGGCCTCGGGATCCCAGTTCCAGGTGAGTTCCACCTGGGCGTCGGGGTTGTCCGGGGCACCGAGGAAGACCAGGGTAAAACGCCCGGCCTCCACGTCGATCCGGCGGATTTCCTCCAAGCCGAGGGTCTCGCAGTAGAAGTTGAGTGAAGCGTCGAGGTCGGTTACCCGGACCATGGTGTGAAGAAATCGCATGGGGGGAGTGTCGGAAAGTTTGGGCTCGCCTGCTAGGCCCCTGAGCCCGGGAGCCCGGGCCCGGGAAACGCGTCCCGGACCGGATTCGTGCCCGTGGAATTGCACTTTCCGGCCAGGGATGAATGGAGATGTTTTGTCCGGCGCTGTGGCTGCGATAGGCTGCGGGCATGGGCCGGGTGTGGGCCCGGCCCGTTCCGATCGCGAAGCGAAGGAGGCGGAAGAGAAATTTGCCCTTGCTTGCCGAGTTGCGGTTCACGGATCTGATCGACATTTTGATCGTGGCCAGCCTGATCTGGTTCGTGATTGCGTGGTTTCGCACCTCCCAGGCACGGCTCGCCCTGATGGGGCTGGGGGCACTGGGGGTTCTGTTCGGGCTGGCCCGGGGTCTCGAACTGCAACTCACCACGAGCCTGCTTCAGGGTTTCTTTGCTGTTTTGGCCGTCATGTTGGTGGTGGTCTTTCAAGAGGATCTGCGGCGACTCTTCGAAGGCATTGCGGTCTGGGGACTCAGGCGGGGGGCACCCCATCCGCCGCCCGACGTGGAGCGCGCCCTGGTGCGCGCGCTCTTTCAACTCGCCCAGGTCAAGGTGGGCGCCCTCGTGATTCTGCCCGGGCGTGAACCCCTGGACCGCCACCTGGACGGGGGCATTCATCTCGATGGACGCCTCTCCGAGCAGTTGATCCTCAGTCTCTTCGATCCCCAGACGCCCGGGCACGATGGCGGCGTCCTCGTGCATAGCAATCGCGTTTCGCGTTTCGGTGTTCATCTCCCGCTCTCCACCGATTGGGATCGCTTGGGGGGCGGCGGTACTCGGCATGCGGCCGCTCTCGGTCTGGCCGAGCGCTGCGATGCCATGTGCTTGGTGGTGTCCGAGGAGCGAGGGGAAGTTTCCATCGCCCAGGGTGGCGAAATCCAGGGAGTGGCTACCCCCGAGGACTTGGCCCTGGCGCTCAAGCGCTTCATTGGCCGCTCTACCCGGCCCGCCGGACCCAGTGGGATCGAGGATCTTCTGGGTCGTTTGCGGGCGGGCTGGCGCGAAGGACTGGTCGCGCTGGGCCTGGCGGCGAGCGTCTGGTATGTCGCGGTGCCCGGGGGCGCGGTGGAAACCATGGAACGCCGGGTGCCCGTGAAGGTGGAGAACCTGCCCGAGGGTTTCGAGCTGGTTTCCGTGGAACCCGCCGACGTCGCTATTCGCCTGGAGGGCCCTCGGCGCGACCTCTACATGGCGGGCTCGGATGATCTTTTCGTGCGGGTGGATGCGCTCCTGGTTCAACTCGGTCGTCGTACCTTTGCGCTCGAACTGGATCAGATCGAGAGTCCCGAGGGCATTCACGCCCTGTCGGTGGAGCCCGCGAAGGTCAAAATTTCGGTCAAGAGGAGCAGCGAGGCCAGCGAGGCCACCGAGTCCTGATCTGCCTTGATCGGCCTTCGACCGGCGCTTCAACCGGTGCCTTGCCCGGCCCGCCCACGCGACGCGCTATTTCGCGGAAGGGCGCCACTCGAGGAGCGCCGGTAACAGGACGAGAACCGAGAGCACGGTGTAGAAGAGGCCGAAGCAGAGCATGATGCCGAGGCCGCTGAGCCCGTTGTGGTTGGCCAGGGCCAGGCTGCCGAAACTCACTCCCGTGGTGACCGCGCTATAGAACACGGCGCGGGCTGTGGCAGTGCCGAGAACTTTTTCCCCAGGCCCCGTCTCCCGGGCTCGCTGAACCAGATGGATCGCACTGTCGACCCCGATGCCGAAAACCAGCGGAATCACCACCACGTTGGTGAAGTCGAAGCGCACATCAAGAATCACCGCCGTCGCCGCGGTGAGTGAAGCGCCCAGGCAAAGGGGAACCAAGACGATCAAAACGTCGGACAGTCGGCCCCAGAGTACGAAGAGAAGGATCGAAATGATCACCAAAGCGGAAGCCAGTGCCTGGCTAAAGGAATCGCTGATGACGTCGCCAAATTCGACCAGATTGAGGGGGACCCCTGCAGCATTGGGGGAGGCGTTCTGAACCGCGGCGACGAAACGCCGCATGGCCTCTCCATCCCCCAACTGGCTGCTGGGATAGACCTGAAGTCGCGCCGTCCCGTCCGCGGCGAGCATCCTGTCCCTGAGTTGAAGGGGAATATCGTCGAGGGTGACCCCCTCGGTTTCCATGGCAGCGCGCATTCGCCGCAGGTGATCGGGAAATGGGGCCAGTAGCACCGACTCAAGATCAGCCAGGGCCTCGAGGGAGTTTTCTTCCTTCTGAGTTCGGTCCAGAAAACGCGCCAAGTGTTCGCGAAGTCGAATCATGCTCTGGGTAAGTGGAGCGTCTCCGCCCCTTTGGATCGGGCCATCCAGGGAATCGCGCAGTTCCGCGAGGGCACGGATCTGCTCCGAGACCGGGGGCGGGACTTGGTGATAGGTGGGACTCAAGGGTTGTTCGAAGAGAAAGCTGACGTCCTGGAGAGTTTCTATTTTCTCTTCCTGATCGTCGGGGATGAAGGACGCGAGGGTGGTGACCTGGTCGACTTCGGACAGGGCCTGGAGTTCCACAGCGAGCCGAGAAGCCTCAGCGAGGTTGGGGGTCAGAACGTTGAGATACCAGGGCGATGTGGTCGGGTTCTTGAGCAGATCCTTGAAGGCCGCAACGGATTCGGTCTTGGGATCGCGCATCTCGATCACGTTGGCGTCGAACCGTAGGCCGGGGACCAAGGCCAGGGCGCCAGCGCCGAGGACGGCGGCGGTGCGCCGAATGGCTTTGGGATGCTCGCCGATGCGCTGCCAGAAGCTTGTCTGGAAATGGACCGGGGCGCGAAGCTCCACGGCGGTGTCGATCCGGAAAGCCTTGCTGAGCAGGGCGGGAAGAAAAGTTAAGGTGAGGAACAGGATGATGAACATGCCCGTGCCCGCGATGAGGCCGAGTTCCGCCACTCCACGGTAATCCGTGGGCACGAAGACAAAGAAGCCAATGGCCGTGGTCAGGGTGCAGAAGATCAGCGCGGTCCCCACCTGGCTCGCGGATTGGCTGAGGGCCCGGGCATGGTCGTCCCCCGAGCGGAGGCGATCGGCGTAGCCCGTGCCCAGGTGGATCCCAAAATCGGCGCCCAGGCCGATGAAGAGGATTGCGAAGGTAATCGAGAGAGGGTTGAGGGTTCCAATGGCCGCCGCAGTGAAGGCCGCGGTCCAGATCAAGCCCACCAGCAGGGTGAGGAGGGTGGCTGCGACGATCTTCGCCGAGCGAAGGGCGCGGTAGAGGACGAGCGCGACCAGTACGAAACAGAAGATGCCGGCCACTCCGACATCCCACGCAATGCCGATCATCTCGTCGTAGTTGAGTGCGGGGTTGCCCGTGATACGAACCTCCACCCCGCGTTCGGGAAGCAGGTTCAGTTCGGCTGTCGCCGCCCGAATTGCCGCTATGGGACGGCGGCCGGTGAGGATGTCCGTGTAATCGAGGATGGGGTGAACGACGATTACCCGACGATGGGAGATGTCCAAGGAGGAGCCTCGCAAGAACAGTTCTTCCCACGAGATCGCCACGGGGTGCTCTTCCCAAGCGGAGACGGTGGCGTCGCTCAGTCGGTCGAGAACTTGTTCCCAGTCGCGATCGGTCTCCTCTCCCTGGATGGAGTCGAGGCCTTCCCGGACGATGCGCGACAGATTGGCGATGCTCGGGTCCTGCTCGAGTTGAGTGAGCAAGGGCTGGACTCGCGCCATCTGGTCGGCGAAATCGTCGACTTCATCGATGCTTCGGTACAGCAGGCCGTGGGTTTCGAAGAAGTCGCCTCCCCCGGGCAGGTAGGCCTCGGTGATGACACCCGTCTCCAACTGGAGACGGGTGGTGAGGCGATGGGCTGCGTCCCGGGCGAGTTCGGGCGTTTCAGCATCCACCACCACGAAGATGGCCTCTTCGAGGTTGGGAAATTTTTCGATGAAGGCTTCGTGAGCCTTCCGGGAGGGCAGATCCGTGGGGACAAGGCTGACATTGTCCGAGTTGATGCCCAGGTTGAGGACGGTGTAGACCCCGAGGCCGAGGGTCAGCACAACCACCGCGAGAATGGTGCGGCTCGCCTGGCGTTGAATAAAGTCGACCCAGCGTGCCAGGGCCCGGGCGAAAACAGCTTCGATTTGTCTCTGCATAGAGTGAGTGAGCCGGCATCCCGGGTCTGGTTTCGGGCTGCGGAGCGGGCGAACCATAAGCCAGTGCCCCGGGTCGTGCATGGGCGAGCAACGCTTAGTCTTGGAGGGGGGATGGCCCCGTGCCGGACGGAGCGGTAATTTGCCAGCCGGGGTGGGGAATTGCGCTGGGGGGCGGTTCCGAGGTTCCGTGAATATTCCCCGGTGAGGTCCGCCGTTAGGCATTCAGGAGGAAGCGATTGGGCGATCCGCAGCAGAGTCGATGGATGCCCGTGCTTCGCGGACTGCCCAAGGGCTTGCTCTCCCACGGCGCCGGCTGGCTCGCTTCCTTGCAATTGCCCCGGGCCCTGCGCCCGAGTGTGTACCGTGCCTTCGGGCGCAGGGTTGGGGTGGACTTTGACGAGGTTCGCGATCCTCTGGTCGAGTACCCGTCGTTGCAGGCGTTCTTCACTCGGGCCTTGGTGGAGGGCGCTCGTCCCATCGATGCCCGCCCCGACGCACTTGTCGCCCCGTGCGATGGCGCGTGGGGTCAGGCGGGTCGCGTGGAGGGGGGCACCCTGTTGCAGGTCAAGGGGCGCGAGTACCGCCTGGCGGAATTGATTCGTGACGAACCCCTCGCCCGTGCCATGGAGGGAGGCCACTATGCGACCTTCTATCTGTCGCCCCGGGACTACCACCGCTTCCACGCACCCTGTGATGGTTTTGTTTCCCGGGCGGAGCACGTCCCCGGAGCCCTGTGGCCGGTGAACGCCATCGGCCTTCATGGGGTGGACCGGCTCTTTGCCCGCAACGAACGAATCTGCGCTCAGTGGCGATTGCCCGGGCAGGTCGAAGCCTTGCCCGCGCTCTGCATGGTGGCGGTGGGGGCGACGATGGTGGGCAAGATTCGCCTGAGCTTTGACGACTTGACCAGCCACCGGCGGGGCGCCGCGCCGCGCCAGCGCGATTACCCGGCCCCGGGGATCGCTCTCGAGCGGGGGGCGCAGTGGGGCCATTTTGAATTCGGTTCCACCCTGGTTCTGATCGCGGCCTCGGAAGCCGTGGACCTCGATGTGCGCCCGCCGGGAACGCCGCTTCGCCTGGGCGAGCGGATTGGGCGCCTGCGGGCGATCCCCGGCAACCCGGCCGGATGAGAAGCCGCGCACGGGGACTGCGCGGCGGGCGCCTTGCCCTGGGTTTGGGGCTCTTGGCGATCTATGGCTTGGGGGGGGCGTGTGCCACGGCGCCACCTCGGGAGCCCGACGATCTCTGCTCGATTTTCAAGCAGAGGCGGGGGTGGTTCCGGGCGACCCGGGAGTCCGCCGCGCGCTGGGGTGTGCCCGAGGCGGTGCAGGTCGCGATCATTCATCAGGAGTCTCGCTTTGTCGCGGGGGCCCGTCCCCCTCGCAAACGCTTCCTTTGGATTTTCCCGGGCGCACGGCCCTCGAGTGCCTACGGGTACGGGCAAATCCTGGATGGAACCTGGGGCGAGTACCGACGGAGCGTGGGTCGGCGCGGGGCCGCTCGGGACGATTTTGGCGACGTGGTTGACTTCATCGGTTGGTACGGCGACGGCGCCCACCGGCGCGCGGGCATCGCCAAGGATGACGCGGGTTCGCTCTACTTGGCCTACCACGAAGGAATCGGCGGCTTTACCCGGGGCACTCACACCGGGAAGGACTGGCTCTTGGCCGTAGCGCGCAAGGTGTCGCGTCGTTCGGCGCTTTACCAGAAGCAGTACGACGCCTGCCGGGAGAGTCTTGCGCGGAAACGTTTCCTTGGGATTTTCTGAGCCGCGGCGAAGGCGAGATTGTCCGCCACCCGGGAGACGGGCTTAGCGAATTCGATTCCCGGTCAGCCCGGGGCGTCCATGCGGGTGCCCAGGACCGCCTGCTCGAGCACGGGCCGGGCGAGTTCAATCCATTGGCAGAGCGCCGGTCGAGTTTGACGGGGATCGATGACGTTGTGTACCCCGAAGGCTTCGGCTCGGGCGAAGGGGTTCTGGCGCCCCAAGAATTGGGCCTCGAGTTCTTGGCGTCGGGCCTCGGGGTCGGGTGCGGCTTCGATCTCCCGGCGGAAGGCCACCGCCACACCGCCCTCGATGGGGAGCGCTCCTCCCTCGGCCGAGGGCCAGGCGTAGACTTCTCCTGCGGGGCCAAAATGAGCCGCCGCCGCAACACCGTAGGTTTTTCGAACGATGACCGAGACCCACGGAACCTTGGATCGCACGGTGGCGCAGATGGCGTCGACCCCGTAGCGAATGGTCGCCGCCTTCTCCGAGGCCGAACCGATCATGAAACCCGGTTCGTCCACGAGAGCCACCATGGGCAAGTGAAAGCGATCGCAGAGTTCGATGAAGCGCCGCACCTTTTGAGCGCCGTGGGCCGTCATGGCGCCACCGTAGAAGCGGGGGTCGTTGGCCCAGATGCCCACGGGCCAACCGTTCAGTCGCGCCAGTCCCGTGATCTGGGAGCGTCCATAGAGGGCCGTCATTTCAAAGAAGGAACTTTGGTCCACCACGCTCTCGACAATCCTTCGCATCTTGTAGATCTTTCGGCGCTCGCGAGGAACGATTTCAAGAAGGGACTCGTCCTGGCGAAGGGGGTCGTCCGAGCCGATGGTTTCCGTGTTGGATCGTGCGGGCATCTCGGACGCATTGCGGGGCAGGTACGAGAGGAAGCGCCGGATCTGGTCGATGACCCCGGGTTCGTCTTCGGCCACGTTGTCCACCAGGCCGCTTCGCAGATGAATCTTCGCTCCGCCGAGTTCCTCCTTGGTCAGTTTCTCGCCCAGGGCGCGTTCGACGACAGCGGGGCCCGCCACCAGCACCTGGGATGTATTCCGGGTCATCACGCTGAAGTGCGAGGCCGCGAGCCGGGCGGCGGGGAGCCCAGCCACTGCTCCCACGGCGGCGCTCACGACGGGGGCGCACTCAAGGGCATCGGCCATGGATTTGAAACGCGAGGGGGCGTAGACCGGATCACCCATGGGTCGGGGCGCCGAGGATCCCTTGCCGCCGGTTCCGGTCACGCTGCCGCCACCGCCCTCGAGAAAACGCACGAGGGGAAGCCGGTAACGGAGGGCGAGTTCCTCGGCGTAGACGCTCTTGCGCAAGCCCGAGGGAGTCGGGGAGCCGCCGCGCTGGGTGAAGTCCTCCCCCCCTACCACGACGGGGTTTCCGTCGAGTTGGGCGACGCCCAGCACGTAGTTGCCCGGAGTGAATTGCTTGAGTCGACCCTCGTCGTCGAGTTCACCGAAGCCGGCCAGGGGACCTTCTTCGCGAAAACTGCCGGCGTCCGCCAGAGCGTCGATGCGCTCGCGAATCGTCATCCGTCCCCGCGCGTGTTGGCGGGCCACAGCCTCATCGCCCCCCATTTTCTTTGCGAGTTTGCTGCGCTCCTCGATTCCGTCGACCTCGTCTTGCCAACTCATGTCGGGATTTCCTTCGTGGGGGTTCTTTGCGGCCAGCCGCCCTTGGGCGGGTTGATCTCTTCGTGGGAATACGGCTGGGTGAGGTTGTGGAGGTCGTGGAGGCCGGGGGAGTCGGGGAGGGAAAAATGCGGTTCAAACTCGAGGAGGCTGTGAGCGATCAAGGTCGTTCCACACGGATTTTTTTATTGGGAACTCGCTGTGCCCCGGGGTTGAAGAGCCTATCACGCCCATTTTACGAGTGCGGGATGAGGGCTAAGCTGGCCCCACACGAAATTCACCGTCCTGGCGAATGACCCCTGGAGAACGAATGGCTTATGAGACGCTACTGACCGATCTGGAGTCGGGTGTGATGACGGTCACGCTTAATCGGCCGGAGAAACTGAACGCGTTCACCGCCCAAATGCTCAACGACCTGACCGATCTCTTTGATCGCGTGGATGCGGACGACGAGATAAGGGCCGTTGTCGTGACCGGGGCGGGCCGTGGTTTTTGTGCCGGCGCGGACCTCTCGTCGGGGGGAGGAACCTTCGACTCCGAGGCGGAGGGCAGATTCTCGAAGGACGGCAAGCGGATTGCGCCCAGAGACGGCGGCGGTCTTCTGACCCTGCGTATCTACGAGTGCAAGAAGCCCGTGATCGCCGCGGTGAACGGTGCGGCGGTGGGGGTAGGGGTAACCCAAACGCTTCCCATGGATATCCGCCTGGCGAGTGAGAAAGCCCGCTTCGGTTTCGTTTTTGCGCGCCGGGGCCTTGCCCCGGAAGCCGCCAGTAGTTGGTTCCTGCCCCGGGTGGTGGGAATCAGCAAGGCCATGGAGTGGGTGGCCACGGGTCGAGTCTTCGGCGCCGAGGAGGCCCTGGCCGCGGGCCTTGTCTCCGAGGTGCTGGCGCCGGATGCGCTGGTGCCCCGGGCTCAGGAACTCGCTGCAGAGATTGCCGCGAACACCAGTGCGGTGTCGGTGGCGCTCTCTCGGCAAATGCTCTGGAAGATGCTCGGCGCCCAGCATCCCATGGAGGCGCATCGGGTGGACTCCCAGGTCATCGATTATATGGGGAGCCGGGCCGACGCCCGTGAGGGCGTGGAGAGTTTTTTGGAGAAGCGTTCGCCGGACTTCAGCATGAAGGTCTCCAAGGACATGCCCGACTTTTTTCCCTGGTGGGAAGAGCCGGAATACGAAGGCTGATCGGCGGACCTGTGGCCGACATCATCTGGGCGGGGATCTTTATCGCGTTACTCGGTATGGCCCTGGGTCGCGGATGGGCGGGCTATTCCCGGACCGGGCCGAGTTACGCGGTGTTGGCACGCCGGGAGGCCGCCTTCCTGGAAGCCGCCGCCGAGGTCTTGTTTCCTCCGAGCGAAGGGCTTCCCCTCTCGGGTGCCGAAGCGGATCTGCCGGGCTATGCGGATCGCTACCTCGTTGTCCTGCCGGTTCGGCAGCGCAATCTTCTCCGTGCTCTCTTCGTGTTGTTTGAGCACGCCACCCTGGTCTGGCCGGCGGCGGGTCGCGGAGGCTTCCGACGTTTTTCCTCTCTGTCCGAGGGCCAGCGCCTGGATGTGCTTCGCGCCTGGGAATCCAGTGGGCTCTATCTGCGCCGGATGGTTTTGACCGCGCTGAAGGCGGTGTTGATTCTCGGATACGTGGGGCATCCCCGCTCCCTGGGCGCCTTGGGACTTGCGCCCTGGAAGCTGGAGTCGCCCCGGGTGGAGGCCGATTATCTATACCCGCCCATCGGCGAAGGGCGCGATCGGCTTCCCGATCGGGCTTCGGCCCCCGCTTCCTCTCCCCTTTCGCCCCCGCTCTCCCCACCCCTCTCCCCACCCCTGATTCCCGGTGTCGACCAGGAGACTTCATGAGCGACAACCCCGATACCGGCGGTGAGGTGCGTGTCTTCTCCGACTACGTGCGAGAGGCCCGGGATTTTACGGAGGAAGCCGATGTCGTGGTGGTGGGTTCCGGGCCGTCCGGTTCGGTGGTGACCTACGAGCTTGCCAAGGCGGGGCACCGGGTGATCCTGGTGGAGGAGGGGCCGCCTTTTACGCCCCAGGAGTTCAGCCCAGATGGCAATATCTCCATGGCGCGGACGATGCGCGAGGGCGGACTGCGAAGTACCACGGGCACCCTCATGCCGGTTCTTCAAGCCATTTGCTTGGGCGGCGGCTCACTGATCAATTCGGCCATGTGCGTTCGCCCGCCTGGGTTCATCTTCGACGAGTGGTCCACGCGCTTCGACCTCGAACGAACGACCCGCGCGGACCTCGATCCACACTTTGATGCGGTGAGCGAGTTTCTCGGGATCGCGCCGACCCCCGAGGATGTTCAGGGCCCTCGGAACCTGCTCTTTCGCGAGGGATGCGATGCTCTGGGGATTGCCAGTGAACCGGTGGATCGAAATGTGCGGGGCTGCCGGGGTTCCGGGGAGTGCTACACGGGCTGTCGCACTCGGGCCAAGCAGAGCATGGACATCAGCTATATCCCCCAGGCGATCCAACTCGGGGCCCGGGTTCTGACGTCGCTTCAGGTTCAGCGGGTTCTGAGTGAGGGGCGAAAGGTGCAGGGTGTGGAAGGGCAGGTGGTTGAACCCTTCAGCGGACGGACTTCCCACCGCTTCAAGATTCGTGCGCGTTGGGTTGTCCTGGCCGCGGGTTGCATGGCGACGCCGGTGCTGCTGCAAAAGAGCGGAGACCTGGCCAACGGGTCGGGCCAGGTGGGCCGAAACCTTCAATTCCATCCGGGTTCGGCGGTGGCGGGTGTCTTCCCCCAGGCGTTGAACCCGATTTTCGGCGGGACCCAGAGCTACCAGTCCCTGGCCTTTCTCAAAGAGGGGTTCAAGCTCGAAACCATGTGGTCGGCGCCGGCTGCACTGGCGGTGCGCATGCCCGGGCTGGGCGACGCATTGGTGAAGCACTTCGGTGAACTCCCGAGGACGGCGGTCTGGGATGCGATCGCGAGCACCCATCGCTCTACGGGAAGCGTGAAGTCGCGTTTCCGTTCGATGAATCCGGCGATTCGCTGGCGACTTCATCCCGAGGACATGAAGGTCATGTTGCGTTCGATTCATGTGCTGGCTCAGATTTTTTTCGCCGCCGGGGCCGAAAAGATCCTACCCGGGGTTCACGGCTTGCCCGACGAATTGCATTCCGCCGAAGAGGCTGAGGTCTTGCGCGACTATCCGATTCGTCCGGGGGATTTGGTGACGGCGAGTTCTCATGTCTTCTGTACCACCCGGATGCACGGCGACGCGTCCCGAGGCGTGGTGGATGAAGACGGTCTCTGCCACGGGTTCGACAATCTCTATATCGCCGACACCGGGATTTTTCCTCGCTGTCCATCGGTCAATCCCATGCTCACCGCTATGGCCCTCGCCCATCGTCAAGCCGAATCCCTCGGGCAAAGGATCTAGAGGTGAGTGCCGATGAGTCGGGGCCTTCGCGACCGCCCAAGCGGATTTGGGCGGCGCCCGCGCCGGGCAAGCTGATGGGGCGGGGTCACAATGCGGGTGATCTCCTTGAAGCCTACGACTGGGATGTGATCGAGCGCCGGGAAGGATTGCTGCGGCTGGGGGTGCATCTGCCCGAGGTTCTGCGCAATCCGAAGAACGAACTTTTTGGCGGCTTCACGCCGACCTATGTCGACTTGGTGGCCCTGCACACGTACTGGGCGGGCCGGGAGGCGAACCCGGGCCACCCATGGCTGGCGACTCTCAACATGCGGGTCGACTACTACGCCCCGGTTCGGGGTCCGCGCTTCGAGATCGAGGGCCGGGTGGTGAATCGCCGCGGCGCGATGACTTTCGTCGAGACCCTCTTTTACAGCCCCGAGGGGGAGGCTTTGGCGTACGCCTACACCACCCTCAGGGAGGTGTGAAGCCCCTACAGGGTCCGGGGCAGGGTGATGGCGCGCCGAGGTCGCGGTACGCTCACGCCCGGTTCGTACGGGGCGCCGGCTGACCTTTACTTGAAGTGGGGAATTGCCGATACGCGTCGAGGGGTCCGGATTCACCGGGCGGGTCCAAATAACCCACCAGCGAGATCAATCATGCGATTTATCCGTCAGTCCATAGCGTTGGCCGAAGCCCTGACCGTCAAGCGATGCAGTGGGTTCGTGGCCGGTATGCTCGCGCTTGGACTTATCAGCGGGGCGCCCATTGCGCACGCCGATGGCGAGAAGCAGATGAGCAAGCGGCAGACCTGCAACCGCCTCACCCATCAAATCGACCACTTTGAAGGCCGAGTGTTGAAGATGGCCCGGGAGCGAGACGACGCTGCCTGGGAAAAGTCGACCCGGTATCATGTCGAAGGGCTCAAATCTCGTCGGGCAGCCAAGTGTCCCAAGTACGCCGAAGAGCGCCGGCTACTGGCGCGGGCCAAGGCTCGGGCCGAACTCATGCGAAAGATGGTGGTGACCGCCGCCAAGGGCGCCGCGAAGTACTTTTCCGGCGGCTGGTTCTAGTGACTCGACCCAAGGTCGCCCGAAGGCGTTCGTGGAATTTCGTCGGGGTGTTCGGGCTTCTTGGGGTGTTTCTAGCGGGTCCGCTCGCAGCCTTGGACCGGGGGGCCGACGGGAAATTCAGCAAGCGCGATTCCTCGCACTTTGTCCTTTTCCAGGATGTGGACATCGACGAAAGCGCGGGCCTCCGGGGGTCCAGACGTTTCGAACAGGATGTCCTGAAGATCCTTGAAGAGGCCTATCTTCGCGCGGATCAGGATCTGGGCCTGCGGCCCGATGGGCCGATCACCGTGATCGTGTACGACTCCGACGTATTCGATGCGCAGTTTTCAGGCCTGCTCAAGTTTCCTGCTGCGGGCTTCTACGGCGGCCGGATCCACGTGCGCGGAGGTGAGAGGATTTCGCCCTCGCTGGTCCGGGTACTCAATCACGAGCACGTGCACGCCGCTTTCGATGCCGAGGCATCGGGACGGGTTTTGCCCGCTTGGTTCAACGAGGGAATTGCCGAGTGGTTCGAGGCCGGGGCCGAGGGGGGGCAGGGCCTGACTCGCCGCCAGAGTGCACTGCTCGCCGCCGCCGGCGCCCAGGGGAAGCTCTACGCCCTGGCCGATCTCGGCCTGCCTTCATTCTCCCAGATGGGTCCCGAGTCCGCCTATCTCGCCTATGCCCAGTCCCACGGCTTCATCGATTACCTGGCCCGCAACCACGGCGAGCGCCGGCTTCGGGAGTGGGTGG
>Ga0310120_10001471_pt1 | contig 17637 bp, 15 predicted proteins | sample CB27_AW_983_MG_FD_203506 | JGI IMG/M metagenome (GOLD analysis project Ga0310120, IMG submission 203506) | Marine microbial communities from Western Arctic Ocean, Canada - CB27_AW_983 | ecosystem: Environmental > Aquatic > Marine > Oceanic | place: Canada: Western Arctic Ocean | collected...
CGTCTGGCCGAAAAGGCAAATGAGTGGCATCAGCGGGAAGTAAAACCTCTGCTGGGGCGCTGGTGTGACGGTTATATCACCATCCATGGAGCCTGGTGTGAACCGTTAAATGTGCAGCGGGTCGTTGAACTGAATCACAAATTAGCCGAGGCGAAACGACAGAGGAGCGTAAGATAGGACCATGTCCGGATTGCTGGTGAGTGTGCGTAATGCGAGCGAGGCACATGCAGCGTTGGCAGGTGGGGCCGCGATTGTCGATGTCAAGGAACCGCTGAATGGGTCCCTGGGCGCGGCTGCTCCGGAAACTGTTGCAGAAGTGGCGCAGGAATTACGAGGACAGGTGTTACTGAGTGTTGCGCTGGGGGAAATTCTGGACCGGTCAGGAGATTTTTCTCCCGCTGATTTGCCGGCTGGAATCGAATTTGCCAAGTTTGGACTGGCCGGTTGTGCGTCGGACCCCCATTGGGAAAGCAAGTGGATCCGTTTACTGTGTCAATTGCCCGACAACGTCAACAGGGTGGCCGTGGCTTATGCTGACTGGCAGCGGGCGCTCAGCCCGGATCCACGGCAAGTGATCTCCTCGGGTGCGCGTCAGCGGTGTCGAGCAGTTTTGATTGATACCTATCGCAAAGATTCCGGTTCACTGCTGAACCATTTGACCAGCGACGAGCTAACGGAAATCGTGGACCTTGGACGACAACTTAAAATGCTGGTGGTGATTGCGGGGTCGGTTGACTTGCCGATCATCAAGCGTCTTGCATCGCTTCAACCCGACTACTTCGCGGTCCGCGGCGCCGTCTGTCACGGAACCCGCATAGGCACACTCGATCCCGGACGAGTTCGTCAGCTGGTGGATTTCCTCGATCAGCAGAAGCCATTGACAGACGGCGTCCGAACGAAAGTCTAGTTGTGGTGTGTGTCTTTGAGGTGTTGCGCGTTGTCATAAAAATCCACTTATTTAACTTGGTAGTTGACTTTTTTTCTGATCGTTAGATACTGGTGATTCACTTGAAACTGACAACTTGGGCCCAAGATGCGAGGAGAAGTGCTGTGCCGCATTCTGTTCTCGAAGCAATTCAAATGGGGATTTGGGATTACGAACCGGAAATGACCAACGACAAGGAGTACGAACAAACCAGAGCGATGCCCGGTACCATGGAAAAACTACAGGTCATGGCTGAAAGGATAAACCTGGGATTGCCACTCTGGCACCCCTCGGATCGAATCAATTACGACGACGATGAGTCGTAATTTTCGCTAGTAAACAAGGAGCACAGCACGACGGCGGATAGCCTGTCTGAGAAAGGATGCAAAGCGATGCCGGGGTTTAAGATTGATGTGCCACATCAATTGGGCCAGGACGAAGCGACGCAACGTCTGAAAGGTTTCTTTGAGAAGGTGCGGCAAAAATACCAGAGCCAAGTCACCGACCTGCAGGAGACGTGGACTGAAAACGAGCTGGCCTACTCGTTTAAGACGTACGGTTTTGCGATCAAGGGTACGGGCACGGTCGAGCCCGCAACCGTCTTGTTCCAAGGGGATCTCCCGTTTGCCGCAATTGCCTTCAAAGGCAAAATTGAACAGTCGATCCGGGAAGAGTTGGTCAAGGAATTGTCTTGAATCGCCGGAGCAGGCTGCTCATGGGGAGCGAGGCAGCTGCTTCACCTGTCTGTCTGTGGAAGAATCGTCAGCAGTTGCTGGTTCAATCGGTAGTCGAGTCCGATGGGGGCCAGGATGGCCTCCAGCAGTTCGTCGACTGACACTTGATTGACTTCAACGGTAATGTGCTGGTTGAGCTCTTCGGTAATGGCAGGGTCGATTTCAACCTGCAGTCCCAATTGGGTTGACACGGTAGCGAGGAGTTTTTGGGCTGACGCTTTAACGTGCAGCGTATATGCCTGCTGGCCCTCCTGAAGACGATCGTCAGGGCGTGGTGTTTGGCCGGCCAGGAGTCGTTTGAGTTGGCGATGTTCCTCCCACGTTCCGGAAATGAGAAGTCCATCAGGGTGTCGCACTATCGAAAGTGCGGGAAACCTGGAAGCTACCAGGGGGCGAATCTTTTCGGGAATCATCTGCAGAGGATACGTTAGCTCAAGAGTTACCGTGTCAGGAAACGGAACGATCCTGATCGCCTGGGTAGCCTCTTCGATGGTGAAGGTGAGATTGAAGCCAGCCAAGAGAATCGAAAGGCGGTCCACCGCGGTGAGGGGCGGGAGGTTCGTGGCGGGCCACAGGTCATGAGGGATCGCCTCTTCATTCAGCAGCGAAACCTGTAATTCAAGGAGAAGTTCCCGCGCTAGATCCCGGGGGGTGGCCAGGTGATTCCAATGCCAACGCGATTTTCGAAAAAATCGGCGTCGTAATCCGGGTGGCAGCTGTTTCGCTTCCTGGCGTTTGACAGCGGCCAGGGTGGACAATTTCGACGCCACGGGCGGCGGGGCGATGTAGATGACAGAGTCCACTTGACACATTGTGGCACCCGCTCGATGGGCAATTTGGCGCAGTCCGTCATCCAGACGGGTTCGGGAGACGGATAGATTGATGGGGATACCCGGATCAATCCGACGGTCGAGGAACACGCAGACTCGCTGGGCAGTTGCAACGCGTCTGAGGCCATCTCGGAGGGGACTATCCACAAGATGGACTGCGGTGTGGGACGCCAGTTGATGCTCCAGTCGACTCCCTGCCACCCAGGCAGGAGCCTCTCCATTCTCTCCATTCAGAGGAGACAGTGTGAAGAAGCCCAGCAGCATGGATCCTGTAGAAACAACGGTGAAGAAGACGCGAAGCCAAGATGCACGGTTCGGGGTGGATGGAGCTTGACCCATGGGTCGCGGTTCGCTTGCGGGTGACAGTGTAGGTGTCGTGGCGACGCGTGAAGCGCTGCCAGTCATCTGACCCTTTCATCCTAGTGTGCAATTCGAGAACAAGTCCAGTGCGCATGCTTGCTGATGGATCGGTTTGTACCTTTGGTTTCGAATGCCGGGGTGAAATTACGGCCGTGAGGGAAGCAGGAACGCGATGTTTGTCGGACCTGCAAGCGAGTGCATCTGTGCTGGCGGTGTCCACCGTTGGCCGGCCGAAATTCACCCGTTGCCTGAAGGTGGCGGGTGGCCGGAATAAAATGCGTCCCATTCCGCGGAAATTACGGTCTTGAACGGCACCCACAGGTGTTCTCCCGTTGGAATGACGAATTTATCGCTGGCAGGGGTATTGTGATGTACATCGTTTTTTTCAACAAATGACAGGGACCTGCCACAACGGTTGCCGAAGGTCCTTTTTCCGTGGTCGTTGAAGTTTTATCAGAATCCAACTAAACTCAAGGTAATAGATATTTCTTGTCCTTGTTTGGAACGAGAACGATGTCGACGAAACGGCCTAGAGTTCCGCAGATTGAAAAAGCCTTCCGACGCTATCTTTCGGAAGAAGATTCCGCCGGTTTCATTCGCTCCGTGTCCAGCCAGTATTCGGAAGCGACCTTGCAACGTCTGGTTTTGGAAGGACGTCGCGGAACGAGACGCGCGGCAGTCATGGCCCTTGGTTTTTTCGGTACTTTTCGATCGAATTCTCTGTTGGGCAAGGCTTTGCACGATCGAGATCGGGCGGTTCGTCTTCTGGCTGAAAATGGCATTCACTCCATTTGGAGACGGGCTGTCGGTGAAAATATGTATCGCGAGATTAAAGCGGTCGAGTGGCTCAACTATTCACATCGTTACGAAGACGCTTCTCGCAAATCAATACGCATGACCGAAGCGGCACCGTTCTTTGCGGAAGCCTGGAATCAAAGGGCGCTGGCACATTTTGGGCTGGGTGATTTCGACGCGTCGATCGAGGGTTGCGAACAAACGATCGAGTTGAATCCATACCACTTTCTGGCCGCTTCAGGTATGGGGCACTGCTATCTCAAGAAGAGTGACCCGACTCAGGCTCTCAACTTTTTCCGGATGGCGCTCGAGTTGAACCCGGGTCTGGAAGGGGTGCGGTCCCAGATCGACCGCCTACAGCGAACTTTGGGTTAGTGCCGACCTGCGGGCATCCCGGTCCGAATCAGTGGGCATGCGACTTGGAAGAGGGTGGCCGCTCCTGCAGTAAAAAGAACGGTCTTTCACGAGTTACGGCATGCAGGCGCGACCCGTTGACGCGCAGTCCACTGTGCCAGGGATTTTCCGCAACTCGCTCAGAGGACCGCTGTGCCAGGGAATACCGGGCAGGCGGGCCTCCGGCCTGGATTTCTGCCTCACTGTAAAAGGTGCCGAACCGGCGTCCCACGTATCCCGAAAGGCGATATTGTAAAGTCCGGCCAGACAGAAGATGATTCGGGAGGTAAGGATTCACAGGACGTGGTCGCGGGAACCGGACTCCGTTGGATTCAAAAGCTGAACCCACGGCTGTGTCGAAGGAGATATCGGAAACGGGCCCGTCTCACAGATCTCTTTCATTACCCGAAGCCGTGATGGGAGATTTTTCCTGACAACCAATACGGGCCCGAATACCCAGTTCGACATTTCTCTGGGCGACCGGCCAAAAGGTGTCTGATTGCATATGGAACAGCCAGTACTTATTTTAGGCGCCGGAATCAATGGAGCAGCCATTGCCCGGGAAATGCTGCTGAACGGGGTTCCCGTCTGGATTGTGGACCACGCCGATGTCGCGTCTGGTACGACAGCTTATTCGTCGAGACTCATCCATGGAGGGTTGAGATACCTCGAGCACGGTGAGTTTGATCTGGTACGAGAATCGCTGCTGGAACGGGGACGGTTGCTGCGGTTGGCGCCCCAGTTTGTACAACCCCTGCGCCTCTACATACCCACTGAGAATCGTGTTGGTGGGTTCATCCGCTCCCTGCTCCGCTTTTGTGGTCTTTCCAAGTGGATTCCATTTCGCGGCAGGTCACGTGGGGAATGGCTGGTGCGGATGGGCCTGCGTCTGTATGACACTACCGTTCGGGACCCGCGCACGAAAAACCGGAAGGTCCATGCTGTGAGTGACGCGGGGGATGATCCTGAAATTCCGCACGTGAACGGGCAGCGATATCGGAAACTGTGTTCCTACGCGGACGCGCAGGTCCGCTATCCGGAACGTCTGGTGATGGCATTTCTCGAAGATGCGCGCCAGTTGGCCGTCGAAAACAGGGTTGAGTTTCGGCTGTGGAACTACTGCCGGGCTCGTCTGAACGGAAACTCTCTTGAACTGATTCCGGCCTGTCCTCAGCAACAAGGTCTGGTGACAGCTGCAGATGCCCGTCCGCTGGCAGCATGTAAACTCTCTGCAGTGGTCAACGCCACCGGGTCCTGGGTCGATCTGACGTTGAATCAATTGCAAATAAAATCTCGCAGGTTGATAGGGGGAACCAAAGGCAGTCATCTGGTCACCCGGCACCCTGTCGTGCGGGGTCTACTGAAAGGTCAGGGAATTTATGCCGAAGCGGAAGATGGACGTCCAGTCTTTTTGCTGCCTTGTGGTGATGCAACTCTGATTGGTACCACCGAGATTCCCTTTGAGGGAGATCCGGCTCAAGTCAGGGCGTCCGAAGAAGAGATTGAATATTTGCTTACGGCAACCCGGAGAATTCTCGGTGACATTGAGATCGGACGAGAGGACGTGGAGTTTCACTATTGTGGTGTACGGCCGCTGCCTTACGTCGAGGACGGGGCTCCCGCGTCAACCACCCGTCGGCATTTTATCGAGCAGCATGATCAGGCTTCTCTCCCCTTCTTTTCCGTGATTGGTGGAAAACTGACCACCTGCCGTTCCCTGGCCGAGGAAGTGACGGCCAAGGTGCTGGAACAGTTGGGATTAGAGGCAACCAAAAGTTCGGCCCAACGGGTGGTTCCCGGGGGCGCCGACTATCCGCTCGATTCCTATGCCCTCTCCTCCCGGTTGAAGCAGGAGGCTGTGGCCTGTGATATGACGCGTGAACAATTACAGCCGGTTTGGAACCTGGTGGGGTCACGTACCCAGGCAGTGTTGCAGGAGTGCATGCATGACGAGTCCTACGGGTCCGGTTATATCCAGGTTGCAACCGGTGTCCTACCGGTACCCCTGGTTCGTTGGTTCATTCGCCATGAATTTGTCACATCCCTCAGCGATCTGGTTGAACGTCGTCTGATGCTGCTGCAGGAATCTCCTCTCACCGTCAAGTGCCTCAGGGAGTTGGCAACACTGATGGTGGCAGAGGGAGTGATTTCTCCGGAAGCAGTTCCTTCTGAAGTGAATTCGTGCATCCAGGAGCTCAAACGATATGGAAAAGCAGTGCGCCCATAAAGACCACAAGTTTCGGCCGAGGGACCTGTGAAAGGCAATGTGCGACGGGGTAACGAAGACGGGGTGTGGATCGGGAGTTTGTCTGCATCGGCTGGAGGCGAGCGGGTGGACCCTCTCTGCGGCGGATGGTGAAACGTACGCCAGGCTAACATCAATCATTCACGATTAGACAGCAAAATGACACAATACATACTTTCTTTAGATCAGGGAACGACCTCGAGTCGAGCGATTGTTTTCGGCCACGATGGGCGGGTGGTCTCGAAATCACAACAGGAGTTCACTCAGATTTTGCCGCGGGCGGGTCATGTTGAACACGACGCGGAGGAGATTTGGAGCTCGCAGTTATCCGTTGCCCGCCAAGCTCTTGCAAAAGCAGGGTTAACGGCCAGCGACATTGCCGCGTTGGGAATTGCCAACCAGCGTGAGACGACGGTCCTGTGGGATCGGGTGACAGGGCAACCTGTTGATCACGCCGTCGTCTGGCAAAGCCGAGTCAGTAGTGAGATCTGCACCCGCCTGCAGGCGGAGGGGTTGGCCGAGTTGTTTTCCGAGAAGACCGGCCTTTTGCTTGACCCTTATTTTTCCGGGACGAAGATCAAGTATCTGCTGGAAAAACATCCGGGCCTGCATGCCAGGGCTGAGCGGGGCGAGGTGCTGTTCGGGACGGTTGACTCGTACCTGATCTGGAAGCTGACTGGAGGAAAAGTCCACGCGACCGACTACAGCAACGCCAGTCGAACACTGATCTATAACATTCACACGCTGGAGTGGGATGACGAACTTCTAGGAATTCTGGGAATACCCCGGGCCATGTTGCCGCGGGTGTTACCATCGAGCAGTACGGCGTTCGGTGAGACCAGGGCCGAATTATTCGACGCGGCCATCCCGATTGCCGGCGTGGCCGGAGACCAGCAGGCCGCGACGTTCGGGCAGGCGTGTTTTGAGCCGGGGAGTGCCAAGAATACCTATGGGACGGGTGCGTTTTTGCTGATGAACACCGGGCAGCGTCCCATGCGCTCACAGAATCGACTACTGACGACCATTGGCTGGGGAATCGGTGACCAAATCACCTATTGCCTGGAGGGGTCCGTGTTTGTCGCGGGGGCGGTGGTCCAATGGTTACGGGATGGTTTGGGGCTGATTCAGACTTCCTCCGAAGTCGAAGAGTTGGCGGCAAGCGTCCCCGATGCTGGTGGAGTTTATTTGGTCCCGGCGTTTGTTGGCTTGGGTGCACCGCATTGGGATCCACGGGCACGGGGCGTGATGATAGGGCTGACCCGCGGGACGCAAGCGGGCCATTTGGCCCGGGCGGCTGTCGAATCCATGGCGTTTCAAACCCGGGATCTCATCGAGGCGATGCAAAAGGATGCCCGGACCGAGTTGTCCAATTTGAAGGTCGATGGAGGGGCCTGCGTGAACGACGATTTGATGCAGTTCCAGGCCGATCTTCTGGGCTCGACGATCAGCCGTCCTAAGGTTGCCGAGACGACCGCGTTAGGGGTGGCCTATTTGGCCGGTTTGGCAGTCGGCTACTGGGAAAACCTGGAGGATGTGACCAGGAACTGGGCCCTGGACAAGACATTTCAGCCCACTGGCCAAGCCGATTGCGAGCAGCACTATGCCATGTGGCAAAGGGCAGTGGAGCGTTCCCTCGCCTGGGACGCACCGCCGGACGATTAGGCGTTCGGACAAACTCAGGCTGTCCGGGAGTGGCCTCGCGGAGGTGTCAGGCAGCCGGGGGAATTTCGGGGATTGGTGGCAGCGTGTGAAAACACTCGCTTCATTCAAAAAGAAAGATGCCAGGACGGATCAGCGTCGCAGCAGGGGCCTATCGGGCCTGGGAATGGTGGGCACAACTGACTTCGATGTCGACCCAAACCAGGCGGTGATCCGAAGCGTCGATCAAGTGAAAGCCCGCTTCATTCGTGCGTGGCCAATAGACTCCTGCCTGCCGTGGTCTCAGGGTGTTGGAAGATAGCACGTAATCGACTCGTAAATTGCCGGGTCCGTCTTCTGAAAAGTCGCAGGTGTCACAGGCGGCATCCCCCTGGTGTTTTTGGTTGATTCCTCCCTGGAGGGCCGCTTGTTGGGCGGCACCTTCGCTACGCGGGATGAGGTCGTGGTTAAATGCCGGGTGTTCGGTCAGCTGGCGAGCGGCACGGTTCCGACTGGCGCCATCCCGGGGATCTGCGTTCAAGTCACCCACCACAATGAAATGGCTACCCGCTGCTAAACCTCCGCACACGCCCCGGTCGTCATGAATGTATCGGCTTCTGTCCGGAAGGACATAGTCCGCCCAGAACCGTATCTCGTCATGATTGCGACTGCCATTGCGATCTTCCGGACCGTCGAAGACGGGTGGCGTGGGATGACTGGCAAGAACGTGGATGACGTTCTGACCTACCTGGACAGGGATGTCCCAATGGCTCTTGGAAGAAAGTCGCAGCACTGCCAGATCACCCGGATTGTAAAAAGGCTGACGCGTGTTCCGGTTGATGGGAAGTAAGGCGCCGGGCATGTCTTTCCAAAGGAATGTTTGAAAGGTCCGGATTCGGGTTTGTTGGATCGGGAACATTGCATACAGGGTCATCCCGTACTGGCCGGGAAACACTCCGTATCCAAAAGCATCTAGCGGGCCTTCCGCGACGCCATCCTTGTTGAGGTCGACTGTCGAGGGAACTCCGGTATTGACGGGCCCGGTGTGGAAATAAGGGAAAACCAGGGGGTCATGGCCGTTTTGACTTACTGCAAGATATTTCTGGTTGAACAGCCGGGCCGCCCTGCACTGCTGGTCATAGTCCAGTTCATTGATCAAAATAACATGAGGGCGGATGGACTGGATGATTTCAGCAATTTTTTTCGCCTGCAGAGAATTGCCGGATTCCAATTCCTGAACCAGGTCCCCTGCGCGGTGCCGGTGCAGGGAAACATTGAAGGTGGCCACACGTAATTGAACTGGTTCCGCCTGCGAGTTGCAGGCTTGCCCAACGCAACTTCCAAACAAAGCTACAGACACCATTGCCAAACGAAAGGCGAATGTCCGTGGCGCAGCAACGTATTGCCGGCTGGAAAGGAAAATTGGAATCCAATGGTCCAACGTAAAGATGGCGTGCTGCCGACAAGCGGTCCGAAAACCGCCGAGCGTACCCGTGGTTTGTTCGAGGTGCGTCATCCCTTGATTCAAAATCATCTGTCCGCTTTGCGCGATGCTGCAACCGGTCCTGCAGAATTTCGCCTGCTGATCCAGCGCCTGGCAGTTTTATTGGCTTATGAAGCCACCAAGGATCTGCTCGTCGAACCGATTCAAGTGAAAACACCCCTGGCGGTTACTGCGGGACATCGGTTGGGTCAACGGATCGGTTTGATCCCTATTTTACGTGCCGGGTTGGGCATGGTGGATCCACTCCTCCATCTGTTGCCCGCTGCCGAAGTCTGGCACCTGGGGCTTTATCGAGACGAAAATACAGCCCAGCCCGTTGAATATTACAGTAAAATCTCCAACACGGTACCCGTCGATGTGGCCCTGATTCTTGACCCGATGCTGGCAACCGGTGGTTCGGCGGGTGTCGCTTTATCCACGCTGAGGGATGCGGGTGTCAAATCGGTGAAATTGTTGTCGGTGATTGCCTCCCGTGACGGCATTGCCGAGGTGGAGTCAAGTTTTCCGGAGACTCAAATATACGTCTGTGCGGTGGACGATACTTTGAACGAGCAAAAGTTCATTGTTCCGGGACTGGGAGATGCAGGGGACAGGATCTTCAACACGCCGGGACTGTAAGGGCCTCTGCCAAACGAACAGGCCACCCGCGGAATGCTGAGAGTCCAAACCAAGTGGAACAGCGGGCCTGCGCTCAGCGGATCCCGTGGTCCTTCGTCACCGCTTGGATTATCGATTGGTTCGGTGTCTGGAAGGTGTGTTCAGGGGGGGTTCCGGGAAGGACTTCAGGAAGGCAGACGCGGTGATTCGGTCGCTGTAACCGAGAACCGTTAGGGCCGCCCCAGTTTCACGAGGGCCTCTCCTGTCAGGCGGTACGTGGTCCATCCGTCCAGTGGCTCTCCGCCCAACTTGTTGTAAAATTCGATCGAGGGTGTGTTCCAGTTGAGAACGGCCCATTCAAGACGCCCGCAACCTCGTTGCACCGCCAGCCTGGCCACCTCGGCCAGCAGCGCCCGACCATGGCCGGCACCACGATGTTCAGGTTTGACATACAGGTCTTCGAGGTACATGCCGGGCCGGCCCAGGAACGTTGAGTAGTTGCGGAAGAAAAGAGCAAATCCGACGACCTTACCGTCCTCTTCCGCCAGGATGGCTTCGACACAGGGTTGTGCTCCAAAAAGATGTTCGTGAACCCGTTGCTCCTCGAGAACCACCTGGTGGGTGAGTTGTTCGTATTCGGCCAATTCGCGGACCAGGTCGCAAATCGTTGCGGTATCGGCAGGCTGAGCGGGGCGAATCATGGGGGTTACTTGCGGGAGACTGCAAAAAGAACGGCATTTGGATCGTCGCTGTTCGAATCGGGTTGTACAATTTTAACCGAACTCGGGCAGCGGCACCAACCGTTTCCACCATCCTGTCAGCAGAACCTTGCTATGACTTGTCCGCTTTGCGAATCACGAACAGGATTCAACAACCTCCGGCGACCTGTTTTCCCTTGCGGTTGACGCACCAGGCGGGAAAAACAAAAAGTTTCCTGTCACATCGGGTCACCTGTAGGTTCCGCCGGAATTTCCGTTTGGGTTCAACGGCAACCCACATGCCGGCAGCGAATCCTCATGCTCAAGGCACCGTGGATTTCTCCGCCGACGGGCTTCCGGACCCGGTCGGCCGCTGCTGGTGCTGGCTGTACATCAGCTCATCCCGTGTTATTTGGTAAGGTCAGCCTGCGCGATGCAACGGAAAAAGATTGGGTGATGTGCCTTGTGGCATCGGTTTCAAGGCGAACGCAGAGTCAGCGCCTACGCGCAATGAAAACTCCCGTCACTCCACCCAGACCCAGCAAACAGAACACCAGCGAAGATGGCTCGGGCACCTCAGCCGTTGTGCCGTATCCGGTGGGTGAAAAATTACTGGCCAGCGTGTTGTAGTCGCTCAGGTCCACGTCGCCGTCGCCGTCCCCATCACCTGTGCTGAAAAGACCGTCGGAACCTGCTGGACGGAAATTGGCCGCCAGTACGTTATAGTCGGTCAAGTCAATATCCCGGTCGAGATCCGTGTCACCGGAGAGGTAGGCAGAAGAGTGTCCGTTCTCGGTGGCTGCACCGGCGAGCCAGACAGCGACGTCGTTGCCATTGAGCGTACCGTCACCGGTGAGATCATAGTCGGACCCGGTGCCGCTGACACCCGCGACCAGATCGCCCTGACCGAACAGGTCGTCAATGTCCGCCGTGTCGCAGGAAGCGTCGCCGGTGAAGTCGCAAGCGGCCTGACCGGACTGGCCGTAGACCAGGTAAGCTTCGCCCCGGCCGGTGCCAGTCCCATCTGCAGTGAACGCCCCGATCAAGAAATCGGCCACCCCGTCGTCGTTGACATCGCCCGCGCCCGAGATGGCACGACCGGAACGGCCAAGGTCGGCCACCCCCTCGAAGGTGGCTCCTTCCAGCGCGCCACCCAAGTCGGCCAGGTCCAGCAAGCCGGAGAGTGGACTGCTGCCGCCTTGGCCGTAGACCAGGTAGCTCGCGCCCCGGGGCGAGCCACCCGGCGCGTGCCATGCCCCGATCACAATATCGTCCCGCCCGTCGCCATTGACATCGCCCGCGATCGAGAGGTCGCTGCCGGCGTGGTCACCGTTCAACACGCCGGTGAAGGTGGCTCCCGCAACCGCGCCACCCAAGTCGGCCAGGTCCAGCGAACCGGAGAGTGGGCTGCTGGTCGGCTGACCGTAGACCAGGTAGGTCTCGCCATGGCCGTTGGCATACATTGCCCCGATCAAGAGGTCGTCCATCCCGTCGCCGTTGACATCGCCCCCACCGGAGACGGACAAGCCGGCAAATCCATTTTCCACAGTCCCATCGAAGGTGGCTCCGGCTACCGCGCCCCCCACGTCAGCCAGGTTGAAGGTGCCCGAAAGCGGACTGCCGCCCCCCTGGCCGTAGACCAGGTAGTTCTGGCCCCGGTTGCTATCCACACGGCCTGACCCGAACAAGATATCACCGACCCCGTCGCCGTTGACATCGCCCGCGCCAGAGACGGAGAGCCCACCGCTAATCCCGTTGAAGATAGCCCCGGCCACCTCGGCCCCCACGTTGTGCAATTCCAGCGAGCCTGAGAGTGGGCTGGTGTTTGGTTGGCCGTAGACCAGGTAGCCCTGACTCATACCGAATCCCGCGATCAAGAGATCGGCCATCCCGTCGCCGTTGACATCGCCCGCGCCCGAAACGGAGTAGCCGGACTGGTGGCTGTCGGCAGCGCCGTAAAAGGTGGCGCCGGCCACCGCACCCCCCACGTCAGCCAGGTTGACGGCGCCCGAGAGCGGGTTGCCACTGCCCTGGCCGTAGACCAGGTAACTCTCGCCCCGGTTGTCGCCGGCTCCATTCCCGCCCCATGCCCCGATCAAGAGATCGGCCAGCCCGTCGCCGTTGACATCACCCGCACCGGAGACGGAACGGCCGGCCTGATCGTCGTCGGCAATCCCTTGGAAGGTGGCCCCCGCCAGCGTGCTTCCCAGGGCAGCCAGGTCGAGCGAGCCGGAGAGCGGACTGCCGCCTCCCTGGCCGTAGACCAGGTAGGTCTCTCCCCGGTTGGTGCCGCCCGCATCCGCACCGTATGACCCGAACAGGAAATCGTCTACCCCGTCGCCGTTGACATCACCCGCACCGGAGACGGACAGGCCGGTAAAGTCGCTATCGGCCACTCCGCTGAAGGTGGCCCCCGCCACGGTGTTCCCCAAGTTGTCCAGGGTTAAATAGCCGGAGAGCTGTTCCGCCAACGCTGGCGTCCGGGGAACCGTCAGTTCGACGGCCAGGCCCAGCACTCCGGCGGCCAGCAGAGGCACTCCACCCACCCGCCAAAACCGCAGCGCCCGCGCGTTGCGAAACGTGCGTCGATAAATCGCACGGGACCGGTCAAGTAGAGAATTTGTCAGCCGAGTTTGCTTTCCGCGTGTTGCGATTTCAAGTTTCCTTATGTGACTGGCGGTCTATCGCACTTGATTGTAACGTGGTTCAGGGATGAGTGTTGGGATTTTAATTTGTTTTGTGGCGTGTTCCTCTGGGTGCCGTCGCAGGTGATCAAGTGCGGCAGGCAGACGACCGTCAGTACGGCGACCGCTGGGGCCATGCCTAGCCAGAATGCGCGCACTTGGATTGAAGGAATTGGGTGGTCCTCGAAACGACGTGGCCAATTTACCGGGTGATCCGCGTTGCGCGCCGTGGGCGAGCCAGTGCGATGACCGCTCCGAATGCACACAGGACAGCCGACACCGGCTCGGGAATCGCCATGGTGGTGCCGTATCCGACGGGTGAAAAATTGCTGGTCAGTGTGTTGTAGTCGGCCAGGTCCACATCGCCGTCACCATCGCTGTCAGCTATGCTGAAAAGACCGCCGGAACTTCCCGGACTAAAATTGGCCGTCAGCATGTTATAGTCGGTCAAGTCAACACGACGGTCGAGATTCGTGTCACTGGAGACGTAGGCAGTCGAATGGCCGTTCTCGGTGGCTGCCTCGGCGAGCCAGGCAGCGATGTCATCGCCATTAAGGGTTCCATCATCAGTGAGGTCGTAGGGACTTCCGCTGCTGCTGATACCCGTGGCCAGGTTTCCCTGCCCGAACAGGTCGTCAATGTCTGCCACGCTACAGGACGAGTCACCGTTGAAATCACACGACGGGCCAGTGGGACCAACGGTCCGTAGGTCCGAAATCTTGTATTTCACCGGAGTCGCCCAAGCCGAGGGCCAGTTTTGCGGACTGATGGAAAGGCTGAGTTCGGTCACTTGGGTGAAATCAGGATTGTTGCTAAAGGAGTCGAAGGGGAACGTGAAGACGCCTTTCTTGAGAATGTTTTGGCCCGGCGCATGGCTGCAGCATCCATTGGTCATCACGATCGACCCGGCATCTCCGGGGTAGGCTTGAGTGAGCGTCACCTCGAAGGCGTTCTGGTTGCCATCGACAAGGTCCAGTCCACCGATGTCATACTTGAAAACCACGTAACTCAGGGAACTCGTGGTCCCCCCCGCAAAATCGTTAAATTTGACGAGCGCAAAGTCATCGTCCGCTGTCAGGGCCAGGTCCACCGACAATTCGTCATTACTTCCCGCACTCGGAGTACTGATCACGACGCGCTGGCCGCCAATGGTGTTGGTTCCGAGTCCGGTTTGTGTGTCGGTAAGAGTTGCCGTGGAAGGCCCCAGGCTGAACGCCCCTGCTTCAAAATTGTCAATTACCGTTGGTGCGGCAAATGTGGCCCGTGCGGCAATGAAGATCCATGTGATGGTCCAGGTAACTTTGGCAGGTAGGTAACGTGTCATTGTTCTCCCGCTACGTGTAGTTTGGAGAAAGAGAGGATCGGTGGAGCCTGAGTGTCGAACAGGCCCTGTTCAGGGGTGAACTTCTGCCACCGACAGCGGCATCAAACTCCGCTTATTGTACCAGAGAACAGGTTCCGTTCTGCGCTGTGAGGGAAGAAATTCTGGAGAAATCTTCTCTTTCGACACTCCAGCATGCCCCCTACGCGGGTCCGCCGACTTGAAAACGCCCGATGTCTACCGGCTTCAACTTCCGCTGACAGTTCGGCGCAAAATGGAATAATTTCCCCTCGCCACCGTCCGTTCGGTTTTCCGGCCCCTGCTTACAAGGTCCGCGCCGCGTAAGAAGTTGCTGATCCGATGTTCAATTCCGGCTTTTGTTCGTGCATAATCGTGGCAATTCATAAACAACCGACTGCGGTTCATCTGGAAACATCGCCCTGAAAGCCGGCCGGAAACTCGCCGCGGATCCCGAGGAGGAATTTGTTGTGGATGACACTCAGGAAAAAGTTGATTTGAGTCGTCAGCGGCGCAGCGGGTACGAAATCATTGGAGATGGTATTTCCGCGCGACGCACGCGTATTGCAGGTCTTCCTGGATTGCTGCGTGCCCCTCTTTCTGCACACGGTTTTCAGGGCCTATTGATATGAACCATCCGCGGGACAACGACTCCGTGCGCCCACGCCGACATTTCCTGTCCACGGCCGCCACACTCGGATCTGCCGTCCTGGCTTCCTCCCTGCCGCGTCGCGGATCTGCGGCTTATCCTTTTCAACCCAGGTACATCCTGGGGTCGTGCATGTACGGCTATACTGCTCTGGCGGAGATGGTGCCGCAGGTAGCGCGGACCGGTGCCGCAGCTCTGGACATCTGGCCCAAGGTGCACGGCAATCAACGCGAGCAGCTTGCTGCAATGGGAGAACGGAATTTTGCAGACCTGTTGTCAAGCAATAGGGTGACGCTTGGTTGTATTACGCAATACAAGCTGGGCCCTTTTGGGTTACAGGACGAAATGCGTCTGGCAGAACGTCTTGGTTGCCAGACCATGGTCACCGGTGGCCATGGTCCGCAGGGGTTGAAAGGGAGCGAACTCAAGGCGGCCGTGGCCACGTTTGTTGAGCAGATGAAACCGCACCTGGCGGTCGCGGAAGAGACTGGAATCACGATTGGAATCGAAAATCACGGCAGTAATCTGATGGAATCCCCCGACGCGATGAAATGGCTTGTTGAATTGAGGCCGTCCAAGCATCTGGCAATTGCTTTTGCTCCCTACCATTTGCCGCAGGACGAAAAGCTGCTGAGCGATTTGATCCGGAGTCTCGAGGGTGGGATTGCGATGTTTTATGCCTGGCAGTACGGGATGGGATGCCATAAAAAACTACCCAAAGAACAGGAGTTGTTACAACTGCCGGGACGCGGGAGGCTTGATTTTAAGCCGCTGATGGGCGCTTTGCGGGAGACTCACTACACCGGTTGGACCGAGATCTTCATGCACCCGGTGCCCCGTGGAATTCCTATTCTTGATTCGACGCCGGCAGTGACCAACGAGATCAACCGTTCGCGCAAGTACCTGGCGAGCCGCGCGAGTTGAACCCGGCCGTAGATCCGGTTGGTCTTTCCCGGAAACGGTTCTGCGGCGACTGCACCGCATCGGCTCGCAACGCCAAAACAGAACCGGGAAACCGAGTTGAAGTGGTTACCCGGGAGTTGTCGCATTCGTTGTCTGAATCTGCTACCGTGGTGGCTTAATCAATTGATCATTTCATGGACCGAATCAGGGAGGGAACAGCGTGGAACGTTGCATCAGTTGTTTCGGTCTGCTGGCCATGATCGGACTGGCCTGGCTGTTGAGCAGTCACAAAACGCGTGTCAACTGGAGGGTGGTTCTGGCTGGCGTCGCGTTGCAGTTTTTGCTGGCGGTGCCGCTGTTTTACACATCAGTGGGTAAGGAGGCCCTGCAGCTTGCCAGCCATTTTTTTACCCAGTTGCTCGCCCATGTCGAAGAAGGGACTCTGCTGGTATTCGGGGTTGCCGGCCAGCAGATCGATTCCGAATTGCCCCCACGCTACACACTGGTCCGGACGATTGCGTTTGGTGTACTCCCGACGATCATTTTCTTTTCATCCCTGATGTCTATTTTGTATCACCTGGGCGTCATGCAGTGGATTGTCAAGGCATTTGCCTGGGCGATGCAGAAAACCCTGCGGACATCAGGTGCTGAAAGTCTTGCCGCGGCGGCAAATATTTTTGTGGGTCAAACGGAAGCACCGCTGGTCATTCGTCCGTACGTGAAGGAGATGACCCGATCCGAACTGATGTCCGTGATGGTGGGGGGCTTTGCGACCATTGCGGGTGGCGTGCTGGCATTGTACGTGAGTTTCGGTATGGATGCGGGCCACCTACTGGCCGCATCGGTCATCTCGGCACCTGCCGCGCTTCTGATTGCCAAGGTCATGGTTCCGGAAACCGGAGAACCAAAAACCTTGGGGAGCGTCAATTTTCTGGTGGAGCGCAAGACATCCAACGTGATCGACGCCGCCGCTGTGGGTGCCACTGATGGCATGAAGCTTGCGATCAACGTAGCAGCCATGCTGATTGCATTCATTGCCTTGCTGGCCCTGCTCGATGCGGGGGTGGGATGGTTGGGGGGGTGTTTTGGCTGGAAAGGCGAACAGCAATGGACCCTGGCCGTAATCCTGGGGACTGTTTTCAGTCCTTTTGCCTGGTTGATGGGAATTGAGCGCGGCGACTGTTTTTATGCGGGAGAACTGCTGGGTCTGAAAATGGCTGCCAATGAGCTCATCGCTTATCAAAAATTGAACGCGTGGATGAATCCCGATTCCACGGTGCAGTTGAGTGAACGAACGGTGTTGATTCTAACCTATGCGTTGTGTGGTTTTGCCAACTTCGGCA
>Ga0310120_10001473_pt1 | contig 17629 bp, 14 predicted proteins | sample CB27_AW_983_MG_FD_203506 | JGI IMG/M metagenome (GOLD analysis project Ga0310120, IMG submission 203506) | Marine microbial communities from Western Arctic Ocean, Canada - CB27_AW_983 | ecosystem: Environmental > Aquatic > Marine > Oceanic | place: Canada: Western Arctic Ocean | collected...
AGGACGAGCACCGGCGCCGGCTCCGGGGGGTCCAGCAGCCGATAGCGACGGTCATCGGCTGGGTAGCCGACCGGATCGACCACCGAGACCGTGGCAACACCAGCCGCGGGCAGCACGACCGGAAACCGGACCGTCGTGCGTCCGAGCCCAAGCGTCACCTGAACCTCCGACACCGTCTCCCCGTCCACCGCGAGCGACACCCGGGTTTCGCCGACCGACGCGCCCGCCCGGAACAGGACCGCGGTGGTCGCCGTTGCCTCGAGTTCAACGCCCACGACCGCGAGGTTACCAGCGGGCGGACCCACATCACGGATCTCGACGTCGATGTGCGGCGAGACGGCGCCCTCGCCGCCGTCCCACCCGCTGGCCTGCAGGTCGGTCACCACGACAATCCGCCCCGCGCGGGCACCGATCAGCGCCGAAGCGGCTGCCAGCCCCTGCCGATAGCGCGTGCCGTGCACCCCGGGGGACAGGGTCTCGACCGCGGCGCGCGCCGCGGCGCGCGACACACCCGGCTCGGCGACCACCCGGGCAGCGTCGTCGAACGCCACGACCCCAACGAGCCGATCGTCGGGCGTGGCAGCAATCGCCTCCAGCGCCTGCGCGCGCACGCGCACCGACTGGCCCGGACCGGACAGGCTGAACGACGTGTCGACCAGCACGATGGTCACCGGAAGGTCTGGCGCCGCCACGTCAGTCAGAAACGGTCGCGCGAACGCGAACGCGAGCAGCAGCAGCGCGGCGACCCGCAACGCGAGCAGCAGCAGCTCGCGCAGCCGTCTGCGGCGTGTCTGCTCGACACGTGCCACCTGCAGAAACCGGATGTCGCTGAACAGCACTCGTGGCAGGCGCTCACGCCGGAGCAGGTGCAGCACGACAGGGATGGCCACGGCAAGACACCCGACCAGGAACCCGGGCACGAGAAACGACAGACCCCACATCGTCAGGCCAGGTTACCAGCGGTGGCCGCGCGTCGCGAGATAGGCCAACAGCGCCGTGTCGAGTGGCCGGGCCGTATCTACCAGGTGATAATCGATGTCGGCGAGACGCAGCTCGCGGCGATAGCGCTCCACGAGGGCCTGGATTCGCGTGAGGTAGTGTTCGCGCACCTGTTCCGGCACCACCAGCACGTCCTCAGCGGTCTCCATGTCCTCGAACCGCGCGGCATGCTCGAACGGAAACGTCAACTCCGTCGGGTCGAGCGTCTGGAACACCAGTACCTCGGAACCACGAAACCGAAGGTGCTTCAGCCCGTCGATGAGCCCGGCCGGTTCATCCAGCAGGTCGGAGATCAGCACCACCAGCCCACGACGCGTCATCCTGGCCGCCAGCTGGTTAAGCGGCATCGACACGTCGGACCGCTCGCCCACCGTGGCACGGCTCAGCGTGGCGAGCAACCCGCGCAGGTGCCCGCTGCGAGCAGCGACCGGCACGGACGCCACCACGCGGTCATCGAACAACGTGAGCCCGACACCGTCTCGCTGCCGGTGTATCAGGTACGCCAGCGAGGCCGCCAGAAACGCCCCGTACTGCAGCTTGGAGACGGGATGCGAGCCGTAACCCATTGACGCGCTGACGTCGAGCAACAGGTGACACTCGAGGTTTGTCTCCTCCTCGAATTTCTTGACGTAGTAGCGGTCGGTGCGGGCGAACAGCTTCCAGTCGATGGTAGCCGGGTCGTCCCCGGGCAAATATTGACGATACTCGCTGAACTCGACGCTGAACCCCTTGAACGGGCTCCGGTGCAGGCCGACAAGGAATCCCTCGACGATCGTGCGCGCGATCAGCTCGAGCGAGCCTATACGCGAAACGATGGTGGGGTCGAGAAAGGACAGCTCATTGCCGGCCGTGCTCGACATGTTGTGCCTCCTACAACCCGCTGGCCGGTGCGGGGACCATCTCGAGCAGCTTCGTAATCACCGTGTCGGAATCCACACCGTCGGACTCGGCGTAGAAGTTGGTCACGATGCGGTGCCGCAGGATCGCCGGTGCCAACGCACGGACGTCGCTAACCGAGACGTGATACCGGCCGTGAATCAGCGCACGGGACTTGCCACCGAGGACGAGCGCCTGTGCGGCCCTCAGGCTGGCGCCGAACTTGACCCATTTGCCGACGAACTCCGGACTGTTCGGTTGACCGGGCCGCGTCGCATCGACCAGACGAACCGCATAGCGAACCACTTCCTCAGTGACCGGAACCTGGCGGACCAACCGCTGCGCCTCGAGGATCTCGTCCACGGTCAACACATGGGACAGCGCAGGCTCCTCGTCGCCCGTCGTCGCGGTCACGACGCGGACCTCGTCGTCTTCCGAGAGATACCGAATGACGGCGTTGAACATGAACCGGTCGAGCTGGGCCTCGGGCAACGGATAGGTGCCCTCGAGCTCGATCGGGTTCTGGGTCGCCAACACGAAGAACGGGCGCTCGAGCGGATACGTACGCCCCGCGGCGGTGACGTGATACTCCTGCATCGCCTCGAGCAGAGCAGCCTGGGTCTTGGGCGGCGTCCGGTTGATCTCGTCGGCGAGGAGGATCTGCGCGAAGATCGGCCCCTTGACAAACGTCAGGCCCCGATGTCCGCCGGTCTCCTCCAGGATCTCGGTGCCGGTGATGTCCGCCGGCATGAGGTCGGGTGTGAACTGGATCCGCTTGAAGCGCAGGTCCAGGATGTCGGCCAACGTGCGGATCAGCCGCGTCTTCGCCAATCCCGGCACGCCGGTGATCAGGCAGTGCCCACGGGTGAAGAGCGCCGTCAAGACGATGTCGACCACAGCATCTTGCCCCACGATCACTTTTCGAAGCTCGGAAAGGATCCGGTTTCGACTCTGCTGAAGCCGTTCGGCGCCGGCCGCTGCGTCCTTGGTAGCAGTATCCATACTCTGCACGTGGTCAGGAAGGCGATGTGACCCCGCAAAGTGCGGCGTCAATGCGTGAGCGCGTACACGATCTCGTTGATGATCATGCGGTAGGCCTGCGCCGTGTACTTGATGTACCCCGGGTAGTCCTCGGCATTGGACCACTCCCAGCCGTCGCCCATGTCGGTGTTGAAGTTAATGAGCGCCATCGCGCGCCCGGCGTCGTCCAGAATCGCGTGCAGCCCAGCCTCGTGTCCGCCCTTCTCCCAGGTGACGCCGTTGAAGAAGGAACCGAGCCCCGGAGTCTGCGGGTACTCCGTCAGCTCGTAAAAGCTGCTGAACACGGGATGGTCCGAGGTCAGCTGGACGATGTCACGGTTCGGAAACACCCGCCGCATCTCGCCCTGGAAGATCTCCCATTCGGTGGGGCCATGAAAATCGTCGAACGTCGCCGTACCACCGCGCAACAGAAACTCGCGGAGGATATCCACCTCCTTCGGTGAAAACCGGAGATTGCCGGGCTCGACGAAGTAGATCCAGGGGTACTCCCAGATCCGCTCGTCCTCGAGCGTCAGGATAATGGGCTCGTTAACCTGAATCGACGTCACGCGACCGAGCCGTCGCGAGAGGTTCTGCTCGGCGGCCGGGCCGTCGACGGCCCAGGGATCGGTCCAGTAGGTCGCGCGGAAGATCCTGAGATTTTCCTCCCACGAACTATATCGGATGCGGACAAAGGTCCAGTCGAGCCCATCCAGCTGGGCCGTCGGCAGCCCAAGCTGGTCGACCGGCTCCACGACCGCCTGCGCTACCGCGGGTGACGAGCCGATCAGGGGCGCCCACACGAGCGCGACCAGCACCAGCCACAGGGTGGTGCCGCGCCACCCCGGCGCGACGCGGGACCTCACGGAGCGCCCTCCACGATCCGAAGTAACAACTCCTGAGCACGTTCGTAGGTCGGCGCAATCTCGAGCGCCGCGATCACCTCGCGTCTGGCCTCATCCGAGCGGCCACTCGCCAGGTAGCTCTCGGCGAGGTCGACATACGCCGCCACACGGTCCATTGGACCGATGGCCAGCGACACCTCGAACTCAACGACAGCCACGTCGTGGTCCGCGCGCGCCAACGCCAGCCGTCCGAGCGCCTGATGCGGAATCGAGTCGAACGGGTCGATCTCGATGATCAATTCGTACGCACGGCGCATCCGCGCCTCGTCACCTGCTTCCTCGGCGAGCGCCGCCAGCCGCCGAGCGGCATCGATGTCACGATGATCGAACTCGAGATGCGTCGTGAGGTGATCGATCGCCAGCGCCCGGTCACCCTGCTCGACCGCGATGTCCGCCAGCGGCAGGTGTGCACTGCTCCTGCCGGTCGCCATTGGCGCCATTGTGACCGCTGTCTCGAAGGCCGCCTTGGCGGCGTCGTTGTCGCCGGCCACGAGCAGGGCACGGCCAAGAGCCATACGGACCGGGAAGCTGTTCGGGTATTCCTCGATCAGTCCGCGCAACGCGTCGAGCCCCTCGCCCGGGCCCGACGCCGGCGTCCGCTCATCGGGTGCCGTCATTGCACGGCGCAACGCACCGAAGCGGATCTCGACCGCGGCATCGAACGACGCCTGGAGCGTCTCGAAGTCTAGCCCGACCCGCTCGAGCGCCGCCTCGGTCTCGAGCCCGTCGCCGTAGGCACGCAACAGCTCGTGAATGGTCGACTCCCCGTATTCGTCGACGATGTGCTCGACGAGCACCGAGGCCTGGAAGTAGGCCATCGAGATGGTCTTGGGCCGGGAGAACCCGCCATTCAGGTCACGGAGCGACAGCACGTTACCCTCGTTGAGATCGACGGCGAACTCGAGGTCCTGATCGCGCGCCCAGTCGGGACGGGCGCGCTTCTCCTCGAAGGTCGACAGCCCCTCGGTCAGCCATCGCGGTACCCGCTGGTTCGACATCTGCAGCGTGACGACGTGCGCCATCTCGTGCCACAGCGTCGCCGCCCAGTTGAACTCGCCTGGCGACCGTGCACGGGGCGAGTCGAGCGTCACGACCTTCCCGAAGCACGCGCCCAGCGCCCCGATCATCCCCGGCAACCCGAGGTTGCGGACCGCGAAGTCGTCGTGGCGCGGAAAGACCTCGACCAGGATCGGCCCTTCGGCCTGGAACCCATAGCGTGCCGACAGCTCGTCAAATGCCTGCTGCGCCAGCGGCAGAACATAGGGGCTGAGCACCGCCGCCTCGTCCCGATCGAACCGAACGATCAGATCGCCCTGCTCGAACGTCTCGAACTCGTCCAGCGAGTCGAGCATGCTGAGCAGGTTGAAGGTGATCACGTCGAACGGATCCTCGGCGAACGACCGCTCCAGGGCGACGCGCGCGCCCGGCTCGTCGCCGGTCCGCAGCAGGTGCATGCCCAACTCGGCGTGCCCGCGGGTGTTATCAGGGTCGATCTCGAGCGCCCGGCGAACCAGGGTGACCGCTTCGTCGAAGCGGTAGTTGCGCCCGGCGAGGTTGCCAGCCACGCGGTACACCTCGCCATACACCGGGTTGATCGCCAGAACTTGTTCGACGGCCGTCTCGAAGTCGTCCAGCCGGTCCTCGACATAAGCGACAGCCGCGACGAGCGACCGGGCTTCGAGGCTCTGGTCGTTGATCTCGAGCGCCCGGTTAAGCGAGCCCCTGGCCGCAGCGTGATTACGGTCGTCGAGGTCGCGCTGCGCCAGAAATAGATATGCCTCGACATAGTCGGGGTCGATCTCGAGCGCGCGCGTGGCTTCGGCGCGGGCGGTCGGCGGATCGGTGTCAGCCAGCGCACCGGCCATCCCCAAACGAGCCGGAGCCCAGTCCTCGTCGATCGTCAGCGCCGCGTTGAAGGACCGGGACGCCTCCAATTGGTCGTATTTCTCGGCGAACAACTCGCCCCACAAAGTCTGGATGGCGGGATCCTCCGGGTCGGCGAGCGCCGCGCTCCGGACTAGACCGTTGGCCAGCTGATACTCGCCGAGTGCCCGCGCCGCGAGCGCGGCGCGATACAGGTCCAGAGCCTCCCCGGACCGTCGGAACATGTCGACGAGCGCACTGAGCCGCACGTTCGCCTCATTCCGCCGACCGAGATGGTGCTGGAGCAGTGCCAGCTCGAGCCCAGCGGCGCTGATCGGATTCGCCGCGACGATCGGAACCAGGCGGGACTCGGCGGCGGCGGAGTCCCCGCGCAGGAAGTCCAGCCTGGCCAGTAACGCGACGGCCGACGGGTCGGCACGGTCGCGGGCCTCCGCCAGCTCGCGCGCCTCGTCGTAGGCACCGTGCGCGAGTGCCCGGGTCACGGCAAGGTGAAACTGCTGCTCCTCCGCCTGCGTGTACCGGCGTTGGGCCGACACGGCGGCGGGCCAAACGAGGACGGCACACAGCGCGACCGAGAGGATACACCTGACCGTCACACGCATTCCCTCATCGTGTATCTCATGTGTTACGTCGATTATATCTGGCTGTTCTTGCACTGGGTTGGGAGTCTTGTCCAGGTGAAGGCGACGAAAAAGACCCCCGACCCCGTTCTCTGGCTCAGGACGCTCGCAGGTGGTCGTTACAGAAAAGCCACCGACTGTTGCGAGGGAATCTCGAACCGACGCCGGCACTTCTGGCACGACAGCATGTCATCGACTCGTACCATATAGTCACGCAGTTTCCGATACATCTCCCGATCGTGCGCATCCGAGCCGCGTGGCGGCTGCTCTTTCTTGAGCCGTCGGATCCAGCGCACCTGGTATTCCGCCCGGTGTCGACACTTCGGGCAGGTAATCATCGCCGGCTTCATCTCCTGCTTCTCGTTGAAGAACTCCCGTTCGTGGCGTGCCATGGGAAGATCATACCGGTGAGCAAGGCCAAGAACCAGCAGCCCGCCGCGAGAGACACCATGACGAGGGGTGAACGGACCTAGTGTCCAGACCCCACGATTCGTGGAATGAGTCCCTGGCGCAGCGTGTGACTGGCCAGGCGTGACAAGGGAGTACATTGGGAACGTGTGACCGAGGAGCAACGTCGCCAAGCGGCATGCCCCAACCTGGAATTGGCTCAATCACCAGCGTGTCGGAACACTAGATGCCACGGATCGACACCGTCGTCTTCTATATCTCGGGGCACGGCTTCGGTCACGCCTCGCGCCAGATCGAGATCATCAACGCGCTCGCGGCGATCCGGCCCGACGTCTCCGTCGTCGTCCGGACCAGCGCGCCGCGCTGGCTATTCGACCGCGCGGTGATACCGCCGTTCGCCTTCGCCCCCGGGGAACCGGACACCGGCGTGGTGCAGATCGACAGTCTTCGGGTGGACGCGACCGCCTCGATCAGCCGCGCCTGGCACTTTCACCGTACCCTCAACGCGCGAGCGACAGTCGAGGCCCGTCTGCTCGAGCGCCACCACGCGACCCTAGTGGCAGGCGACATTCCTCCCCTCGCCTTCGCGGCGGCGGCGGCGACGGGCGTGCCTGGCGTTGGCATCGCCAACTTCACGTGGGATTGGATCTACGAAGGGTACGGCGATCTAGTCGCCCGCGCCCCCGACCTGCTACCAGTCATCCGGGACGCCTATGCGACGGCCGACCTAGCCTGGCGGCTTCCGATGGCGGGCGGGTTCGAAGCCTTTCCGCGGGTCGTCGACGTGCCGCTGGTGGCGCGGCACGCGCGCCGTGCGCCGGCCGAGACCAGGGCAGCGCTGGGCCTGCCCTTGGATCGGCCGCTGGTCCTCGTGTCCTTCGGCCGTTACGGTGTCGGCGCGTTTGACTGGGCGACCGCGACCCGACACGCTGACCTGGGTGTGGTCGTCACGCACGACCCGGTCGACACGGACCCGACACGGCCCGAAGGGTCAGGCGACGGCGTGCCGTTCAGCGTCGACGTCCCGCTGATGTTCGAACAGGGGTTCCGCTACGAGGACCTCTTGGCGGCGGTCGACGTGGTCCTGACCAAGCCGGGGTACGGAATCGTCGCCGAGTGCGCCGCCAATGACACGGCGCTCGTCTACACTTCGCGCGGCGATTTCGCGGAGTACGCCGTGATGGTCGAGGCGATGCCGCGCCTGGTGCGGTGCGCCTACCTCGACCACGACGATCTGTTCGCGGGCCGATGGATGCCGGTCATGCGCCAGGTCCTGGACCAGCCGCCGGCGTCGGAACGCCCCGCCACCGACGGCGCCCAGGTGGTGGCGCGCGGGTTGGCGGCGTATCTAGGTCCCGAAGGACGCAGGCGGCGGGAACCGGGAGACAGGTGAAGCCAGAGCAGCCGAACGGCCGCCTTCCGTTTTCTGCCTCCTACAAGATCACGCGTCCTTTGTACAGGTGACGAGCGACCAGATACGTGGAATATTGACCTTCTCGATCGAATCCGGCTCGAGCCCGGCCTGCACCAGAAAGGCCGGCAGGTCGAGGTCGGCCTTGAAGCCGACATGCACGGTCAGTGGCGAGATGAAACGCTCGACGCGGGAGACGAGCTTGTTCGAGCTCAGGAAGTGATTGAGAAACACGAAGCGTCCCCCGGGGCGGCAGACCCGTCGCATCTCGTGAACCGCCTTGATCGGGTCCGACACGACGCTGAGGGTGTAGGGGGCGTAGACGATGTCGAATGAACCGTCCGGGAATGTCAGCGCCTCGGCATCCATCTGCAACAACCGGACGTTAGTCCGACGATGCCTGGCGATTCGCCGTTCCGCCTTCTCGAGCATCGACCCGCACAGGTCGATGCCGGTCACACTACAGTCGCGCGGATACAGGGCGGCGTTGATCCCGGTGCCCACACCGACCTCCAGCACCCGGTCGCCTGGACGGATGGCGAGCCGCCCGATCGACTCGAGCCGGCCGGCATGCAGGGTCCAACCGTAGATGAGGTCGTAGCCCGACGCGATGTTGTTGTAGACCTTCTCGATGAAGTCGGTTTCGACCGGCGTTGCGGATAGGGCACGGGTGGCCACATCCGAGGCCACCAGCATCTCCTTGGTATTTGACTGGTCGATCTGTAGGGACATGCAGGCGCGCTCCCGGGCTGGCGGTCCACGACCCCGGCTCAGGGGGTACGCGGCCTAACGGCCACGCCCAACTCCGAGACGGAAACCCTGCGACTATAGCCTGTCACCGGCTGATCAGCAAGGCGGCGCCGGTCCACGTCCGAGAGCCGACACGGTCGCCCGCGGCGCCGGCAGCTCACCCACGGCCTGCTTCATCCGAGCGGTGTAATCCGGCGTCGTGCCGCAGCACCCCCCGACCAGACCAGACACCCGCAGCGACATAGCGACGAGTCTACGAGGCCAGAAATTCTGGCGACGACAGGGCGAGCCGCCGACCCTCCACCTCCCGCGGCCCACCCACGTTCGGCTGGGCGGAGAGCGGGGCGCCGGTCACCTCCTCCATTCGCTCGACCGATTCGAGCGTCGCGGCTGGGCCGGCGCCGCAGTTCACGCCGACGATGGTCGCGCCGTGATCCGACAAGGTGACCGCGAACCGCTCCGGGCCACTCCGTCGACACTCAGTCCGTCGTCCCGTCACATACGAGCACCAGATCGCCGAGAGAATCAAGGAATGACATTCTCGTAACTCCTTCAATTGTAACATCTTGACAGCCGTGTGCCAGATTGACACCCGTGACAAGCCGTCGGTATAGTGAGGCAGACACCGTGCCAGAAGAAGTCAGGCTCCTATCCGCCGAGCAGTTGCTGCTCACCACCCTGGTGGTCAAGGTCGCGGTCGCGGCGACCCTGGCGACGATGCTAGTCCGCTTCGGTCAATTCCGGCGCATTCTGCTCACAGAGAAGCGCGCCTGGCGCGAGCGGTTGACCTTCGCGTTCGCGTTCGGCATCCCGGTCAGCATAGGCGTCGCGTCGCGTCTGCTCCTGAACTACGACGCGGCCGACCTGTCGCTCGCCGGCTCGTTCCTGGCTGGATTGATCGCGGGACCCTACGCCGGAGCAATTGTCGGTTGCCTCGTAGGTCTGCCGGCGCTGACCGCGGGCGAGTGGATCGCGATCATTTTATCGGTGGGATGCGGGTTCGCCGGGGGCGGACTGCGCGAACTCTCTCCAAAGGAAGCCATCTGGCATGTCACGCCGCTGCTCGTCACGGGCTTGCACCGCCATGCCTGGAAGCTATTCGGACGTTTTCGCGTCGACTGGCAGATCACGCTGCTGGCGGCGCCGATCTGCCTCGAGCTGTTACGGCAGGCGCTCGGCCTACGGTTTGGCGCCTATCGCCTGTTCTACCTAGAACCGACGAACCTCTGGCTGCTCGGACTGGTGGTGCTGGCCACGGTGCTGTCGGTCGCAGTGCCGATCAAGATCTGGAACACCGCGCGGATCGAACACCGACTCCAAGAGCAGGAGAAGTTGCTGATGACGGCGCGCGTCGAGGCGCTGGCCAGCCAGATCAACCCGCATTTCCTGTTCAACACGCTGACCTCGATCTCGTCGCTGATCCGCTCGCAGCCAGAAACGGCCCGGATGCTGATTGCCAAGCTGTCTGGGCTGCTGCGACGCCTGTTGCGTAGTCAGGAGCACTTCGTCACCCTGCGAGAGGAGTTGGTCTCGATCGATGAGTATCTCGACATCGAGACAATCCGGTTCGGGCCTACCCTCGTCGTGGATAAGCAGATCGCCCCGGAGACCCTCGACCAGATGATGCCCAGCATGCTCTTGCAACCGTTGGTGGAGAACTCCATCAAGCACGGGATCTCACGCAAGGTGGGCGGCGGCCGGATCACGATCTCGAGCGGCCGGACAGACGGCCATACCGTGATCGAGGTAATCGACGACGGACTGGGAATGCCGGCCGGCGGACCGAGCACGGATGTGGGCGGCGGCATCGGTCTGCGTAACGTCGACGAACGCCTGCGCGTCATTTACGGCGCGAATTATCATCTGAGACTCAGCAGCGCCCCCGGGGAAGGGACCTGCGCCCACATCGAGATTCCGGATCTGGTGGTGCCGCAGCCGGCGTCCGCCTAGGAGCCGTGGTGGCACCATGCATGGCGCCAAGACCCTTAAAAACATCGGGGTCTTCGTGCCCGAGACGCCGGGCCGCCCCGGCCGAAGCGCCGGTCGAATGCAGCGGGGCCCTCGCCACAGGCCGCCGCCAGGCTTGACAAAATGCCGATGCGGATCCTGATCGCCGACGATGAGCAGCCCGCTCGCAACGAGTTGTGCTTTCAGCTCGAACAGCTCGACGACATCGAGGTCGTCGACCAGGCTGTCGACGGGCCCCAGGCCGTCGCGCTAACGAAGAAACTGGTGCCGGACGTCGTGCTCCTCGACATCCAGATGCCGGGGCTGACTGGCTTCGAGGTAGCGCGTCAGCTACTGGAACGCGAGGTGCCGAGCCACGTGGTGTTCGTGACCGCATTCGACCGGTACGCAATCGAGGCGTTTGAGGTGAGCGCCGTCGACTACCTGCTGAAGCCGGTGGAGCCCGCGCGGCTCGCGCAGATGATCCAGCGGGTGCGGCGACTCGTGGCACGCCAACAACTTCGGGCGAACGGGCCGGGTGCAAACAAAGAACTCGAACGGATCGTCCAATACGTAGCGGAGCGCCAAAATCACCGGGAGCGGCTCGCCGTCAAAGCCGGCGAGCGCTTCCTGCTCGTTCAGGCCGAAGAGGTCGTATACGCTTCACTCGCCGATGACGTGATCACGATCGTGACCGCCTCAATGTCCGGCACATCGAACTATCGGACGCTAGATGAGCTACACTCCCACCTGGACGCGGCGGTATTCTGGCGGGTGCACCGATCGCACCTTGTCAACATCAACAAGATCAAGGAGATAGTCCCCTGGTTCAGTCGGAACTACATCCTGAGGATGAAGGACGGGAAGGGCACGGAGATTCCGGTCAGCCGGACGCAGACCAAGCGGCTCCGCGAGTATCTGAGCCTATAGCCCCACCGGCGGCGATCGAGCAGGTACCGGCCGCGTACTCTGGATCCGCAGAACCCGGTTCGTTGAGCGGACCGGCGCCGACCGCAGCGCCGTCGACCGACGCACCCTCGGCCGTTCCCGACAGCGGGATGCGCGCGGAAGGGCCGCCGAGCTATCTGCTCTCGCCGAGTCAGGCCTACGAACTCGAGCGGCGCTCGCAGCGCCAGACTCTGTTGGCGCGAGTCGGTGAGGAGGTCGTGGCGTGGGTCAAGACCTTTGCGTCGGCGGCTGTGTACGCCACGTTGATCGTCACCTTCGGGTTCCAAGTCGCGCGGGTGGAAGGCAAGAGCATGGAGCCGACCCTGGAGGACCAGGACCGGCTGATCATCAACAAGGCGCTCTATCGCTTCTTCGGAGTGCCGGAGGCAGGCGATATCGTCATGCTCTACTATCCCCGTGACCCTGACAAATCCTTCGTGAAACGGGTCATCGCCCAGGAAGGCGACACGGTTCGGATCGAAAACGGGCAGGTGTATGTGAACGAGGTACTGCTCCACGACGAGTACGTGCCGCCGGACTTCCGGAGCCACGAAAACCACGGCCCGGAGGTCGTCCAGGAGGCCCATTACTTCGTCATGGGGGACCACCGGAACAACAGCTCCGACAGCCGGCACTGGGGTCAGGTACCGGAAAAGTACGTTATCGGCAAGGTCCAGCTCCGCTGGTGGCCACTGACGACCGCCACGGTGTTCCAGTAGTTCCGGCGGAGCATCCCGCCGGGTGGCATTGCTGCAACGCGTGCACATCCACGACATCGCTCGCTCCTCGCGCCTGGCCAAAGCCGTGCGCGCCACGACAACCGACCGCGTTGACGTGCCGGGTGTAGGCGGGACGCGGTCAGGTACCGTGTGACTGCTGCCCGCTGACGCCTGTCGTCTCGGCGTCGGTGTAGAGCGCCTCCACCACGTCATTCCACCGATCTTCGACGACGCGGCGCTTCACCTTAAGGGTGGGGGTGAGCTCGCCGGTCTCCACCGAGAACTCGGCCGGCAGCAGGGCAAACCGCTTGACCTGCTCGTAGCTTGCCAGGCCGCTGTTCACGCGGTCCACGATCGGCTGGAAGAGACTGCGGATGTCCTCCCGCGTCACCAGCTCGCCCGCGTTGCCAGGCGCGAGCCCCTCGACGGCGATCCGCTGTTCGAGGTTCGGGTAATCCGGGACCAGCAGCACCGAGACGAAACGGCGCCGGTCGCCGACCAGCACCGCCTCGGCCACGACCGGGTCGCGCCTGAGCAGCGCCTCGATCGGCTGGGGCGCAATGTTCTTACCGCCCGCGGTGACGATGAGATCCTTCTTGCGGTCGGTGATCCACAGATACCCGTCGGAGTCGATCCGGCCAATATCGCCTGTGTAAAACCAACCGTTCCGGATAATCGCCGCCGTGGCCTCGGGGTTCTCGTAATAGCCGACCATCACATTGGGGCCACGCGCCAGGATCTCCCCGTCGCCGGCGATGCGCAGTTCCACGCTGGGTAGCGCCTTCCCTACCGCACCGAGCCTGGCGGCGCCGAGTGGCGTGGTGGTCAGCACGGGCGAGGTCTCGGTGAGACCGTACCCTTCGAGCACTGGCAACCCGACCGCGTAAAGAAACTCGGCGACGTCCAGGCCGAGCGGCGCGCTACCGGACACCACGAAACGCAACCGTCCCCCCGTCCGCGCGCGGATCTTGGACAGCACCAGCCGGTCCGCGATCGGTTCCTGAGCCCGAGTCAGCACCCCCGGCCGCCGGCCCGCCCGGCGCGCGCCAGCGGCGGCGTGCCCCACGCCGACGGCCCAAGCGAACAGTGCCTGCCGCACACGCGGCGCGGCGGCCACCGCGTCGAGTATGCGAGCGCGCAGCTTCTCGTAGACCCGTGGTACCCCAGTCATGATCGTCGGCCGGACACGCTGCATGTCACGACCGACCGTGTCGACCGCCTCCGCGAACGCGATGGTGGCACCCTTGTACAAATAGAGGTAGACGACCATCCGCTCGAACGCATGACTGAGCGGCAGAAAGGACAGGGCCGTGTCGTCGTCCGTGATAGTGAGCACATGGTCGACGTCGAGCATGTTCGCCACGAAGTTGTGATGCGAGAGCATCACCCCCTTGGGGCGCCCCGTCGTGCCGGACGTGTAGATGATGGTAGCCAGTGAGTCGGGGCTGATCGCCTGGCTGCGTTCCCTGTAGATCCGGCCCAGACCTTTCTCGCGCATCAGACGGCAATGCCCGCGATCGACCACGTCGGCCAACGCGATCTGGCCAGGCCCAGCCTCCCCCGAACCCATATCCATGACGACGACGGTTTCGAGCGCTGGCAACCGGTGCCGCTCCTCACGGACCTTCGCCGCCTGAGTTTCGTCGGCCACCACCACGACGCGCGCACCCGCGTCGGCCAGTATGTAGCCGACCTGGCCGGCCGGGAACGAGGGGTACACCGGGACAGTGACGGCACCGGCGGTCAACGTGGCCAGGTCGGTGATCGTCCACTCCGGGCGACTGTCGGCCAGAATCGCCACACGGTCGCCAGCCTGGACACCCACGGCCTCCAGCCCCAGACTGAGGTCGCGGACTTCATCGAACACCTCGCGGCTCGACCGGTCCAGGAACTGGTCGCCGACACAACGGCGGATAAGCAGCGACTTCGGGAAACGACCGGACACATGGAACGGCAGGTCGGCAAGCGTCCGGATGAGCGGCTCGGTCATCGTGCACATTCGGGGGGAGGCACCAGCCTGGCTAGCGCCGGAGATAGGCGCCACCCCGACCACCGGTCTTCTCGATGAGGCGGATCTCACCGATGACCATCGTTTTGTCCACCGCCTTCACCATGTCATAAACCGTCAGCGCGGCGGCGGCGACCGCGGTCAACGCTTCCATTTCCACGCCGGTCTGCGCGACCGTCCGTACGCACGCCTCGATCTCGTAGCCTTCCCGCCTCGCCCGGAGCTCGACCTCGATGTAGGCAAGCGGCAGCGGGTGACACAGCGGAATCAGATCCGACGTCCGCTTGGCGGCCATGATCCCCGCCAGCCGCGCCGCCTGCAGTGGATCCCCCTTGGCGATATCCCCGCTCCGTATCAGCTTGAGCGCCGCCGGCGAGATCGCGATCGTCCCGCGTGCCGTCGCCTCCCGTCGGGTGACTGGTTTCTGACCGACGTCGATCATGCGCACGCTGCCCTTAGCATCGACGTGGGACAGGCGCTTGCGAGTGCTCCCGGCCGGTGTGCGCCGCCTGGATGTGACCATGGATCAATATCTCGTGGAGACCCCCTAAGACCGGCTTTGCGACATTATCGCGATCCTGGCGTCTTCCGCCATCTTCGGCCCGCCGGCTTAGGCGCGCGCGCCCTCGCCTCGGGCCAGATGAAAGGACAGGCTCTCGAGCGACACCGTCAGATCGACGCTTTTCAGTTTCACGTCGCGCGGCACCCGCAGGGCGCCTGGCGCAAAGTTCAGCACCGCCTTGATCCCAGCGTCCACGACCGTGTTCACCACCACCTGGGCCGCACCCGTCGGTACGGCGATGACCGCGATCGTGATCCCCACCCGCCGGGAAACCCGTTTCAGGTCCCGGATGTCGTGGATACGAACTCCCAGCCTCGATGACAGTCCGACCTTGGCACGGACCGTATCGAACAAAGCGACGATGCGGAACCCCTCTTGACGAAACCCGGGGTAGTCGGCCAGCGCGAACCCGAGGTTGCCGGCGCCAATGATGGCGACGTTCAACCGCCGGTCGAGCCCAAGAATCCGCCGCAGCCGTTGCCTTAGATCCTTGACAACATAGCCTACACCGCGCACCCCGAGGTCGCCGAAATGTGATAGGTCCTTACGGATCAGCGCGGCGTTGAGACCAAATTGCGCCGCCAGTATCTTGGACGACACGGTACGCACGCCGTTGGTATCGAGGTCGTTAAGAAACCGGAGATACAACGACAACCGATTGGTGGTCTGCTCGGAAACCTGATCTGCCATTTCGGCGTGGAGACCGCCCGTCGTGCGGACTGGGCAGGTACGGATCCGACGACGACGCGCACCGCAACTGCTGCAAGGAGTATATGTTAAGATGGTGCGTGGACGTGGGATGATGTCCTGCTTGTCGAGCTGGCGGCCATTGGCCACGCGGACGATCCTGGCTGCCGTGACCCTCTGCGCCGGCGGATCGCCACCCCTCTCAGCGCAATCCATCAAACGTACACCGACGACGATCGCCGCGCTCGACGCGTATCCGACCTTCTTCCATCGACGGCCCGTCGTGGTGCGAGCAACGGTGGAGGGCGACCTGCAGGACGTGTTCATCACCGACGGCGAGCAGCGTCTCCGGGTGCTGAACCTCGTGCCGCCAGCGGTGGGCGAAAACCCTCAGCTCGAGATCGACGGCTCTTATTGGGATGTCGGCCGGCTGGCACCTGATGATCCACGCCTAGCCGACCATGAGATCCGGCAACTGTCCGAGCGCCTGTTCAACAAGCCGTGGCCGGCCAACGGGGAGTTACCCTTGCTGATCGCGGACGATGCACGACGCGTGGACGAGCCGGACGACGTCACGATTTGGACCATCGGGCTTGAGCCAGGCCGCTATCGCGACCAGACGGTGACCGTGACCGGACGCTTTCGCGGACGGAACCTGTTCGGCGATCTCCCGGAGGCCCCCGGCAACAGCCCCAGCGACTTCGTGTTGCAGTCGGCCAATGCGGCGGTCTGGGTCGTCGGCAAGGAACCGCGCGGCAAGAACTTCGATCTCGACGTGATGGCCAGGGTGGATACCAACCGGTGGCTCCAGGTGACGGGCACCGTGCACGGCAGCGACTGGCTAGTCGAGATCGAAGCCGACGAGATTGAAGCGGTCGCGCCGCCGGAACCGGTATCCCAGGGGTCGACCCTCACCGAGGATCCGGAGCAGGGGCCGGCGCCCGAAGTGATTTTCTCCTTACCGACCCTGGACGACACCCGGGTGGCAACCGACGCGTTGGTCCGCTTCCAGTTCTCTCGCGACATGGACCCCGAATCGTTCGACGGCCACGTCGAGGCTGTGTATGTCGGCGCGGCCCAGACGGCCACCAGCCCAGCGAACGGAGGTGGGCTGGAGTGGGACGTGCAGTATCAGCCACGGAACCGCGTACTCAACGTCAGTTTCGTGGAGCCGCTATTGCCCTACCGCACCCTCGAGGTAAAGCTCGGGGACGGGATTCTGGCAACCGACGGCGCCACCCTGGTGGCCTACTCGCTGAGTTTCACGACCGGCGGGTCGTGAGCGCGGCACCCCCGCCTCTGTCAACCGACTGGGCCAGCTGCCAGCAGGTCTTCCATCGCCAAGCGGGTCGCCGCCACCAACTGCTCGCGGTTCTGGAGTCCGTGGTCCGACGGCTCGATCGGCGGGCCGATCCGCACACTGACGGTCACGGGACGGATGATCGGGCTGCCCTTTCGCATCGCCTGACGAGTGCCGATGATGGTGAGCGGTACAATCGCCGCGCCGCCCCGGATGGCCATCACGAACCCGCCCTTCTTGAACGGCAGCAGATCGCCTGTTCGACTACGTGTGCCTTCAGGGAAGATCAGAAACGAGTTGCCGTCACGCAGCGCGCCCGCGGCCGTCTCGATCGCAAGCCGGCTCTGTTCGCGGTCCCGGCGCTGAATTGGCACGAATCCGGCAATGTCGAAGACCGTGGACAGCAGCGGAATCCTGTGAATCTCCGCCTTGTAGAGTACCCGGAGCCTAGGATGCACCGCCGCCAGTACCTGGTACACCACCGGCGGCTCGAGGTTGCTGGTGTGGTTCACGCAGTACACCGCGGCGCGACCGGTCTGGATATGTTCGGCACCGGCGATCCGATACCCGATGCCGACCGTGACG
>Ga0310120_10001474_pt1 | contig 17627 bp, 17 predicted proteins | sample CB27_AW_983_MG_FD_203506 | JGI IMG/M metagenome (GOLD analysis project Ga0310120, IMG submission 203506) | Marine microbial communities from Western Arctic Ocean, Canada - CB27_AW_983 | ecosystem: Environmental > Aquatic > Marine > Oceanic | place: Canada: Western Arctic Ocean | collected...
CGAAGAGAAAGTAGGGTCGGCTCTTTGTCGCGCTGATCGTTCCATTCGCGTAGGCGATCGAGTAGCCGGAAGCGTTCATGCGTTTCGCCGAGACGCCGAGCCTTCATGATCTCGATCAGATCGGGAGACTCGAAAGTGTCGAAGCCACGGTCGAAGCCAAAATCCGCATCGATCATGGCGTTCGCCGAGAAACTCGCGGTCGTATAGCCCGCGTCGTGAAAGTCCTCCGCCAGGACTTCGAAGTCCATCACGGTCTCTGTCTGGCCTACCGTTTCGCGCGGAGATCCGCCGGCATCCTGATCGAGCGAGTTCGATCGCTCGTCCTCCGTCGAGCACGCGCTGACGAAGAGCGCGAGCGCGACGAGCGCCGCAGATCGCCACACCACGGCTTGCCGCAGACGGCGAGCGCGACAGCCTCGAGAATCGAATGACCACGATCTCATTGGAGTGACGCCTGGACCTCGGATCGAATCGGTTGCGTCGGCGCATAGCCGGGGAGTTCTGGAGCGAGCCGCGCCCAGACTTTGCGAATCCGGCGCTCCGCCGCTTCGTCCGGCGCGGCCCAGACATCGGTCTTCGTCGACAATCGAATCGCGAGCATTCGCTGCGGGCGCACCAGGGGACTCCGGTCGAGCGCCAGGGTCTGTCGAAACCACTCCTTTGCGAATCCACCGCGTCGTTCGATCCATGAATAGGAGAGCATCGACTGTGCACCACGACGCAGGATCATTCTCCGCGCAAGGGGACCTTCGCTTGCAAGATCGACAAAGGACTCCTCGACCGGTGCGTACCCGGTCTCCGGCCAGGCGAGTCGCTTGGTCAAGATCGAAGACCGACGGAGCTGTTCATTCGCGACACCGAGATGAATTTCGACGATTCCTCCATCGACTTCGACGCGATGCCGAGCGTGTGCCAGATAGTGGACGCTGCCCACAAAATGGTAATCCATCGGATAGGGAGCTCGGGGATCGAGACCGAAGACGCGAGTGAGCAACTCGCCGGGCTTTTCGTCGAGGACTCGAGAGATTTCCCACTTCGGTCCCGCGAGTGCAAAGGCCAACATCGCGACGAGAACGGAGGCGACAGCGCCCATCGCAACCACACCATTCAAGGCCGCTTCGTCCGGAACGCGAATCGCGCCGTAATCGCTGGCCGCTGCATCGGGTTCGCGACTCTCGAAGGCGCGCTCGAGCTGACCGTCGAGGAGATAGATCAGGACCAATCCTACGAGAAGCATCGCGATTCCCTGGAGATTGTGGACGGAGTGAATCGAGGAATGGGGATTCAAGACGAGAGTCACGACACGAATGCCATTGACGAAAAAGGCGACGACGGGAGCGAGCACGATCAGCACCAGCACATGCCAGCCGCGACGCTCGAAGAGATCGATCAGCAGAATCGTCAGCATGCTGAGCGTGAAGATCGAGCGCACACCGCTACAGGTTTCGATGACGATGAAGGAACCCTCGGCACGAAGGATCTGGTCGCCTTGAACATAGGATGCAGCGCCGATCCCATTCAGGATCAGTCCCGAAAACTGCGCTGTCAGCAGCTGCGCCGGATACAGGGTCGCGGCCAGGAGAACTGGCGAGACGGGAAGAGCGAAACCGAAAAAGAGAATCGGCAACCAGAAGGCTCGAACGGCGGCCAGGCCGCCGAGAAGCAGGACACCGCCTAACAAGACGAAAATGATGCTGGCAAGCTGTAGGTCGCTGGACGACGTATAGGCGCCCCATGCATAGAGCGCCGCCCCGATCGTCAGGGTACCCGCCCCTGGTCCGATCGCGCCGGGACCACGCAGAACGTCGAGAAAATGGCTGCGGCGATAGAAGAGCCAGGCCGAGAGAATCAGGACCGGAAGGCCAGCAGCCTCGTTGGGCTCGAAGAAGAACTGCTCACTCTGCACGTCGATGGCGACAATGCTCGGCGGGAAGAAGGCCGGAAAGTAGGCAAGAGCGCCCAATCCGAATACGAGCAAGCAGCACCAGAAGAAGGGCGAGCGGAACCGGGCGGCGTAATCGGAGGCCACGTGCTTCGTCTCCTCGCTCACAACGATCCCCTCAACCCACGTCGTTCCGTCGTCCCGGCACGGCGAACTCTGCCAGCGCACGAAACGCGGGCGACTCCCGCGCGTCGCGACGAGTTTCTACGAATCTCGCATGGGCGTCTCGAGGTCCTCTCGATAACGCGCGCGCGGACGCAGAAGATAGCCGGCCGCATACTGTTCGAGAGAATGGGCGACCCAACCCACCGTGCGACCGACGGCGAAGAGTGCGGTCGCACTTCCGACCGGAAGTGCCAAGGCACGCGCAACCGCAACCAGGCCGACATCGATCGAAGGACCCCCGAAGCCGCCACGACCCATCGCATCGACCAACGCGAGGACCGACTGTACCTCCGGACTCGCCCCCCGAAGCTTTCCCGCAATCTCGATCAGCAAGGTGCCGCGCGGATCGGCATGGGGCGCGTAGATGGGATGCGCGAAGCCCTCGATGACTTCGCCGCGTCGCTGGCGCTCGTGTACGACCTGCTCGACTCGGTCCGCGGGTCCAGCTTCGAGCAGAAACGCGTCGACGCGGTCCGCCGCACCGCCGTGGCGGGGGCCGCATAACGCCGCAAGCGCCGCCGATACGCAGGCATAGACATCTGCGCCGGTCGAGGCGACGACCCGCGCCGCGAACGTGGATGCATTCAATTCATGATCGGCAGCGAGCACCAACGCTCGATTCAGGGCCAGCTGTTCATCCGTATCGAGTTCTCTCTTAAACGCCGCACCGATTGCGCCAGCGAGCGTCGGGGCTGCCAGCGAGTTGGCGACCGCTTTCGCAGAGTCCGCATGACCATTGCCGAGACCCAGCGCGAGCACAGCAGCCACACGTCGAAGGAGCCCGCGCGCGCGCGGCAGCACGGCATCCGGATGACAATTGAAGCGCCCCGAATCAAGGGTGGCCAGCAGTGAGATCGAAACGCTCATGACCGAAAGCGGTGTGACCCGCGGCGGCAACACGCGCAGCAAGGCTTCGAGGTCGAGTCCGAGGCCATTGGTTTCCCAACCGGAAGGCTCCGGTCGTTCGCTCCAATCGCCGGACCAGATGCCCTCGGCGACCCATTCGAAGCTGCGTCCTTCACGCGCGAGATCGACGGCCGCGCGGCCGCGATAGACGGGACCCCGCTCGAGCGAAATCAGGGTAATCGCACTGTCCATGACGGGTTCGCCCTGACGCAGGGCGGCGGCCGCGACCGGACCATGGCCGGCCCTTGCATCGCGTCTGGCACAGAGGCGCTCGAGATCACGGCGGCGATAGCGACGGGCGCGCCCCTTGCCGCCGGGCACACTCTGGATCAATCCCCGGCTCGTGTAGGCATAGACCGTGGGCAACTTCACGCCGAGCAGACTGGCCGCTTCGCGAGCGGTCAGGAATTCGTTTGCCCTGTCGCCACTGGGGACGCGATTCCGGGTTTTCTCAGGCTCCGCTGCGTCTGCTCGCTTCGGGAAATGTTCGATCTCGGACATGAATGCTGATTCTCCGCTTCCTGCACATCAACAAATGTAATGTTGATTTTAGATATCAACTTGATCAATATTATGGGAATTGTCAAGCTTAAAGTCGTCTGGAGGTCGATTCATCTTGGAACCCATCGCCTTTCTCGTTCTCTGCGGGGCCAGCCTGCTCACAGCGGGTGTTTCGGCCGTTCTTGGTATGGCGGGCGGAATCATGCTGCTCGCTGTCATGTTGCTCTTCCTGGAGCCCGCCGTTGCCATTCCAATCCACGCCGTCGTCCAGCTCACCTCCAATTCCAGCCGCGTGGTAATCCACGCGCGATCCGTCCGTCGAGACCTCCTCTTCCCCTATGTGCTCTTGTTGCTGCCCGCCGGCGCACTCACCCTGCCGCTGGTTCAGATCGCGCCCGCCGATGCCCTGCGCCTGGGGATCGGAGTCTTCGTGCTCATTGCGACCTGGCAAAAACAGTGGCTCTTGCTGGGAGTCGATCCTGAACGCATCCCGGTGCGACCGCGCTTTGCGCTGGTCGGCGCGGCCGCCGGCGCCGTCGGCCCCCTCGTCGGCGCAACCGGACCGTTCATCGCGCCCTTCTTTCTGGGAATCGGCTTGAGCCGCTTCGAACTCATCGGCACCAAGGCCGCCTGCCAGACCACAGGGCATCTCGCGAAGCTGATCCTCTTCGGGATCGCCGGGTTCGCCTTTCTGGAATACCTGGGCCTCATCGCCGCCATGGCGGGCTGCGTGGTCGCGGGAACCTGGCTCGGCACGCGGCTGCTCCATCGCCTCGACGATGACCGCTTTACACGACTCTACAAACTAACACTGACGGCGATCGCCCTTCGCCTGCTGTGGAGCGGACTCTCGGCGTTGGGTGTTTCGTGAACAGACTCGACGCAGCCGCCGCCTAGATGTCGTAGAGCACGACGCTGCGAATGACTTCGCCCTCGTGCATCAACTCGAATGCCTGATTGATATCCTCGAGTGGCATCGTCCGCGAGACCATTTCGTCGAGCTTCACCCGACCGTTCATATAGCGATCGACGAGTCCAGGTAGCTGGGTTCGCCCCTTGGTGCCGCCGAAGGCGGTTCCGCGCCAGACGCGACCGGTGACCAGTAGAAAAGGTCGGGCATGAATCTCCTGGCCAGCGCCGGCCACGCCGATGATGATCGATTCGCCCCAGCCCTTGTGGGTGATGCGAAGTGCCGTTCCCATCGTTTCCACGTTGCCGATGCATTCGAAGGAATAATCGACCCCGCCGTCGGTCGCATCGATGATGTGGGCCTCGATATCGTCGACGTCCTTCGGATTGATGCAGTCTGTGGCACCGAATTGCATCGCCAACTCGAACTTCTTTGGATTCGTGTCGAGACAGATGATGCGATCCGCACCCGCCATCACGGCGCCCTGTACTACGGCCAACCCGATTCCGCCGAGTCCGATGATGGCGACCGTCGAACCCGGCTCGACCTTGGCCGTATTGAGAACCGCCCCGATGCCCGTCGTCACCCCGCAGCCCAGCAGACAGACCTTGTCCAGAGGTGCGTCCTTTCGAACCTTGGCCAGAGCGATCTCGGGAACGATCGTGGCCTCGGCAAAGGTCGACGTGCCCATATAGTGATGAATCTTCTCTCCACGCCAGGTGATCCGACTCGTGCCGTCCGGCATCAAGCCCCTTCCCTGGGTTTCGCGAATCGCTCCACAGAGATTGGTCTTTCCAGAAAGGCAGAATTTGCATTCTCGACATTCTGGCGTGTAGAGCGGAATGACATGGTCGCCCACCGAGAGCGATTCCACACCGGCGCCGACTTCCTCGATCACCCCCGCCCCTTCATGGCCCAACACCGCCGGAAACAGGCCCTCCGGATCATCGCCGGATAGCGTGAAAGCATCCGTGTGACAAACCCCCGTCGCCGCCAGACGCACGAGGCATTCGCCCTGCTTCGGTCCTTCCAATTCGATCTCGTCGACTTCGAGTGGCTTGCCCGCTTCGACGGCGATCGCGGCTTTGACCTTCATGAGTGCTCCCGTCGTCCGTTCGTCAAGCGGGCATCGCCGCACGCTCTTCTTCGACGAGCGTTCGCAAGACATCGTGTTCGTTCGCCGCTTCGAGAAACGCGGCCAGACCCGGCCAACTCTTCGCGTCGAGCTCGAATCCGGCGTGTTCGAGATTCACGAACTGAACCCAGACCGAGACTGTTGCGATGTCGAGCGGTGCGTTCTTCATGGTGGGGACGAAGAGTTTTTCCAATTGGTCGAGAACCGGCGGGAGGACCTCGTCGAGATGGCGCCGAACGACTTCTTCGTCGGCCGGCTGCTTGAAGAATTTCTCGTGGACGACGCGCTGGAAGAAAATTGGCGAGGACGCGTCCACCAAGCGAGTGTCCGCATACTCTTCCCAGAAAAGCGCCCGGGCGAGCTCCCGTGGATCGGACGGATAGAGCGCGGGCTCCGGATTCGCGTGTTCGAAATAGGCGCAAATCACGGTCGAATCCGGCAGCGTCCAGCCGTTTTCTTCCCAGACCGGAACCTTCGCAAGCGGGCTCTTGGCCAGAAATTCGGGGTCCATGGCGCCCGGCATGACATTCACGAGTTCGTAGTCGATCGATTTATGGGCGAGGGCGACGCGGACCTTGCGTACGAAGGGCGAGAGGCTCACTCCGTGAAGCGTCCCCTTCCGAATCATCCCCGCTCCGTCCTGGTTCTCGATCATTCGTCATTCTCCTCCGCAATTGCGCACGAGAGTGAAGCCAATCAACACGATGATCCAAACGAACCCGCCGAGTCCACGCACCAGCGAGCGCCCGATCGAGTTCGGTTCGTCGGATTCCAGGGCGTCACTGTGGTCCGATCCGAATTCAGGCAGCCGAAAGAGTGCGTCGGAATCCTCTCGAGCCGGCCCGCTAGAGGGCATCGCCGCAGCCGTACCCGCGAATGGGTCGGCGGTCTGAGGAGAGTCGTACGCATCGACCCCCTGCCATTCCCCCGTATCGGCGTTCGCAATCTGGAGGACGCTCGATGTCGCCCCTCCACAGTGGATACAGCTCCTCGTTTCGACTGGAAAACTAACATCGCAGTTCGGACAGCGAACCTCGTAGGGCGAGGAGGCGACTCTCATCTAGTGAACACCCGACGTTGAGATCAAGGTTGCTGGGTCGATTTTCATCTCGCGCAGAACGTGATCCCACATTTCGTCGACCGGCACGTCGAATACGATATCGGCCGACAGCGGAGCGATCACCCAGGCGCCCTGGGCGAGTTCCGACTCGAGCTGACCGCCACCCCATCCCGCGTAGCCAAGGAAGATTCGCAGGTCTTGTGGGGGCCGTTCCGCCAGTTGCTGTAGTACGTCCATCGAACCGGCGAAGCAGAGTTCGCCCTCGAGACGTGAAATCTGTCCCTGTTCGACGTCCGTGTCGAGATCGTCCTGAAAGAGCAGCCAACCCGTATTCGATTCGACGGGGCCGCCCCAGGCCACCTCTTCCGAAGTTCCGCCATTCCACAAGAAGTCGAGACTGTCACAGAGCTCGCGAACCGAGAGTTCGACTTCTCGATTCAACACGAGACCGAAAGTCGAATCCTCATCATGGTGGACGACCAGCACGACCGCACGACGAAAATTCGGGTCGGCCATTTGTGGCATCGCCACCAAAAGAGAGGAACAGAGCTCGGATCTCGGCACGGGAAGAACGTTAGCAGCCGAAGATCGTGGGCAAGGAATCGGCAGCAAACATGCAGGAAGAACGCCCTTCAGGGGGCTCCCCGATCGGACGAATCAGCCAGCAGCGGCGGAACCCGCCGAAATGCTCCCGCAGCTCTCGAACGGAATGATCGATGCCGACACAGCCTGACTCCGAGCCCGGAATTCTCCTGATCGACGACGGGGAACTCGATGAGGTCGCGAGCGTTCTCGAATCCGAGGGCCTCCAGTTCACGCGGCTGCGCGGCGGAGCGATTCCCAGCGACGTCGCACCCCCCCGCGACCTGTTGATCATCACACCGCGAAGACTCGAACGCGTTCGCCGCGGAAGTCCGGTAGACGCCACTCCCGGACACCCTCTGCGCATCATCGCCGTCGAGGAAGACTCGCCCGCCATGCGACGCCGGCTACGCCGAGCCGGACTCAATCTGCTCGTGCGTCCGTCCGCGGACGCAGAAATCTGGCGACTCTTGATCTCGCGGGCCCTCTACGACGGCGATGAACGGCGTGAAGATCCGCGCGTGGCGGTCGGTTCTCCGGTCGAGATCGGCGACGAGTCGCGGTCTGGACCGGGCTCCCAGTCCCCGACGATCCTGATGGATCTCTCCAATCGCGGATGCCGACTCCAGACGGAGCACGACTTCAAAGAGGGTGACCCGATCGGTTTCGCCCTGCCCGGGGAACACGATCCGACGGGCGCACGCAAGCCGCTCGATCTGGCGGGTCAGGTACGGCGAATCGCACAGATCCACGGCTCCGAGCGCCGTACCCTCGCCGTCGTATTCGATGCGAAGATGCCGGAATCGACTCGAACGCGATTGACTGCCCTGATCAATCGCTGGGCAGGAGGACCGGCCTCTTTCAAGACGACACCCGCTGTGATCTCACCCGCTATTCCCCCCTGTGAGCTGCCCTCACTTCCGGACTTAACGCTGGACGATGAAACAGATCCACCCGTCCCAGCACGCTCGAAGATTCGAGTCGAATTCGCCACCTCGACCACAAACGAGAGTTCCGAGCCGAAACAGGAAAACGAGCGACGACGGCAACAGCGGGGACGCTTCGAGTCGTCGGTTCGAGCGCAATCGCGCTCCGGTCCCGTGGTCTTGATCGGACGAGACCTGTCGGCGGGCGGGATGCGAGTCGAGCGACGCGCCAACCTACAACTGGGTGAACGCTTTCGACTCGCGCTGAATGGGCTGGGGCAGGTCGAGGCCTTCGTCGTGGATGCCGAGGTCGTGCGCGACGACGGGGAGGACGGTTTCGCACTGGCCTTCAATCACGTCGATTCCGAGGTCGCGCACGAGCTGGAAAAGCTCGTCGCCTGCCTTCCGGACGTCGAATCGCTCGACGACGACGAAGCGAGCGGGATGGGCGCGGTCGTGTCCCGGATTCTCATCGACGACGAGTAATCGCCGCGATCGCCGCGAGAAGGCGGCTACGGCCCGACATTTCTCACCTTTGATTCCGACGCACCATTTGCGAACATGGGGTCCAACCAGGAGAAAAACCAGTGAGCGAAGAAACCAATCCGCTCGGCGAAATCACCGTCGACCAGGACAACCTCTACCGCGAAGACACCTTTACGGACTTGAAGGTGGCGTCGATCCGTCGACTGACGCCGATCCGAGCCGACGGGAGCGACGACACTTCACGCCCGGTCATGTTCGTTGGCGAAACGACCTTGATGTCTCAGCGCGGTCCACTGCCGATCAATTGCCCGATCGAAGCCACGACGCTCGAAGACGCGATGAATGCCTTCCCCCAGGCCGTGCAGGCGGCCGTTGAACGCCTGATGGAAGAGGCGCGGGAGATGCAGCGGCAGGAGGCGAGTCGAATCGTCGTGCCCGGCCAGGGGCCGCCAAGCGGAGGCGGACGCATCATTGGCTGAATCGTGACGCCGAATGGAACAACCCAACTGGCGTCATGACGAACGCAAAAAAGAAAAAAAGAGGCCGGGCTCAGTGCCCGGCCTCTTCTCTTTCAAGCTGTCAGGCGAGATCTAGAAGATCGACTGACCGTGACCGGCGACACACGGACCAACCGTGTTCAGCTCGGTCTGGGTCGTCGGAACTGCACCGCCGGCCGTACCCGCCGCGACACAACCGTTGAGCGCGGCCATACCAACACCCGTGGTTCCGATCTCCTTGACGTATCCCCAGATCTGATCCGTGCCGTTACCATCGATATCGGCGACGGCCGAGATCGTGAACGCTGACGGGCCAGTCGCCGTACCAGCGGTGTCATACGAGAAGAAGACGCCGCCTTCCGGTGCCCAACCCAGCACATCGAAGTCAACGCCGGGAATGCTGAGGAACGTGGCCTTGACCGTACCGGCGTTCACGCGGTTCGCGGTCGGCGGATTCTCGGTGCCGACCGTGATGTAGCTACCGAACTCGGCAAGGTAGGATTCCTGTGCCGTGCGGATCGCGGCAATGTTCACCTTGCCTTCCGAGCTCTTGGCCTTCAGCTGGAAGCGGAGGAAGTTCGGAATCGCGATCGCGGCCAAAATACCGATAATGGCGACAACGATCATGAGCTCAATGAGGGTAAAGCCCTTGTTGGACTTGCGAATGAGTTTGCTCATCTTGTTTGTCTATCCTTTGGAATGTAAGTCACTCGATTGATCGAGTGCCTGCCCAATGCAGGCCTTGGCTGCGGTCGCCCTGAACTCCCGTCCAGGAGGGGGGCTTGTTCCGCCGGAGTGTTGTAAGAGCAACACTCGTGCCAGTTCCGAAGAAATCCTGAGATGGGTTCGCCTAGCATCGGCAAGTCCAGCAGGCAGATCCCGTATTCGCCTATCAAATTCGAATGAGAGATTTTTCTGAGCGACCGATTATGCGGGGATTCGGCAATGCCAAATCACGTCGCCAGCAACGAATAGTGACGAGAATAGTCAGAACGAGCGCCGGAATTCGTCACCCATTTCAATCGAGGCAGACTCGAATCGGCAATCAACCGGCAGCTCCAACATGCCCACGATCCATCACCGGATCTGGGCGGACGGGGAAAGAGACTCGCCGATCGGGACGGCCGCGTGCGGAACCTGCGGAATCGGAAGAACGTGCGGAAATAGGACGAAGACAGTCACAGCCGGTGGCGGCGCTATTCCTTGTTCGCGGAATCGACCGGCACGTCGAGTGCCGCCTTCGATGAGGGTTCTGTCGTTTTGGCAGCGGGAGTGTCGTCGAAGTCGCCAGAAGGTCGCCGGGCAAAGACATCGGCCACCACATCGGTCTTGCAAGGCTTCGGTTCGCGCTGGTGCACGTCCCAGAGGATGCCGCATTCAGAGCAAGTGAGCTCGGGACCGAAACGATGTCCCGATGCACCGGGGCGATCTGGGGAATCGCTCTTTCTTGCTTCGCCGGTCTTGGTGGTCTTGGTGGTCGATGCGCCGCCGGTGGCGCTGCGTGCGCGGCCACTCCGACTACTACCGCCACCGCCACCGCCACTGCGACCGCTACCGGCTCCAGCGCTGTTTCCACTCTGACTCAATCGACCGTTTCCTCGAGTTGCGCGTCATCGCGGAGGCGGACGTCTGGTTTGCGTCTCGTATTGCGATGGCGAAACGACTATAGCGGGTTGGAGCGATTCCTGTTTTCTCTGAATCGTAGCCGACTCAGTCGGAACGAGAGATGAAGAGGGGGCGCTCGAGCTCCGACATCAGGAGCGGATCCGTCCAGTCCGACAGATCACCGGTCAATCGATCGGATCTTGAAGTCCGACAACCCTCTTCATCGCAGAAGACGGTGCGCAGGACGTTCGCCGCGAGTTGGCTGGACCGGGACCACCAGAGATTGCTCTGCAATTGGAGTACGACAACGGCGATCGTCGGATTCTCAGCCGGCGCGAGACCCAGAAACCACTCGTACCGACCATAGGGATCGCTTCCCGTCAGGTTTCCGGTCTTTCCCGCAACATCGATTTCTCCGAGCAACCTCTTTCCGCGGCGCGTTTGAAACGAGCTCTTGGCCGTGCCCCGGGTCGTCGTCCCGATCAACATCGTGCGCAGTCTGCTGGCGATCTCCTTCGAGATCACGGGTCGCGCGTCGGAGCGCGGCGGCATCGCAAGGGATCGCCCCTGGGAGTCGACGACCCGATCGATCCACCATGGTTCGATCCAATTCCCATGGGTCAGAATCGAAGCGAGCGAGGCGACGTGAAGCGGATTGATGCGAATGCCATCGAGCCCGCTGCCCAGTCGCCCCAGGTCGAGGCTCGTCTCGACGGGATCGAGCCGACCCGCCTCATGTCCCGGCGCAGGCTCCGATAGCCAACCGAACCGTTCGAAGGTCGAGCGCAGCTTTTCTTCTCCGAGCACCTGCACCGCCCATTGCGAGAAGCATTGATTGTTCGAACTGGCCAGCGCGCGCGCCAGGGTCGTTTCGTGTCCGCTTTTCGGCCGCTTCAGCCGACGCCGACTCAATCGATATTTGTTGCCGCGATAGGTACAGCCGCGCTCGACCTCGGCCGGCGCTTCCTGCAAGAGCGTCGCCGCTGTCAGGACCTTCACGAGCGAAGCGGCCGGGTACGTGCGCTCAGGGGGGAGCGCCTCCAGATCCGTCGACACGTAGGCGAGAATCCGCCCGCTGCGTGGGTCGAGAACGATCGCCTGTCCCCGCTCGACGCGACCGCGCCGGAAGATCTCGAAGACTTCTTCTGTCAGCGCTTCGTCGAGGCTGTATTCGATGCGTAGAGCACCAAGTCCGTCCACCCGAGACGACACCGATGAATTCCGGAATCCCCCCGGAGCACTCGCTGCGCCGATCGACGCGAGTCCGAACTCGTCTCCAGATCGCAGGTAGGACGCCGGACCAATCGGATTCAGCCACTCGACGAGTCTCGGAAGGGCCGAGGGATCAAAGACGCCGGCGCGGGTTCGCGCCACGAAGAAGCGTTCGCGTGAGCGTGGAGGGTCGTCGATCCACGGGCCGGCGATGCTGGGCGGCGGCGGGGCGGCTGAAGCGTGCGGTCGTTCTCGATGGGAATCGCTCCGCCAGCCTTGCCAGGCGTAGCGGGTACCCCAGCCCGCGCCGAGCACTCCGAGAACGACGACGACGAGTGTCAGACGACCGAGACGGGTCAGTCCAGAACGACGACGACGATTCCCGGATCGACCGAGGCGACGACTGAGGATGAAACGCGAAGAGCGACGCCAGCGAACGTAGATTCCAGAATTCGAATCAGAGCGCAACGACAGATTGCACCTCGGGAATCTCCTCCTTCAGCCGCGCTTCGATGCCCAGCTTGAGCGTGATCGACGAGCTAGGGCAGCCAGCACACGCGCCCTGCAGGACGACCTCCACTACGCCGTCTCGATACCCAACAAAAACAATCTCGCCGCCGTCGGCTTCGACGTAGGGGCGAACATCTCGTTCGAGAATCGTTCGAATCCGGGCGGTCACCTCATCGTCGTCCGCCTTTTCGGGCGGCGCGTACGCCGGACCAAAGGCCGACTCGCCGGTCGCCGCCCAGGCCTTGATCGCAGCCACGATCGGCACGGCAAGATCCGTCCATTCCATCTTTTCGGCCTTGGTCACCGTGATGAAGGTGGGTCCGAAAAAAACGCCAAGAACACCTTCCGTCTCGAGAATCGAGGCCGCCAGCGGCGAAATCTCCGCTGTCACATCCTTCGAGAATGAAGCCGATCCGGAATCATCGGCCACCGTCTGCCCCAGAACCCATTTGATGCTGTTCGGGTTCGGAGTCCGTTCGGCGTGCATGCGAAAACCGAGATCCATACCGGTCCCTTCTGGGCGAATGGGTGAGCGATTGGGCGTCGAATCGAAGCGGACTGAAACGAGGGGGTCGGCGGCCCACCTCAAACCTCCGCGGTGATCGTCTGGAGAGAATAGAACGACCCGTCGGTCTTGGCCAAGGCCGCTCGCGTCCGACGAACGAAGAATCCGGTTCCTTCGGCGCCAAGGCAAGCGGCTATGCTCGGAGTTCGTGTCTCGCCTGAAACAGATACTCGTTCGACACATCCTGCCGCTAGTGATCTCCGGCTGCGCGCTGGTGTACGTATTCGGCTTCGCGATCGACTGGCAATCCATCCCCGAAGCGACGGAGCGTGCCAACATCCCGCTCTTCATTGCCATAACCGTGCTCGACAAGATCGTCTTCTTTCTCGTCTGGTGCCTCGTCCAGGCCTCCATGATTCGACGATTCCTGGCGCCCGTTCCACGCAGACAGATCATCGCGGTCAAGGGCGGTGCCGAACTTGCGCGCGTGCTCAACAACTCGGTTTCCGACGCCGCGTTCTTCCTGGGGATCTGGCAGCTTTGCGGCGTGCCCCTCCAATCCGTCGTCGCCGTCACCACTCTGCCCTTCGTCGCTCATTTCCTGGTGCTGCTGCTGCAGGGCTCTCTCGCTCTCGCTTTCGTTCCAGAGGGCGTCGTCCAGCTGTCGGCCATCGGCGGAGCCGTCGCGTTCGGCTGGACGCTCGTCGGCACATTCGTGATCGCACGAGCCCTCGGCGCCGTCGATCGGCTCTACACCCTTCTGCGTCTCGATTGGCTCGGAAATCGCATCAAACTGCGTGATCTTCTTCCCTATTTCTGGGTCTTTGCTGCCTTCGCCGTAGCGGATATCGTCATCCAGGGCGCCGCGACGCGCGCCTTTGGCAACCCGATCGACTGGATCGCACTCAGCGCGGGCATTCCCGTCCTCTATCTCATGATGCTGCTGCCGTCGTTCGGAAATTTTGGAACACGCGAAATCGTCTGGGCCAATGTCTTCCATGGCTACGGCGACGAGCCGACCCTCTACGCCTTCGCGCTGTGGACGAACGTGATCTTCCTGGTCATGCACGTGTTGATTGGGATCGTGTTCTTCAAGCGGGCGTTCGCGCTGCTTGGGGACCTGCGAAAGAACCCGATCGACATTAAATCCGTCCGACACCCGATTCTACGAGACGCTCTTGATCCTTGAGGGGTGGATCACGAACGAATGACGACCTCGGGCCCCGCCTTCGAAAGCCCCGACAGCCTTCCGATCCGATCAAACAGCGTCCGCACGTCGCCATGAAGCTCGTCGGGTCGCATGGCCCGTGCGATCTCCCCCGCCCGCAACTCCGTCCCGAGCACCTCGGACAGCGATCCACCCGAACCCAATGTCCGCTTCGCGTGCAGGGATGCCTGGAGCGTCATGCTCGCTTCGATCGAGCGCTCGACACGGCGATCGTCGGCATCGAGTCCCAGCATTCGTCGAATCGTTTCGGGGACCAGGAGATAGCTCTCTATGTGGCGAAGACTCCAGACGAAGACTTCGAGCCCCGCTTCCGTCGCAGCGTCGTTCGACTCTACCGGGCGATCGATAGTCCGATCGACGGACGCAGTGGCGGCCGCGTTGGTCGAGGAACTCGACCTTAAGGATCCGTTCGCTTCATGAAGGCGCGGTGCGGTCTCCGCATGCGGATGATCGTCGCGATCGAGCACGATCAAGCCAGAGTATCCTGCCGCAACGCCGCCACGTTTTCGAAAATCTTCGATCGCGCGGGCGGGGCGACGACCGCCGAGAATCACCGTGTTCTGCTCGATGCAGCGCGTCAAAGCGGGATCGACGCGGCGAGCCCAACATCCCAGGATCTCGCGATCGCGCGCGCCCTCGACGTAGAGAACGAACCCACCCGCCCGGTTTCCCGAGCTAGGGCGCGAGGGACGCCGTTTGGGACCCTTGGCCAACACGTTCCGAAACGTAGTCTGCCGCTGATCGACTGTCATCCCGACTCTGAAATGGCATCAGAAAGAGACCTGGACGAGTCTGACGGGTCGGACCCCCTTGCCGGCGCCGGTGCCTTGCGGACGATTGAATCGGGGCGGAGCGGCCGGTATCGTTGATTGATGATCTCGATCGTCGTTGCAGATGACCATGGAATCGTTCGCGAGGGATTGCGCCGACTGCTCGAGACCGAGCCCGACTTCAAGGTCTGCGCCGAGGCCTCGGATGGTCGCGAAGTCCTCAGTCAGATCGAGAACTCGAAGCCAGACGTTGCAGTACTCGACATCACGATGCCGAAACTCGGTGGCCTCGAAACGCTCGAGAGAATCCGTGCGGAACACAAGAACACGAAGGTCGTTCTACTTTCGGTGCACGCAGATCCAGCTTTCATACAGAGCGCGGTCGCTCTCGGGGTTGATGGATATGTGCTCAAGAACGGGCCGGCGAAGGACATCGTCACGGCCGTTCGGGAAGTCATGAACGGGGGCAGTTTCTTCAGCCCGGTAGTCGCCAAGGAAATCGTCGAACAGCTCCGCTCTCCGAAATCGGAATCCGACAATCCTTTCTCCCTCCTCACCAGCCGCGAACGGGAAGTTCTGCATCTGATCGCCGACGGCCTCTCGGCAAAGGAAGTCGCCGTCGAACTCTCGATCAGCACCAAGACGGTCGAAGCGCATCGCACGAGCCTGATGCGAAAGCTGAACGTGCGAAAAGCGACTGAACTCGTCCGCTACGCGCTCCGCCACGGGCTCATCGAACCCTAGGGCCAGACGCCTCCAACCCCACCGAAACGGGGACTCTCCTCTGCGTTCCCTCATCGTCGTGGATTCCATGCGGACGACGCCTTCCACAGGCTACCGATCCAGACGAGCGATCACCTCGACATGGGGTGTCTGGGGAAAGAGGTCCATCGCGAGAATCGAGGAGAGCTTGTAGCCGGCGGCGGCGAAGCCACGCAGATCTCTCGCGAGGGTGGCGGGATCACAGGACACGTAGACGAGTCGAGCCGGGCCGTCGGAGGCGATCGCATCACGGACCTGCGTCTCGAGTCCGATCCTCGGAGGATCGACGAGCAGGAGATCGCTCTTCGAGAGGCGCTTTCCAAGATCGCGTCTCGATTCGACGCGACCGCGGACGATCTCGACTTGCTTCGAAAGTCCGCGAGCGGAGAGGTTGAACTCGAGATCCGACAACGCCGATCGATCGCTCTCGATTGCGACCCCGGAAAGACCCTGACGTGCCAGGGCGATCGTGAAGAATCCAATGCCCGCATAGAGTTCGACGAAACGTTGCGGTCGCTCTGATTCGTCGGGCGAGGAAGCCGGTTCAGTCTCGGCCAGACATTCGCGACGCACGTTTTCGGCGAGTGCCCCCCACAGCAATGCATTGCTTTGCATGAAGCTCATCGAACTCACCCGCAGTTCTTCGCCGAGGACTTCGATGACGATTGATTTTCGCTCGAACCGTTCCCTTCGCTTACGTTCCGACTTTCCTGGGGCTTCTTGAACGATTGCCGGTCCCTGGGTCCCAGCGGAGACGATCCATTCTTTCGGCGAGCGCCTCTTGCCCGCCTTCGGCCTCGAACTCTTCTCGCGATCCGCATCGGGTTCGCTCGCTCGGTCGATGGCCACCGATCGCAATAGTTCGGCGAGTCCGTCTTGTGCCGTGGCGAGAAGCACAGGACATTCTTCGATCGTGAGAGCTTCGCGCGATCCCCGTATTCGATAGCCAAGACCGCCCGGCGACTCGACGAGTCTCGCACGAGCGCGATAGCCATAGGGATCGGGCGATCCTTCGATCTCGATGTCTCGACTCAGTGCGAGTCCGCCGATTCGCTCGAGGGCATCCCGCACCATTCGACCCTTCGCAGCGAGCTGCCCCTCATATCGAAAGTGCTGCCACTGACAGCCACCGCAGGTACCGAAATGAGGACATCGCGGCTCGACGCGATCGGGACTCGACTCGAGCAATCGACCAATCCGCGCGCGAGCGAGTTTCTTTCGCGTCTTCAAGTCTTCGAGCAGAACGTGATCACCGGGCAGACCCCCGTCGACGAACACGACGCGTCCATCCTCCAGTCGACCGACCCCTTCGCCGCCCGAAGCCATGGCCGTCACCCGCAGCGAAATGGAAGGCGAGGCTCCTTCGACCGATTCCGCATCTGCTTCCGCCGTCTCTTCCACTTCGTGCCTTCCTCTTTGCAGACGCGCGCTGCGAGGTCGCGATCGTATGACGTCCCGGCTCGGTAGGCCAGTCCGAACCGATTCGCGTTCGCGGCCTGCTAGGCTTGAATACATGAAAGCAGGGCTCTCGCCATGTCGCGCGTGACTCTTCTCCGCAGCGTCCGCGCTCTTCGCCGCGCGCCCCGAACCCTCTGTCTTCTTGGGCTACTCGGAATCTTGGTCTTGGGCTGCCGGGATCGGCTGGATCGCAAGCCCTTCGATGCTTCGACACACTGCCGCGACCGACCGGTGCAGATGGCGATTGCTTCCAGCTTGCGCGAACTCGCGATATCCCTTCGACATCAGCTGCGAACGCTTCCCGAGCCGATCGAAATTACACCGATCTATGGTGCATCGAGCACGCATGCACGGCAACTGCTTCTGGGCGCTCCCATGGATCTCATTGTCTCGGCCGACGCTGAGATCATCGACGACCTCGTTCGCCGCGGCTTGATCGTCGACGGATCCCAACTCGAATTCGCCGG
>Ga0310120_10001475_pt1 | contig 17627 bp, 10 predicted proteins | sample CB27_AW_983_MG_FD_203506 | JGI IMG/M metagenome (GOLD analysis project Ga0310120, IMG submission 203506) | Marine microbial communities from Western Arctic Ocean, Canada - CB27_AW_983 | ecosystem: Environmental > Aquatic > Marine > Oceanic | place: Canada: Western Arctic Ocean | collected...
CGTCAAGAGATCCCGCCGGACGCGTTCCGCCCCCACCTGGGTGAGCTCGACCCCAGCGAGTACCAGGAGTCCCAGGTCCTGACGTACGTGATTCGAAGCCAAGGGCAGACGATCCTGGTCGACGCGGGGGTCGGACTCTGGGGCATCTGGCGCTTCGGCGATGGGCATCTGCTCGACTCGCTCGCCGCGCTCGATCTGGAGCCGGCCGATATCGACTTCGTCCTGCCTACGCATCTCCACATGGACCACGTGGGCTGGAATACCCGCCCTTCGGACGACGGACCCGTTGCGACCTTCCCCAACGCGCGCTACCTCTTTCAGCAGGCGGACTGGGAACACTTCACCGGCGCAGAGTTCCTCAGCGGCGACGGCCCTCTGGTGGAGATGGTGCGCAAAGCGGTGCTACCACTGGAGCACAGCGGTCTGATGGACCTGATCGGCCCGGAGCAGACCGTGACGTCGGAGGTGACGCTGCTGCACACGCCCGGGCACACGCCGGGATCGGTGACGGTCTTGGTGCAGTCGGCAGGGGAGTCGGCGCTGCTGATGGGGGACGCGGCTCACCATCCCCTGCAGTTCACTCAGACCGACTGGTCGCCGCTCGTCGATGTGGACGCGACGCTCTCCGCCCGTTCGCGGCGGGCGCTGGTTGCTGAGGCGTTGCGGCGGGATGCGTATGTCGCCGGCGGGCATTTTCTTGCCGCGGACCCCACATTCGGCAAGGTGATCCAATTCGAGGGCCGCACCGTCTGGCGTGGGGCTCCGCTGGGAGACGTGGAGAAGGCCTGAGCGCCACGGGCGGACTCGGTCACGCCCGGACCCCGCTGCCACGCGTGCTGTGTTCAATTAGTTCATTGACGATCGATCGATGAAATAGACGCTTGCCAATGATATATCCACGCCTCCTCTCCGCGAGGAAGATTTGAGGGATCGGACGGGGTACCCGGGTCCGACTCGTGGTCACCACACCCGGACTGGCACGAGCCAGCGGCTGTGCCGACGACCATCGCGTCAGCGCTTCCATTGACAGCCAGCGCTACGGAGCAAAGAACCCACGCGCGCGGGTCAAGGGATCTGTCTGCGCGAAGAAGCCTGGGAGAAGATAGGTATGCATCGATTCCGACTATTTCTCTTGACGATGGCGATGGGCGCCCTCGTCTTCGGCGTGTCACTGGCGCTGCCCGGCCAGCAGCCGGCCGACACCGGCGCCTCCACGGGCGCCGACTCGCTGACTGTCGCGCAAGCGGCTCCGGCCGAGACGGCCAACTCGACAGACGTCGCCTTGGCGGCCGGCGGGAACCTCATCGGCTGGTTCGGCGTGGACACGACGAGCACGGCGATCCTGGCGGGCAACGCGGAGCTCACGGCCGTCTGGGTCTTTGCCGCCGGCGCCTGGTCGTCTGACTCGGCCTTGCTGCCGGACGGGTTGCGAACCGCCCTCCTCATCAGTCGCGGCACTGGCGTCTTCATCGTCGCCGCGGCCGCCACCGACTTGACGGTGCCGACAGGCAGCGTCCTGTCGACGGATCTCTTCCTCTTCAACGATGCCACAGTGGTCGTGGGTGCGGCGACGTTCACCCGCAGCCTTGACGGGGCGAGCATCACGGCCAGCCCCGGCGATGACCTCATCGCTGGCAACGCCCACACCATGTGGTGGGTGATCTGGAACGATCCGACTCAATGCGCCGTGGCATGTGGCGGCGCTGATCTGGGCGTGCCGGGCAACACCGTGCTCTTCGGCGACGGGCAAATCGCGAACGCGGCCGGCACGGCGACGTTCCGCTCCAGCCTGACCGTCGGCGGCCCGATGCCCGGTGGCCCAATTCCGGGTGCGCTGACCGACCCGATCACCGCCACCATCCACCTCGTGATTCGCGACCACGGTCCTTCCCTCGTCGGCGACGCGCTGATCGCCCAGATTGGGTCGTTCGAAACCGATGCCACCGACGCCGAGTCGACCGGGGACGGCTTCGCATGGGACGTGCAGGCGGCCATCAGCGACGGATCGAACACCACGGTTTCCTCGCTTGAGGTGTTCCAGAGCGCAGCGGAGGTCGCCGCCGAGAACATCGGCGAGGAGACCGACGGAGAGTCCACCGTGACGCGGACCGCCACAGCGATTCAGATCACGATCGTCGATCGTGAGTTGATCGCGGGCAACGCGTACTCGGTCTGGGCCCTGATCGATCAGCCCAACGTCGACAACCCGTCCGCTCACGGGCCGGGATCGGTCTTCGATCTTGCCATGAACGTGGCCGGCGGCGTCGCGGACGCGGATGGCGTGTTGACGTTCAACGCCACGATCACCGTGGGCGAGGCCGTCGTCGCCGACGACGGAACCGGCCGCCAGGTGCTTGTGCCGGGCACGTTGGTCGACCCAACGGGCGCGAATGTGCGTCTGGTCGTCAAGGACCACGGTCCGTCGGCAGCGGACGAAGCGGCGCTCGACATTCAGATGATGCGGCTGGACGGGCCTGAGTGCCCCTGCGCCGACCCGCATCAGTCCTTCCACAACCCCTAAGCCGGGGCTGACGGTAGACAGTGGCTCAGCCCGGAGATTCGTCTCCGGGCTGAGCTGCGTTCAGGGGTCTTTTCGCGCTGGGTCACGGCGGCCGGAAAGGCGCACGCCAACACCGACGGCTGATTCAAGCTGCGGGCTGCTCGCCCTACACTCGCTCAATGCTCGCTCTGCGCCGCCCGGCTCGTTTCAGCCACAGCTACTACGGCTGGTGGCTGTTGGCTGCGTCCGTCGTGGGCATGGCCGTCGGCAACGGCATCGCCTTCTCGTCGTTCGGCCTCTTCGTGGATCCGCTGGAATCGGAGTTCAACTGGGCGCGCGCGGAAGTCACGCTCGGCTTCTCGGTCTCGATGGCGGTGAGCGGCATCTCCGCGCCGATGATCGGACGCCTGATCGACCGCGTCGGACCCCGACGCGTGATCCTGATCGGGACCCCCTTGACCGTCGGCAGCTACCTCTTGCTCGCCACCACCGGCGCTCTCTGGCAGTGGTACGTCTTCCTCGCGATCAACGCCGTGGTGCGGCAGATGATCTTCTACATCCCCTTCCAGGTGCTCGTGGCTCGCTGGTTCCACCGCCGGCGCACCACCGCCGTCAGCATTCTCGGCGCGGGCCTCTGGCTGGGGGCGGTCGTGATGGTTCCAGTCATTCGCGTCGTGATCGATGCGGTGGAGTGGGACGGGGCCTTCGTCTTTTCTGGTGTGCTGATCGCGGTGCTTTTCCTGCCCATCGCGCTCTTCATCGTGCGCGACCAGCCCCCAGCCGACGCTGAGGAACTCCAGCCCCTACCCGACTCCGACGTCAACGCACGGGATCCCGACGGCCGTGCCGATCTCACCGTGGGCGAGGCTATCCGCACGCCGATCTTCTGGGTCATAACACTGGCGATGATGGCGTTCTTCTACGGCGTCGTTGGTTGGATGGTCCACGCGATCCCGTACTATGAGTTGGTAGGGATCTCGCCGGGGCTCGCGGCCGCCCTGGTCGCTGCCACCTCCGCCGCGGGGATCATGGCTCTGCTGATCTTCGGCACCGTTGTGGGGCGGTTGGGGCGCGTGGAGCGCAGCGGCATTCTCTTCGGCGGCTGTTTGACGCTGTCCATGGTCATCCTTCTGCTCGGTGAGAGCGGCGCGGTTGTGCTGACCTTGTTCATCGTGTTCTTCGTCCTTGGTCACGCTGGGGGGCCGTTGCTCGAGCCGCTTCTCCTCATCCGCGCCTTCGGCGTCACGCACTTCGCGACCATCCTTGGGGCCACCTTCTTCCTCGAGACGATCGGCCTCCTGATCAGCCCTGCGGTGGCCGGGGCGATCTTCGACGCGACCAACTCGTACGACTGGGCGCTCGTCATGTTTGCCATCGCGTCTGGGCTCTCCGCCATGCTCTTTTGGGTCGCCAGCCGCCTGCCGCGCCCCGTCGACCAGCGTCGCCGATCTGGTGGCGAGCCGCCGGCGGGGCGGCCGCAGACGGTGCCCGAGGAGGTGCTGGCCCCGATCCCTGCCGCGCAACACGGAGCACCGCAACCGCTCGCCTCAGCGGATTAGGCCTGAGAGTCTCCAGTCTGTGGTCGGGCAGCGTGCGTTGCTGAATTGTCAGAGTCGGTTTCGGACAGAGTGAGGATCAGGGCATGAGTCTCAGAAAGCTGCTCGTAGCCAACCGCGGCGAGATCGCGATCCGGATCAGCCGCGCCGCGCAGGAACTCGAGATCGACAGCGTGGCGGTCTTCTCGGAAGACGATGCTCAGTCGCTTCACGTCCGCAACGGTGAGGCGCACACGTTGAGTGGCAGTGGCGCTGCCGCCTATCTCGACATCGATCAGATCGTCGACGCGGCGCTGCAGCACGGCTGCGACTCGGTTCACCCCGGCTATGGCTTCCTCGCCGAGAACGCCGCGCTTGCCGAAGCCTGCGCCGCGGCCGACCTGATCTTTGTCGGTCCTTCCGTCGAGGCGCTGCAACTCTTCGGCGACAAGGCTCGCGCGCGCACGCTGGCTGAAGAGCAGGGCATTCCCGTGCTGGCCGGAAGCGACGGCGCGGTCAGCCTGGATCAGGCGCAGGACTTCTTTGCCGCGCTCGCCGCGCAGGACAAGGATGCTCGGATGGTGATCAAAGCGATCGGCGGTGGCGGTGGTCGCGGGATGCGGGTGGTTGGCCAGGCGGACGACGTCGAGCAGGCGTACGCCCGGGCGGCATCGGAAGCCGGGGCCGCCTTCGCCAACGACGCGCTCTACGTGGAGCGGTTGATCGAGCGCGCCCGCCACCTAGAAGTGCAGGTGATTGGGGACGCAACCGGCGCCGTCGGCCACCTCGGCGAACGCGAGTGCAGTGTGCAGCGCCGCCACCAGAAGCTCGTCGAGATTGCGCCGAGTCCTTCGCTCCGGCCGGAGCAGCAGCAGGAGATGACTAAGGCGGCGGTGCGTCTCGCCGAGGCGGCGGTCTATCACAGCCTCGGCACCGTCGAGTTCCTGCTCGACGAGGAGTCTGGAGACTTCGCCTTCATCGAGGCGAACGCGCGCCTGCAGGTGGAGCACACCGTGACCGAGGAGGTGACGGGCGTCGATTTGGTCCAGGCGCAACTGCGCCTCGCCGGCGGCGCAACGCTCGCCGATCTGGGTCTGAGCGCCCCGCCGGCGACCCGTGGCTACGCGATCGAAGTTCGCGTCAACCTGGAGAGCATGGATGCGGATGGCGGCGTCCGCCCGGCCGGCGGTCTGCTCAGCGTGTACGAGCCGCCCGCCGGTCCAGGCGTCCGCGTCGACGGATACGGCTACGCGGGCTACGCCACCAACCCCAACTTCGACTCGCTGCTGGCCAAGGTCATCGTCCACTCCAGCTCGGACGATTTCCACGACGCCGTCAAGCGCTGCCAGCGCGCCTTGGCGGAGTTCGTCATCGTGGGTAGCGCGACCAATCTCCCGCTCTTGCAGAACGTCGTCGCGCACGACGACTTCAGTCGGGACGGCATCTACACGCGCTGGTTGGAAGACCACGTCGCCGAGCTTGCCGCCATTGACGATGACGATGCCGGTGAGCCCGTCGTGGGGCAGCGCCAAGCAGGCGCCGACATCGACATGCGCGATCCGCTGGCCGCGCTGGAGTTCTACCGCGCGGGTCATGGCACGCGTGGCGTGGGTCCATCAGCGGTGAGTGGCCCGCCCAACACGGAGTCACTCAATGCTCCCTTGCAGGGGACCGTGACGGAGATCCTCGTCGCGGAGGGCGACGCCGTGCGCGAGGGGCAGCTTCTCTTCGTCATGAGCGCGCTCAAGATGGAGCATCTCGTCAAGGCCGAGATCGGCGGCGTCGTGCGGCTGGTGACAATCGCGGTAGGCGACACGGTCTACGACGGCCACCCTCTGGCCTTCGTGGAGAAGATGGACGTCGGCGACGCGATCGTCGAGTCGGCGGTCGAAATCGACCTCGACTACATCCGCCCCGACCTGCAGGCGGTCCTCGACCGACGCGAGTTCACGCTCGACGAGAACCGGCCGGAGGCGGTCGAGCGACGCCACAGCAAGAACCGACTTACGGTGCGGGAGAACATCGGCCAGCTGATCGACGAGGGCACCTGGACCGAGTACGCGCCGCTCGCGCTGGCCGGTCAACGCCGTCGGCGTCCGCTGGAGGAGTTGATCCGCAAGACTCCGGCCGACGGATTGGTGGCGGGCATTGGCTCGGTCAACGGCGATCTGTTCGACGAGCGGCGCGCTCGGACGATGTTCATCTCCTATGACGACACGGTCTTCGCGGGGACGCAGGGCTTCGTCGGCCATGCCAAGACGGACCGCATGATCGAGATCGCGGACGAACTCTCGCTGCCGCTCATCTTCCACGCTGAGGGAGCGGGTGGCCGCTCCGGCGAGACCGATCACGGTGAGGGTCACGGCTTTGGCGGCGACGTGCGCACCTTCGAGAAGATGGCGCAGCTCAGCGGCAAGGTACCGATGATTGGCGTCACCGCCGGCTGGTGCTACGCCGGCAACGCGGCGATTCTCGGCCTGACCGACATCATCATCGCGACGGAGGACGCGCTGATCGCGATGGGTGGCCCGGCGACGATCGAGGGCGGCGGCATGGGATTGTTCTTGCCCGAGGAGATCGGACCGATCTCGGACATCGCGCCGGCCGGAAGCGTCGACATCGTGGTCAAGGATCACCGTGAAGCGATCGAGACCGCCAAGAAGACGCTCGCCTACTTCCAAGGCCCGATCGACGCTTGGGAGGCGCACGACCAGCGCGAGCTACGCCATCTGATCCCAGAGAACCGGTTGCGCAGCTTCGATGTGCGGCGCGTGATCGAGTTGCTGGCGGACAAGGGTTCGGTGCTGGAGTTGCGGCCGGAGTTCGGTATCGGCATGGTGACGGCCTTCGTCCGCATCGAGGGGCAGCCGTACGGACTGACGGCGAACAACAACGAGTATCTCGGCGGTGCGATCGACAGTCCCGGCTCGGACAAGGTGGCGCGCTTCTGGCAGCTCTGCGACACCTGGGACATCCCAATCATCTCGCTGGTCGATACGCCCGGCATGATGGTGGGCCCCGAGGTGGAGAAGAGTGGGCTGATCCGGCATTGCGCCCGGCTCTTCGTGACCGGCGCCAACCTGGAAAGCCCGCGCTTTAGCGTGATTCTGCGCAAGGGCTACGCGCTTGGCTCGATGGCGCAGCTGACCGGGAGCGCACGCGCGCCCATCTTCACCGTGGCTTGGCCGACCAGCGAGCACGGCGGCATGAATCTAGAGGCCGGGGTTCTGCTCTCCAGCCGGGATCGGCTCGCCGCGATCGACGATGTCGATGAGCGGGCCGCCGAGTACGATCGGCTCGTCGCTGCCGCCTACGAGCGCGGCAGCGGGATCAACGTCGCCTCCACGTTCGAGATCGATGACGTGATCGACCCAGCCACGACGCGACGTTGGATCGCCGACGGCTTCAAGTCGGTGCCGGAGCCGGGGCCGATCCGTCGCGGCCGGCGCACCTTCCTGGACACCTGGTAGGGTCTTGGCTTGTGGACCCCTGGTAGGGATCCTTGGCTTGATGGACCCCTGATAGGGGTCGGGCTGGCGCAGAAGGTTAGCGCGCGCCCGGCGGCACCACCCCGGCGACGTTCATCCGCACGGAGTAGAGAGACGTGCGCGCCGTGAACAGGAGCGTGCGGTAGTCTTCGCCGCCCCAGCCGACGTTGGCGGGGATTTCGGGTAGCTCGATCATGCCGAGCTGCCCGCCGTCTGGAGCGAAGACCCAGCAACCGTTGACGCCGGTGCAGTAGATGCGCCCCTCGAGGTCGACCTTGAGGCCGTCCGGCACGCCGTCGCCCTCGCCCGCCATCGAGGCGAAGACGCGGTGGTTGGACAGGCTGCCGTCCGCGGCGACGTCGTACGCGGCCAGGTACGGCTCCGGCCGCGTGTTGGCGGCGTACATCGTGCGCTCGTCGACGGAGAACGCCAGTCCGTTGGGGTAATCCATGTCGTTGGCGGCCACGCTGAGCTCGCCCGACGTGCTCAGCCGCATGATGTTGGCGCTGGCCTGCTCACGCTGCTCGGGCTCGAGACGCAGATTGGGGTCGGTGAAATAGAGGCTGCCGTTACTGTGGCAGACGACATCGTTGGGCCGGTTCAGGCGCCCTCCTTCGAATGTCTCCGCCAGGACCTTGATCGAGCCGTCGGCTTCGAGTCGTGTCAGCCGCCGATACTCCCCGCCCGGTGGGTCGGAGAAGATTCGGCCGCCTTCGCACATGATCAGCCGGCGTTCGAGATCGAAGGTCAGCCCGTTCGCGCCGCCACTCTCCTCGCGAACCGTCTCCACGCTGTCGTCCGGCAGCAGCCGGTTGACCTGCTCGCGTGGGATATCGACGAAGAGCCAGTAGCCATCGGGATGCCAGAGTGGCCCCTCGACGAAGCCGAAGCCGGTCGCCAGCCGCTCCGGCTCGGACGCGATCAAGTCTTTTAGCGTGTCTGCCATCGCTCCGCTCCTCGTGGTTCTCGTGCGGCAACGAGTCTAGTCGCGCGCTGCCGCTGGACGGCTAGCTCTGTGCCGCCAGCGCGCGTTCGATCTGCTCGATGTGCTCATCGCGGTGGCGCGCTCGACGCAGCACGTAGTCGTGTGCGCTGCTCAGGATCTCAGTCCGCGACTCGTCGGAGATTGCAGCCGACACTTGATCAAGCTCGCGCGCCGCCACCAGCGCCAACTCGACCGCCGCACGCGGTTCGAGCGCGCTGAGGATCGGCGTCAACGTCTCGTTGACCGAGTTGTCGCCGCCGACCGGGGGCGTGCCCCGCTGCCAGGCGGCGAGGTTCAGGCTTTGTTCGCGGTCCCAGAAGGCCAGGTGCCCTAAAGTGGTCGTCACGCTCCAGCCGCTGCCCAAGTCGAGGCGCAGATCGACGTCGTCGAGTCCTGTCACCAGTTTTTCCAAGCGCTGCGTCGCGGCTACATCTTCGTCGCTCATGCTGGCGCTCTCCTTGGCTTGTGGCTGTCGTCCATCGTTGGCCCTTTCCGCGCTCCATCCTAGGCATCGGCCGGCGCTGGTTGGGACTCGCACTGATAGGATTCGCGCCGAAGAGCGTCAGCGCGGGAGCGGCGAAGATGGACCCTGAACTGGAAGTGGAACTCGCCGCCGGGGACCGCGCCTGGGCGGAATTGGTCGCCGTGCTCGACGCTGCCGACCCGAGCCGCCCGCTGCACGACCCCGACTCGCCCCACTGGACCAGCCGCGACGTCTACACGCACTTCGTGCACATGCACCAGGCATCGACGCAGGCGATCCGCGCGGAGATGCAAGGACAGTCCGTCGATTGGGAGCCGGAAGATACGGCGCAGCGGATCACGAAGATGGAACGGCGCAACGACGCGCGAGTCGACGGCGACCGCCGGCATTCGTTGGAGCAGCAGGCGAGCGCATTGGCGCACGAGAGCCGTGACGTCTACCGCGACCTCATGTGCAACCTGATCACCGACCAGTGGCGCGCCTTCGGTCGCAAACACTCGGACGATCTACTGGGCGGGCATTACCGCGGCCACCTGCGCTATATCCAGGGCGCGGAGCGCTAGCAGCCTCGCGAAGCGTCACCGTGCCTTCTCAGTCAGATCACGTCGCCAGCAGGCGGACGCGATGATTTTCGCTATCGCCAATGAAGACGCGCCCGTCGCGATCGACGAAGACCCCATGTGGGCGCGCCAGCCCACACTGCAACGGATCACCGTCGGGGCCGTCGTGGGCGTTGCCGTCACCGACCACCGTCTCGATCCGGCCGTCGGTGGCGATCCGGCGGATCGCGTGGTTCTCGGTATCCGCCAGGTAGATCGCGCCGTCCGGGGCAAGAGCCATCCCCTTCGGTCCCGCCAGAGCCGCCGCTGTCGCGGGCCCGCCGTCGCCGCTGAACCCCACCTCACCGGTCCCGGCGACGTGATGAATCGTTTCCGAGTCCAGGTCGATGCGGTAGACGGCGTTGCCTTCGCGCAGGGCGAGATAGAGATCGTGCGGCGGCCGGAACGCCAATGTGCGCGGCCCGTTGAGCGGCGTCCCGCCCAGTGGGGCGCCGTCAGGGGTGGGTCCCTGCGCACCGGTCCCGGCGAACGTTTCGATCAGGCCCGTCGCCAGGTCCACGCGGCGGATTCGATGGTTGGAGATGTCGGCAATGAAGAGGTTGCCGCTGGCGTCGAGTTCGATGCTGTGGGGTCGATCCAGCTCCGCCTCGATGGCCGGTCCGCCGTCGCCGGCGAAGCCCGGCTGCCCCGAGCCGGCGACCGTCGAGATGACGCCGGTCTCGGCATCGATATAGCGCACGATGTGATTTTGCATCTCCACGATGTACATGCCGCCGCGCTCGTCGAAGCGCAACTCGTAGGGCTGGTTCAGCGCTGCCTGCCGCGCCGGGCCAGCGTCGCCGGTGTAGCGCGGCTCGCCCCGGCCGGCGAACGTCGACAACGTGTCTGTCTGGAGGTCCAGACGCCGGACCCGATGATTGTCCATGTCGCAGATATAAAGCGCCCCGTCGGGGCCGATCGCAAGATCGAACGGATTGGCGAGTTGGCCCCGCGTCCCCCGCCCACCGTCGCCTGAGAACCCCGCCGTGCCGTCCCCAACGATGGTTTGCGCGCTCATGGCTGTGCCTGTCGAATCCGGCATGTGCATCCTTCTAGGCGCCTCCCCGCCCCTACGACTCACCCAAGCGCAACACGCGAGCAACGGCCAACCGCGAGTAGGCCAGGACGACGACGCCGATCGTTGCGAGGAACACCGTCAGCAGGATGGCATAGGAGATGCCGATCGCCTGCCAATCGATCACCTGCCTGAAGGGTGGGATGACCTCCTCCCCGCGTTCCGTGATGCCGAGGAACTCCAGCATTTGCACGCCGAGCCCGAGCCCAACGAGCGATCCAATGGTCATCGCGACCACGATGATGAAGATCTGTTCGAACGAGACCAGGCCGAGAATTTGGCGTGTGGAGAAGCCCATCGTGCGCAGGACGGCGAACTCCAGCGATCGCGTCTGGGCCGTAAGGAACGAGGAGACAAGGAAGCCCAACGCGCTCAAGATCAGCACGGCGAGGAAGGCGATGAGCAGCAGTCCCTCCCAGCCAGCGGCGATCAGCGGGTCCGCATCCCGCTCCGCCTGCATGGCGGCGGCGTCGACGACCTCGGTGTGGCCGAAGGCCCCCATCTCGAGGTCGGCGCGCAGCAGCTCGAGCCCGCCCAGCTGTGGCACGACCCACGCTTCGTTGATGTTGCGTCTCAACCCACCGCGGGGGTTGCGGTCGGCGAGGAACGCGAAGCGATCGATGTTGACCACGAGCAGGCCGCGGTCCGCGCGCGGATCGAAGGTGGGAAAGAGATCAAAGCTGCCTTCGACTCGGGATGGGAGGAAGCCTCCGGCGGGGATGAAAAGCTGGAACTCGTCGCCAACGAAAAGTCCGGCTTGCTCCAACCAGGACTCGCTCACGAGGACCGCCAAGGCTGCCGAGTCACTCGACAAGCGGATGCCGCGGGTCTGCGATCCGCCCAGCCTTCGCGTCCAGGCGTAGCGGACCGCGGCGTCGCCAACCTTGGGATCGTCGCGCGAGAGGCTGAACTCGTCGGCTGGCTCGTTGAGGCTTCGGCCCGATACCACTTCCCAGCGGGCGATGTTCTCGAACTCCTCCAGCGGGCGCCGATCCGCGAATGCCTCCACGCCGTTCGGAATTGGTAGCCCGGCCTCGCGGCTGAACTGCAGGTCATCCCACCACAGCTCGCCACTGAACATGGTCGCTCCGAACGTCTGCACGAACAGGGACACGACGTCCTTGGGTCCAGCCGAAGGCGCCTGGCGCAAGCCGGTCTCGACATCGCTGCCAAAGGCTTCTTGGTCGAGCGGCGCAACCAAGAAGGTCCATTCGCCGGTCGCCGGCTGCCGCGGATCGAGACCCGAGAAGAAGACGTCCTGAGAGGTTCCGGCCGAGTCGCGGACGCGAGCGAAAACGACGAGACCCTGGGTGTGCTCAGGCAAGCGCAGCCAGAGACCGATGCGGCGCGCGTCGGCGGGAACCTCGAGCTGGGGCGGATCGATGCCGTTTGCGGCGATCGGCGCCAGCAGCGTCTCCAAGCCGCCACTGGCGAAGTCATCGCGGAAGAACGCGGTCTGCGCAAAGCTTTCCGGGTCGAGCGCGATGATCTCCGCACGTTCCGATCGGGCAGAACCGCGGATGTATGTCCCTTCGCTGCGGATGACGGACGAAACCGTCTCGACAGCAGGGTGTGCCGCGAGCTGCGCTGCCACGGTGTTCGGACCCTCAGCCGCGCTCAGGTTCAAGTCGCGGATCCGCAAGGGAGCCCCTGCCTCGTAGAGAGCGCGGTCCTCGAACGACCGTTCCAGCGTCGATCCGAACGTCGCGGAGAACATGCCGATGCTGGTGGCCAGGATCAACAGCAGCACCAACCGGGCGTTTCGGAGGGGGGCTCGGACCAGGTGCCAGAGGCCAAGTTGGATCGCGATCCCGGCGAACCGGTCGGTCACGATCGAGGCCACCGCCAGGATGAGTGGGAACAGCCGCAGGAAGATGATGCCCACGGCGACGATGAAGATGGTGGGGGCGATCAGCAGGAGTGGATCCTGATCGAGTCCGCCGAAGAGGTCCTCCGTGACCAGCGAGCCGGAGTCTTGCAGCTGGCGGAAGAGGATCGCCGCGATGCCCACCAGCACGACGTCCAGGTAGTAGCGCTGGATCACACTCCGTTCGGGCGGGCGGGAGATCGCCTGCTTATAGCGCACGATGGAGTAGCGGCTTGCCCGCAGCGCGGGCCAAACCAGCGCCAGGATCGAGAGCAACGCCCCGCCGAGGCCCCACAGATACGCTTCAGTCGTCAGCCGTACGTCAAGCAGATCGCCACCGCTCAAGCCTTCGAATGGGGACGTCTTGCCTAAGAGTGCGATCACGCCAACCGCGAGGAACGGGCCGGCGGCCATGCCGATCCCCGCCAACACGCCTCCCTCCAGCAGGTAGATCGAGACGATCTGGAAGAGCCCGGCGCCGCGGCTCTTGAGCAGTGCGATCTCGCCGGACTGCCGGTCGACAACCAGCGTCGAGACCATGACGACGTAGTAGAGGACGATGCCGACCACCTGCAACGTGAGCACCAGCAACGGTAAACGTGAGAAAAACTTCTTCTCGCCGAACGTCTCCAGCACGGTGGGCAGCTCCGACTCGAACCGGGCCCGTTCGACCTGGCCGCGGATCGTGCCGCCGGACTCGCGCAGCTGGATGGCGGCGGTCTCGGCGTTACGGGAGTTGAGCGCGCTGAGGCTGGTGTACCCGATCGTCTCGAGGTTCGCGTTCATATCAGGCAAGTAGACCGCGAGAGCGTCGAAGAATGTCGCCTCAGGGACGAAGAATGCATAGGTGTCCCAGCTGGAGGTGGGTACCTCGAAATGATCTCGCCGCTGTCGCCAGTATTCATCCGTGTAGTCGATCGGACTGATCAGCGCTGTGACGACGGCGCGCACGGGCTCGCGATCGTCTCGCCAGAAGGGGTGCAGGTCGAACTCGTCGCCGAGGCCGACCCCGAAGGTCGCCGCGGCGTCAGTGCTGAGCGCGACTTCGATCGGAGGGGCGGCATCGGGCGCGGCCACGGCGGACGGCGGAAAAATTCCTTCGTCGACGCGGATCTGCGAGGTTAGGCCGGTAAGGAACTGAAAGCGGGCGCGAGGCCGGGCGGGGTCATCCGTCACGGGCTTGCCCGGCTCGGTCAAGAAGAACGTGGCGCTGGTCGCTGTCCGGGTCCGCCCCTCGAGAAGGCGCCCAAGCTCGTCGAATTGGGCGTCGATGATGCGCTGGTCGCGCTCGTAGGCGCGCGGTTCCACGAGGTGGTTCGAGGTGGAGATGAGCAGGTCAAGCTCGGCCTTATCCGCCTGGCGCAGGTCGAACTTGAGGCCCAGCTCGTCGAGCGCCTGGCGGTAAATCGCGGTGCTCGACATCAGCCCGATGGCCAGCACCACGCCGATCAGCATCGCCGCTACAAGGCGGCGATTGCCATCCACACGACGGAGGACGATTCGCAGAATCGTGACGAAGGAAATCGACATGCAGACCGCTCGCGAGCGATCCTATCACCTGCTCCACACCAGCACGCGCTGATGCAGAGGCGAAATTTCGCCTCTTGGCGACGAGGCTTCCGAACACCACACCCATCGATCTCGGGCCGGACCCGTCGTTCCGAGCGGGGGGGAAGCGTGGCAGTTGTTAGACTCGGTCCGGCCCGGCAGGCCGGGCGCGCAGAAGTGAGAGTCCGGAGATGAGCAGCTCCTGGTCCTTGACGGACCACTCGCCGTCGCGGCCTCTCGCCGCCTTGCAATCGCTGGATGTGTACTAGTGGGTGTGCGGCAATCGGTTGAAGATCAGTACGACGCGTTCCCGTATCCCCAGCGCCGACCGGACGATGAGCGCACGCGACTGATCTCCGGCGAGCTCGGTGAGCTCGCCCTGGTCAACCACATTTATTGGAGCGGGCAACGCGCATTCGATGATCAGTTCCGCGTGCTAGACGCTGGCTGCGGCACCGGCGACGCGGCCATCTTCATGGCCGAGCAGCTGCGCGGCAGCGGCGCTCGCGTGACCGGCGTCGATCTGTCGGAGGCGTCGCTCGCCGTGGCCCGCGCGCGGGCGGAAGTGCGCGGCCTGGACAACGTCGATTTCGAACAAGGGGCGCTGGAAGACCTGCCCCAGCAAGGCCTGGGACCCTTCGACTGGATCGTGAGCTTCGGGGTGTTGCACCATCTGGAGTCGCCGCAAGCCGGGCTGAATGCGCTGCGCGAGGTCTGTAAGCCGGACGGTGGGATCGGCGTCATGCTCTACGGCCGCTGGGGTCGGGTCCCCGTCTACCAGCTGCAGGAGCTGTTTCGGCTGTTGGCTCCGGGGGACCTGAGCGCGGCGGATCGCATCAAGATCGTCCAGGCCACGTTGCCCCGTCTCAATCCGGCGCATTGGGCGACGATCGGTTCCGAGTCATGGCAGGGCGAGCTCCAGGACAGCGGCGATGCAGCGCTGGTGGACCTGTTCCTGCACGCGCAGGACCGGGCCTACACCGTGGCCGAGACGTACGAGCTCGCCGAGTCGTGTGGGATGCGCGTCGCGCGCCCGCTCTTCCCGATTCTCTACCAGCCGCGCACGTACCTGCCCGATGCCGACATCGATCCCCTCGACGAGCGCGAGCGCCAGTCAGTCGGTGAGCTGCTGCACGGACGGATCTCCACGCATCAACTCCTGCTCGCGCACGCCGGCCACGAACTGCCCAGCCCGCACCCGCCCGACGACGAGAGCGCCGTCCCCGCCTGGGTACGCTTCCCCGCCACCGACCAGATCTCGGACGAGCTGCGCTCCACGGGCAAGGCTGCCGTCCCGCTGCCCGATGGTTACATGGAGGTGCGGGTCAACGATGTCGGCCGTGCGCTGGTGGACGGGGTCGACGGACGCAAACCGCTCGGCGAGGTCCTCACGCAAGCCGCTTCCGACCTGCCGGGCGTGGAGCGGCCGCAGCTCGAAGAGGAATGGCTGCGCGCCTTCGCTAGCATGTACCGCTTCAATCTGATGGTCATGGATCCGGCCGGTTGATCTCCCCTTGCTGCCGCGAACGCGGTCCAATCCGCGTTGTACCGCACGGCTGAAAAGGACAGACCCTCCGCTACGGGAGCGAAGGGCCTGTCGATGATTCACGGTCGTGCCGCTGAGTGCAGCGGTCCGTCAGGGGTAGACCCCTATGCGGCGCCGCGCTGTCGCGGGTCCAAGACGTCGCGCAAGGCATCGCCGAAGACCTGGAAGCCGAACACCGTCAGAGTCAGGAAGAGCCCGGGCCAGAACGCCAGCCATGGCTCAAAGAGGAATGTGCGTGAGACATTGAGCATGCGGCCCCAGGTCGCGGCGGGTGGCGGGGTGCCAAAACCCAGGAACGCCAGCGAGGCCTCCGTGATGATGAACACGCCGGCGTTGATCGTGAAGAAGACGACGATCACCGGCGCGATATTGGGCAGGATATGCCGCACCATGATGCGAAGATCATTGGCGCCCACGACGCGGGCGGACTCGACGTACTGATTCTGTTTGATGCTGAGAACCGAGCCGCGCACGATGCGAGAGGTCGCGGCCGAACCCACGAGGCCAATCAGCAGGATGATGAGCAGCTTGCTGGGCCCGAAGACCGAGACGAAGAGGATGATGACCAGCAGGCCGGGCATCGAGATCCACATGTCCACGAAGCGTTGGATGAGGAGATCGAACCACTTGCCGTAGTAGGCGCTGACCGTCCCAAGCGCCGTAGCGGCGACCAGGTTGAGTCCTGCCGCCGCCAGCGCGATCGAGAGGGATTCCCGGGCGCCGAAGACGACTCGGCTGAACATGTCTCGGCCCAGATTGTCGGTTCCCATGATGTGCGAGGCGCTGGGTCCCTGGAAACGCTCGGTCAGGACCTGATGGTCGACGGCGAACGGGGCGACGAGGTCTGCGAATACTGCGAGGACGACCATCGTGATCACGAGGATCGCACCAAAGGCACCCAGACGCTTGGTGCGCGTGAAATGCCAGAGACCTCGAGCCCAACGTACGACCCGCGGAGGCTGCGGCGCGAAGAACAGCCCCTCGCGTTCGGCTTCGGAAGCGGAAATCTGGCTCATCGCAGGCTCTCCCGCACGCGTGGATCAAGCACGCCGTAGGAGAGATCGACCAGCAGATTCGTGACGATGACGATGACGGAAGCGAGGATCACGACGCCCTGCACGATGGGGTAGTCGCGCCGCAGCGCCGCTTGAATGAAGAGTCGGCCGAGGCCGGGGATGCCGAAGATAAGCTCCAGCACGACCACGCCCGTGATGACGCCAGCCAGTGTGAGCCCAACCACCGTCACGACGGGGATCAGGGCGTTCTTGAGTGCGTGCCGCAGGATCACGCCGCGCTCATGCAGCCCTTTGGCCATCGCCGTGCGGATGTAGTCCTGACGCATGACCTCCAACATGGTCGTGCGCACGTAGCGCGCGTAGATGGCGGCCAGGTTGATGCCCAGGATCGTGGCCGGGATCCCGATCATCTTCAGGTTCTTGAGCGGTTGATCCCAGATCTCGAAGTATTTCGCTTGCGGAGTCCAGTCAAGGAACCCCCAATTCAGCCCGAATTGATTAATCCCAAAGATGATTAACCAGAGGGCAAGGAAGAAGGACGGAATCGCTAAGATCAGCACGGTTCCGCCGCGTAAGACGTAATCGATCCACGTATCCTGCCGCAGCGCGGCGACGATCCCCACCGGGATACCCACGATCACCCCAACGAGGATCGTGATCACCGCGAACTCGAAGCTGGCAGGGAAGCGATTGCCGATGTCCTCAAGCACGGAGCGTGCGCCCCCGTAGGACTCGCCAAAGTCGAGCTGCACGATGTCGCCGAGGTAGCGGCCGAGTTGCGTGAAAACCGAGCCGGTCAGACCAAGGTCTTCACGGATCCTCTGGGCAAATTCCGGGTCATTCGCACCCTGGGACTCGGCCAGGATCTGGGATGCGATGTCGCCCGGAGTGGCCCGCACGAGGAAGAACACCAGGATCGCAACGGCAAAGATCGTCGGAATGCCCAGCACGATACGACGCAAGATATATGTCTGCATGACCCCG
>Ga0310120_10001476_pt1 | contig 17625 bp, 11 predicted proteins | sample CB27_AW_983_MG_FD_203506 | JGI IMG/M metagenome (GOLD analysis project Ga0310120, IMG submission 203506) | Marine microbial communities from Western Arctic Ocean, Canada - CB27_AW_983 | ecosystem: Environmental > Aquatic > Marine > Oceanic | place: Canada: Western Arctic Ocean | collected...
GACCGCAGTGGCCAGGTGGCTGCCGGCGAGGGCGACAGTCACGAGAAGCCTCACGTGCAGAACTTCATCGACTGCATCAAGAGTCGCAAGAAGCCGTACTGTGACCTGGAAACGGTTGGCCATCCCGCCAGCGTGCTGTGTCACTCGGGGAACATCTCGGCGCGGCTGGGCCGCAAGCTGGTGCTGGACACCAAGACCGAGACGTTTGTGGGCGACAAGGAGGCCAATTTGTTGCGAGGCCGTCCCGAGTGGCGCAAGCCGTGGGAGTTGCCGGAAGTCTAGCCCGAACAAAAGGGGTCAGGCCCCGCCACGGGCGGCGTCTGACCCCCGGGCTGCCGGTTTTTCAACCCGCCGCAGGGGAGCCTCGATCTACTTCTGCAGCTTCTTGACCGTCGCCTCGAGGCGTTCGATCCGCTTGAGGACCGCGTCGAGTTTCCTGAGCACTGCCGAGGATTCGCCTTCGTCGGCCTGGTGGGACCGCTTGATACGGTATTCGAAGCGGGGCTTGGCCTGCTGGCCTTTTTCGGTCTGGGCTGAGGGTTGTTGGGGAGTCACGATGACACCCTCGGGGGAAATCCTGATCGAGCGTGTGAAGCGGCCCTTCTTGCCGTTCTTCTCGCCGCTCTCGATCTGCAGTTCAAACGTCCGCTGACCCTTGTCGGTCACGATGCGGATCTTCTTCTTGAGCTCCTCGAGGTTGAGGTTGCCCTCGAACCGCAGTCCATTCGGTTTGTCCTTGGCCTGTTCGAGTTTCGCGCCCTGGATGACGATGACTCGCTGTGCCTGTTTCGGCTGGGCCGGGGTGATTTCGATGGTGCTCTTCTTACTGCCTCGGATGATGGTCAGCTTGATAGAGCGGTTCGTCTTGCCGGCGGCCTGGACGGCTTTGCTGAGTCCTTCGTGGCCCGCCAGCGGTCTGCCGTTGACACCGACGAGGATGTCGAACGGTTTCAGTGTCGTTGCCGCCGGTGACTTTGGGATCACGCTCTCGACCATCAGCCCCTGTTCCTTCTTGAGTCCCAGCTGAGCGCGCACGGCGGCGGGCACCGGTGCGAGTTGCACACCGATCCAGAAACCCGTGCCGCCGGCCTCTCGCACGATACGGCCGAAAAGCGCACCCGGCCGATCGACGACGACATTCACTCGGGGCGTCTTCCCGGACTGTTTCTTTCCACCGTCTTTCCCGTCGACGACTCTCAGCCGCACGCGGGTCTGGATGTTGGCGCGGGCCTTGGTTGTTTTGGCCGTCTTTTTGGCCGGCGTGGTTTCCTTCGGAGCATCCTGGGCGAAGGCCGCGGTGTTGAGTCCGACGAGGCACAGCAGGCAGGTGAACAATCGGGTCATGGCGTGCTCCTTCTGAAACCAGCGGTGTGCGTGATCAGTCAGCTTGCGTGAGTGTAATGTGACTGGAGTGGCCGAGACAAGGTGTTTGGGTGCCTGCCCCGGTGGGGGGCTTGGAGTCTGACCCAACCCACGATTGAGCCGGGGAGGTGATCAGTTTCGGGCGAGTTGTCTGAGCACGGTGTGCAGGATGCCGCCGTTTCGGTAGTAGTCGATTTCGACTGGCGTATCGATGCGGCAGGTAACGACGAAGTGCACGATCGACGCATCGTCACGAGTAGCGGTGACTTCGATGGCCTGCTGGGGTTTGAGGTCATCACCGAGGGAGATGTCGTAGGTTTCGGATCCATCGAGGTCGAGCGAATCGCGGCTCTCGCCTTCGCGGAACTGCAGCGGCAGCACGCCCATGCCGACGAGATTCGAGCGGTGGATGCGTTCGTAGCTGGTGGCCAGTACGGCTCGGATCCCCAGCAGGTAGGTTCCCTTGGCGGCCCAGTCGCGGGATGACCCGGTCCCGTATTCGGACCCGGCCAGCACGACCAGCGGCGTGCCGTCGGCCTGGTACTTGCCGGCTGCCTCGTAGATCGACATCTGCTCGCCACTGGGCAGGTAGGTACTCATGCCCCCCTCGGTCCCTGGTGCCATGAGGTTTCTGAGCCGGATATTGGCGAACGTGCCTCGGGTCATCACCCGGTCGTTGCCTCGCCGGCTGCCGTAGCTGTTGAATTCCTCGGGTGGGACTCCGTTTTGTTGCAGGAACAGTCCGGCCGGCGAGTCGGCGGCGATGGCTCCGGCCGGTGAGATGTGGTCGGTGGTGACGCTGTCGTTGACACTGACCAGCACTCGGGCTCCGGTGATCGCCTCGATCGGCGGCGGCTCGGTCGGCATATCGACAAAGAACGGCGGTTCCTGCACGTAGGAACTCTCGGCATCCCATGCGAAGACCTCACCGCTGGCTGCCGAGATTGCCTGCCATTGGGGAGGCCCATCGGCGGCGGCGGCATATTGGTCGATGTACATCTGCGGCGACATCGAGCTTGCGATCGCATCGGCGATTTCCTGTTGCGAGGGCCAGATATCTGTGAGCATGACGGGCTGCCCGTCGCTGTCGGTGCCCAGGGGCTCGGTGGTGAGGTCGATATCGGTGGTACCGACCAGTGCGTAGGCGACCACCAGCGGCGGGCTGGCCAGGTAGTTCGCCTTGACCCACGGGCTGATCCGGCCTTCGAAGTTGCGGTTGCCCGAGAGCACTGCGGCGGCGACGAGGTTGCCGCTGGAGATGGCATCGGAGATCGGTTCGGGGATCGGGCCGCTGTTGCCGATGCAGGTGGTGCAGCCGTAGCCGACGGTGTGGAACCCGAGTTGTTCGAGCGGCTTGGTGAGTCCGGCCTGGTCGAGGTAGTCGGTGACGACCCGGCTGCCGGGAGCCAGGCTGGTCTTGACCCACGGCTTGCGGCAGAGGCCCTTGTCGACGGCGTTTCGAGCCAGCAGCCCTGCGGCGATCATCACGCTGGGGTTGCTGGTGTTGGTGCAGCTGGTGATGGCCGCGATCACCACGGCTCCGTCGGTGATCGACGGGGAATCGCCGTTGAGCGTAATCGGGATGGCCGGTGAGGGTTCGGGTTTTTCGAAGGTGTTGGCGAGGTCCCTGTGCCACTGGGCCTTCATGTCCTCGAGCGTGATCCGGTCCTGCGGTCGTTTGGGGCCGGCGAGCGAGGAGACGACGGTGGCCATGTCGAGAGCGAGGTTGCTGCTGAACCTGGGCGTGGGCGAGTCGGGGGTCCGGAACAGTCCCTGCTGTTTGCTGTAGCGTTCGACCAGGTCGATGGTCTCGGGGTCCCGTCCGGTCCGCTCGAGGTATCTCAGAGTCTCACCGTCGATCGGGAAGTAGCCCATCGTCGCTCCGTATTCGGGCGCCATGTTGGCCAGCGTGGCGCGGTCGGCCAGGGACATCGAATCGAGTCCCTCGCCGTGGAATTCGACGAATTTTCCGACCACTCCGTGGGCCCGCAGCATCTGGGTCACGGTCAGCACCAGGTCGGTCGCGGTGGATCCTTCGGGCAGCTGCCCGGACAGCTCGAAGCCGACCACCTCGGGCGTGAGCATGTAGATGGGTTGACCGAGCATCACAGCTTCGGCCTCGATGCCGCCGACTCCCCAGCCGACGACACCCAGCCCGTTGATCATCGTGGTGTGGCTGTCGGTCCCGACCAGGCTGTCGGGGTAGGCCACACCATCTTCGACCATCACGACTCTGGCGAGGTATTCGAGGTTGACCTGGTGCACGATGCCGGTGGCCGGGGGGATGACCTGGAAATTGTCAAAGGCCTGGGCACCCCAGCGGAGGAACCCGTAGCGTTCGCGGTTGCGTTCGAACTCGCGTTCGACGTTGTGCGTGAGTGCATCGCTGGAGGCGAAGCGGTCGACCTGGACCGAGTGATCGACGACGAGGTCGCAGGGGACCAGCGGGTTGATCTTGCCGGGGTCGCCTCCGATGCGGACCATCGCCGAGCGGAGTGCAGCGAGGTCGACGACGGCGGGGACGCCGGTGAAGTCCTGCAGCACCACGCGACCGGGCTTGAAGGGGATCTCGGCCGGGTTTTTCGACTCGGCACTCCAGCCGGCCAACGCCGTCACGTCGTCGGCGGTGACGACGAACCCGTCGACGTTTCGCAGGCAGGCCTCGAGCAGGATGCGGATCGAGTAGGGCAGGGTATCGATGTCGCCGAGCCCGTCGTCGGCGAGCTTGTTGATCCGATAATAGCTGACGTCGCCGGCCCCGGTTTTGAGCGTGGCGACGGCGTCGAAGGGGTTGGCCGAATTCATCTCGAGAGGACTCCTGCAATCTGAGCGCGTGGTCAACCCGGGGTCGGCCGATTATGCTGTCGACCTTCGGGCTGGTCCCGGCATCCCGCGACGCCGCACTCATTGTATGGCTTCGCCGGGGCCGGGCAAAGTGGCCCGTGATGGCGGCGAATCGGTGGTGGCCAGTTGAGACCTTTCAGGGAGCGAGTGATGAGCCCAGTCGTGTCCAGCGGTGGGGGTGTGAGCCGGTGTCTGAGCCTGTTGGCGGCGATACTGGCGTCGGTCTCGACGAGCCAGCTTTCGGCTCAGCAGCAGGAGGTCTCTGAAGATCCCCGCCGGCCCGCGGCGATCAGCGTCACGGGTGTCCCGCAACTGGACGCTGAACTTCTCGAGAGCCTGCGACGCTATCAGAACGTCCGCAGCGCGTTCTTTTCGGGTTGGTCTCCTGACGGCGACGGCATGCTGGTGCGGACTCGTTTCGGCAACACCGATCAGCTGCACCGGGTCCGTGTTCCCGGGGGCACGCGGCAGCAGTTGACGTTTTTCGACGAGCCGGCCTCGGGCCGCTTTCTGCCGGGTGAACACGACGGGGCGTTGATGCTGTCGATGAGCCGGGGAGGGGACGAGAACTACCAGGTCTACGTGCTGGGGGCTCACGAACCGGGCCAGGTCCAGCGGCTGACCGACGGGAAATCTCGCAACGTGCTGGGCCCGATCCGCAGTGACGGCCTGTTCGCGATCGTGCACAGCACTCGCAGGAACGGTCGCGACACCGATCTGTACATCGCCGATCCGCACCGGCCCGGCGAGATGTCTCTGCTGCTGAAGACGAGCGGTGAGTACTGGCGGGCTCTGGACTGGACCCGGGACGGATCGAGCCTGCTGATCAATCACTACGTGTCGATCAACGAGACCTATCCCGCTGTGCTTGACGTGGCCACCGGCAAGAAGACGAGGATCCCGATCCCTGGTGCTCGACCCGCCGCCCACGGTGCGATGGCCTTCTCAGCCGATGGCCAATCGGCCTACATCACCAGCGACACCAACGGCGAGTTCCGGCAGTTGGCTCGAGTCGACCTGAAGACGATGACCTACGACTTCCTGACCAGCAAGCTGCCGTGGAACGTGACCGACGTGGTGGTCGAGCCGGGGCTGGGGCTGGTCGCGTTCACGACGAACGAGGATGGTGCGAGCGGGCTGTACCTGCTGGTGGGCCGGACAATTCGCCGCTACGCCTTGCCGTTGGGCCTGGTCGGTGGTCTAGAGTTTTCCCCCGACGGCACCCAGCTGGGCTTCACACTCTCGAGACCCGACGCACCCTCGGACGCCTGGTCGATGCGGCTGCCCGACGGCAAGCTGACCCGTTGGACTCGAAGCGAGGTGGGAGGCCTGGACGAGGATGCGTTCGTGGTGCCACAACGGATCCGCTACAAGACGTTCGACGGACGGCAGATCCCCGCCTACGTATTCCGTCCGCCGGGTGCCTCGAAACAGGCTCCCGCGCCGGTGCTGATCCACATTCACGGCGGTCCCGAGAGCCAGTACCGGCCCCGTTTTTCGTCGGTGGACCAGTTCTATCTGAAGGAACTGGGCCTGGCGGTGATCCGTCCCAACGTGCGTGGCTCGGCGGGCTACGGCAAGAGCTACGTGCGGCTGGACAATGGTCTGAAGCGGGAAGACAGCGTCAGGGACATTGGGGCCCTGCTGGATTGGATTGCGACTCAGCCCGAGCTGGATGCGTCGCGGGTGGCCGTCTACGGCGGGTCCTATGGTGGGTACATGGTGCTCGGTTCGCTGGTGCATTTCAGCGATCGATTGAAGTGCGGAGTCGACATCGTGGGGATTGCCAGTTTCGAGTCGTTCCTGAAGAACACCAAGGCGTACCGTCGCGACCTGCGTCGTGCCGAGTACGGCGACGAGCGGAAGCCGGAGCTGTTGAAGTTCTTCCGGCGGATCGACCCGGTTCACAATGCCGGGAAGATCCGAACCAGCCTGCTGGTGGCTCACGGGGTCAACGACCCGCGGGTCCCGTTTTCCGAGGCGGAGGCGATCGTGCCCAAGGTACGAGCCAACGGCCAGAGTGTCTGGACGGTGTACGCGTCCAACGAGGGTCACGGGTTCCGCAAGAAGGCCAACCGTGACTACGTCTCTGCGGTGGTCGTGATGTTCCTGAAGCGGAACCTGGTTCTGAGCAAGTAGGCGGACTGCGAAAACGCCGCGTGGTCGCCTAGATCAGTTCCGGCAGCGGCCGGTGGCGGTTGTGGTCGACCAGGTAGTGCGGTCGTCCGCTGAAGTCCTTGATCGTGGCGATCGAGGTATCGATCCCGATATTGCGGTACAGGGTGGCGAAGACTTCCTGGAAGTGGACCGGTCGATCGACGGCGTGTTCTCCCAGCCGGTTGGTGGACCCGATCATCTGTCCGGTGTCGATGCCTCCCCCGGCGAGCAGTGCACAGGAGACTCTGGGCCAGTGGTCTCGTCCGCCGTTCTTGTTGATGCGGGGCGTCCGTCCGAACTCGCCCCAGACGATCACGGTGGTGTCCTCGTCCATGCCTCGGGACCGCAGGTCCTGGATCAGTGCGGTGACGCCCTGGTCGAGTCGCGGCAGGTGGTCTCGAGCGTTCTCGAAGTTGGTCCCATGGGGCCGACCGTGCCAGTCCCAGCGGCCGTAGGCGAGGGTCACGATGCGGACGCCGGCTTCGACGAGTCGTCTTGCGGCGAGCAGGTAGTGGTTGTGCAGCGGCCCGGCGTCGCCGTAACCGGCCGGTTCGTAGGAACCGCCGCCGTATCGTGCGAGTGTTTCGGGGTCTTCGCCTGAGACATCGAGTGCTTCGGCGAGTCGGCTGGAGGTGAGGATTCCGAAGGCCTGTTGTTGAAAGGCATCGAGGCTTTCGACTGATCCGCCGGCATCGGCGGCGGCCTTGAAGCGGTCGAGTCCCTCGAGCAGGCTCTGGCGGTTCTTGAACTTGTCGAGCGTCATGCCGTTGAGCACCAGGTTGTCGGCTCCATCGGCATTGGGCAGGAAGGGTGCGTGGGCGGGTCCGGCGAATCCGGCCTGGCCGGGATCCGACCACGTGCTGCTTTTCATTCTCGGCGAGAGTCCCACGAAGGCGGGGGTGCCGGGTGCTGAGGTGCCCAGCAGTCGCGAGACGACCGAGCCGAACGAGGGCCAACCGCCTGGCGGCTGGTTATTGACTCGCTGCCCCGTCATGCACTGGAACGCCGCGTGGCGTCCTTCGGAGCCGACGACCGAGCGGATCACGGCCAGGCGGTCCATCATCGCAGCCATCCGCGGCAGATGCTCGCAGATCCCGATTCCCGGCACCGAGGTCGAGATCGGCTGAAATTCGCCTCGAATCTCCGACGGCGCCTGCATCTTCAGGTCGAACATGTCCTGGTGCGGAGGTCCTCCGGAGAGGAACACCATGATGACCGATTTCTGCGACCGGGTCCCGCTGGCGGCCTCGGCGGCGAGCAGTTGCGGGAGCGTGAGTCCTCCGACGGCTCCGACCATCGGCAGGCTGCCGATCTTCAGCACGTCGCGTCGGGTCAGCTTGTCACAAAACGACGCGGCACCAGGAGATCCCAGGATCGAGAGCATGGGCAAGGCATCCAGTGTGCTTGAGGCAGGCGTGACGTGCAGGCAGTCTATCACATCGGCCGAAGCGATACGAGTTCTTGTGCCTGCTCGAGTGGGCTCCCGGAACGGGTAGCGAGGCGGGGGTGGTTGTGGGCACAAAAAAACCGGCCGGTTCCCGAGGGAACCGGCCGGTGTCGCTCATCCGAGGATGATCTCTGGCAGTTCGGAGATCGGCTTAGAATTCGCCGATGACCTCACTCCCGTACAGCGTTCCCAATGCGCCCCAGATGCCATAAGGGCTGTTACCGCCGAGGTTGGTTGTGGTCGCGTCCACAGCCAAGCCGGCAGTACCGGGAGTCTGGGTGTTGATGGACTCGTTGACGAACTTGACGCTTCCGTCACCCATCTGCACGTGCGAACCGCCGGGGTGGCGGCTGCTGACGGTAATCATCGAGAAGTCATCGATGGCGCCACAGGACGGGCCGTTGGGCGGCACGCAGATGGCGACCGAGTTGAAGTACGCAGCGCCGTCGGCCCAGTACTGGGCGGGGCGGTCGATCTGCGAACCACTCGTGTAGTACCCGTTGAGTGCCGTCGCCTGGCAGTCCGACGGAACCGTCGTCTGGGTGGTGGAGACGTGCCCGATGATGTCATTGAGGTTACCCGGGTTGCCCAGGTCACGCTCGGCCATCGCGATCGTGTTACTGGTGCCGTCCTTGAAGTCACGCATTCGCGTGCAGAGACGGTACGTGAACGGACCACGGTGACGCATGATGACGCCCGTGCTGGGGTTGATCGACGTGTAGTTGTTGTTGATCGTATCGCCAACACTGAACACGTAGCTTCGCTGTGCACTTCCCGAGGCGACGTGCCGGATGGGCACAGTCGAGGAGGGACAGAGGAAGACCTCGATCTCGGCCGGCGGGTGCGGGAAGGTGTTGGTCCGGGGGTATCCACCCTGATCACCACCAACCTGAACGCCACCACCGAAGTTCTTGACCCGGTCCCACATCGGGCCCTGGTCAATGAACGGCATCATCATCACGGCGCCGCTGAGGAATTCGTTCTGGGACCCGCCAATCGTACCGCCACGCAGGGGCGGCCAGTAGTTGTGCGTGTCGTGATAGTTGTGCAAGCCGAGTCCCCACTGCTTGAGGTTGTTCTTGCAGGCCGAGCGGCGAGCCGCTTCACGAGCCTGTTGAACAGCGGGGAGGAGCAGCGCGACGAGAATCGCGATGATCGCGATCACGACGAGCAGCTCAATGAGCGTAAAGCCTCTCTTCCGACGAACCATGGATCCACCTCCGATGAAAAGTAAAAAGATGAGTCGAAAACCAGCAGTCTACATCTGATGGATATTATTCCCCGAGCCGCTCCAGAATTGCAATCAAAAACGCCGCTTTTTTTTCGACTGGTGGTTTTCGACACCCCGAGGGTCGTCAGTCGCACGGCTTGGGGAGACGGGGCAAAGCTGGAGCGATCTCCCCCCGGTGGTCTCAGGCGGCGTTCCCACCCCGAGTGGGGAAGCTTGACGCCCTTGGTGGCCACTCTCTACGATCACCGCTTCCGATCAAATCAAACAGATCATCACCCCCTTTCCTCCACCATCCAGCCTTTTCTCACCACGGCTCACCACGGCTCACCGGTTGCGGCCGAATGGGTCGTGTTTGCGGTCGGAGGTGTGTGTTGGCGAGCGAGGATTTTGGGGGGGTGGGCGTTACGAGGCGACGATGGCAGTCCCCAAGCGTAAGATATCGAAGGCGCGAGGCCGCAAGCGTCGGACTCACATCCGTGCCCGCTCGATCCAGGTGGTGCCCTGCAAGGAGTGCCACATGAACATTTTGCCGCACGCGGTCTGCCCCCGTTGCGGACATTACGCTCGATTCAGCAGCCCGGTGATGCCGGCCGACGACTGAGTGTCCTGGGGGCTTTGAGCGGATCGCAGGCGGAGGAATCGGGGCGATGCGGATCGCATTGGACGCGATGGGAGGTGACGAGGCTCCGGCGGTGACCGTCGAGGGAGCCTTGACGGCTCTTTCGGCGGACTCGAGCCTGGCCATCGACCTGGTCGGCGACCCCGCCCAGCTGGACCCTCTGTTGTCTCAAGCCTCCTATGATGGCTCTCGCCTGTCGGTGGTCGCGGCGGCCGACGTGGTGGGGATGGACGAGAAGCCGACCGAGGCCTTGCGGCAGAAGCCTGACAGTTCGATCGCCGTGGCCTGGCGTCTGATGGCCTCACGCGAGGTCGACGCGGTGGTCAGTGCGGGGAACACCGGTGCGGTGGTGGCCGCGGGGCTGCGGACTCGCCTGTTTCTTCCTGGAGTCCGTCGTCCGGGGATTGCGGTGACGTTGCCGACGATGCGTGGCCGCAGCGTGCTGATTGACGTGGGAGCCAATCCCGCCGCACGTCCCGAGCACCTGCTGCAGTACGCGGTGATGGGGGTGATTTACGCACGTGAGGTGCTGGGTGTTGAGTCTCCGACGGTGGGCTTGATGAACATTGGCAGCGAGGACAGCAAGGGGAACGAGTTGTACCGTGAGACTCACGCGTTGCTGCAGGGTTCGACGCTGTCGGAGCGTTACGTGGGCAACATCGAGGGCCGTGGCCTGTACCAGGGCGAAGCCGACGTCCTGGTTTGCGAGGGTTTCGTGGGCAACGTGGTGCTGAAGGTCAGCGAGGGGATGGCCGAGTTCCTGATCCGGGCTCTGGCCCACGACGTGATCGGGCAACTCGACGCCGAGCGTGACGTGGCCCTGGCTGCCCTGGAAACCGCCTCGAGGCAGTATCACTACCGCGAGCACGGCGGCGCCCCGTTGTTGGGGATCGACGGCGTCTGCATGATCTGCCACGGCTCAAGCGACGGCCGTGCCATCGCCAATGCCTTGCGGGCCGCCACCACGCTGCAGTCGCGGCAGGTCAACGTGCAGATCGTGGATGAGTTGGGCAAGGCGATCACGGACCGACCCGCCGAAGACTCGACCGGCCCCTCCTCGCAGCAGCCGCCCGAGCCGCACCTGGCCCGGGAGGCGGAGGAGGCCGGGGGGGCAGGCGGGGCAGGCGGGGCAGGCGGGGCCCGGCCGTCATGAGCGGGATCGGGTTCCTGTTCCCCGGACAGGGGGCTCAGCATCTGGGCATGGGCCGCAGGATCTCAGAGGAGTCTCCGGCGGCGGCCCGACTGTATGCTCGGGCCGAGCAGGTGCTGGGCTACGATCTGCAGGCCAGGTGCCTGGACGGTCCCGAGGACGAGCTCAATTCGACGGTGATCAGCCAGCCGGCCCTCTTCGTCACCAGCCTCGCGGCATTGGAATGGCTCAGAGGGGACCGTCCCGAGCTGGTCGATGCGTGCCAACAGGCGGCGGGTTTGAGCCTGGGCGAGTACACGGCTCTGGTGTTTGCCGGGGTGATGGAATTCGAGGATGCCCTGGCTGTGGTTCAGAAGCGGGGCGAGGCGATGCAGGCCGCATCGGACCGCACGCCCTCGGGCATGGTCAGCCTGCTGCTGATCGAGCCCGAGATTGTGCAGGAGATTTGTGACACCGCGGTCCAGCCCGGCGAGGTGTTGCGGATCGCCAACCGGCTCGGGCCCGGCAACCTGGTCGTCTCGGGGCACCGCGCCGCCTGCGAGCGGGCGGTGGAATTGGCCGAGGAGGCTGGAGGGCGGGCGGTCAGGCTGGCCGTGGCCGGTGCCTTTCATACCTCGCTGATGGAACCGGCCGACTTGCAGGTGGCTCGGGCACTTGAAGACTGCCCGATGGCGGCTCCCAGGATCCCGGTCATCAGCAACGTCGACGCTGCTGCTCACGATGACCCCGAGCAGATCCGTGATCTGCTGGTGCGGCAGGTCAAGAGTCCCGTGCTGTGGGCCGACTCGATGGGAAAACTGATCGCCTCGGGGATCGAGGAATTCTACGAGATCGGGCCTGGTCGAGTGCTCACCGGACTGCTCAAGCGCATCGACCGCAAGATCCCCTGCCAGCCGATCAACGATTCCTAGCAGCCCGCCTCTCGGGATGGCCCGCGCCGATCGTGGCCGGTGCCTTCGGCGAGGCGTTCGCGGGCGTGTCGTTTACGGTTTACAGTTGCCGGGTCGAGTGGTATATCTTCGCCGGGGAGAGAGGGCCTTGGAGGCGGTTGGCGGGAGGAGTGTCCTTCTGGGAACACCACGGTCCTTGGACGGCCGGAGAAGTGAGCCGGGTGAGCCCGGGTGAGCTTGGGTGAGCAGGGCGACACCGGTTGCGATGGGATGGAACAGTTCACCGGGAAGCGAGAGACCCAAAGATGATCTTCGACGACGACAGTCCGGAAACTTCCGATCCGAGCCAGGACCAGGTTTCCGAAGAGCCCTCCGGTGAGATGGCTGCTGCGGCCCCGGGTGATGGCGCCGCGTCGGACCCCGCCGCCGCTGCCGACCCGGCTTCGGCACCGGTTTCCGAATTGGGCCGGCAGGTGATCGATCTGGTCGCCGATCAGCTCAGCGAGGATGTCAGCAACATCAGTCCTGCGAGTCGTTTTCAGGACGACCTCAAGGCCGACTCGCTCGATTTGGTCGAGTTGGTGATGACGTTCGAAGACAAGTTCGGGATCAGCGTTCCTGACGAGGACTACGAGAAGATCCTCAGTGTGGGTGATGCGATCGACTACATACGGGGCAAGATGGGCGAGTGATGCGACGAGTCGTGGTCACCGGAATCTCGGTCGTTTCCCCTCTCGGCTGCGAGATCTCCGAGTTCTGGGACCGGCTGTGCACGGGCAAGAGCGGCATCGGGCCTCTGACCCGTTTTGACGTCGACGATTTCAAGGTCCGCTTCGGGGGCGAGATCCGCGATTTCGATCCCGCCGATCATCTCGATCTGCCTCCCAAGGAGTTGAGGCGGCTGGACCGCTTCACCCAGTTCGCGATGGTCTCGGCTGTCAAGGCGGTGATCCAGTCGGGGATCGACCTGGACAGCGGAGACCGGTATCGTCACGGCGTGCTGATCGGCAGTGGGATCGGTGGTCTGGAGGAGATCGAGCAGCAGCACTCGATGCTCTACGACCGAGGCCCTTCAAGGGTCTCACCATTGATGATCCCCAAGCTGATGGTCAACGCCGCCAGCGGGAACATCTCGGTCCACTTCGGTCTCTGCGGCCCCAACAGTGCCATCGCCACGGCCTGTGCTTCGGCGACCAATGCCATCGGCGACGCCTTCCGCCTGATCCAGTACGGAACTTCCGACGTGATGATCACCGGGGGCAGCGAGGCGGCGATCACTCCGATGGGGCTTTCGGGGTTCGCCCGCATGAATGCGCTCTCGACCCGAAACGACGATCCCGAGGCCGCCAGTCGGCCGTGGGACAAGGACCGCGACGGATTCGTACTTTCCGAAGGTGCCGGCATGCTGGTGCTCGAAGAGCTCGGCCATGCCGAATCCCGCGGGGCGGATGTGATGGCCGAGATCATCGGCTACGGCATGTCGGCCGACGGGTCGCACATGACGGCTCCCAATCCGGGGGGTGAGGGTGCAGCGCGGGCGATGTCGGCTGCGATCGCCGATGCCGGTTTGCAGCCGGACCAGATCGACTACATTAATGCTCATGGTACCAGCACTCCGCTGGGCGACGTGGCCGAGACTCGCGCGATCAAGTCGGTCTTCGGGGATCACGCCCGGTCGCTGTGCGTGTCCAGCAGCAAGAGTCAACTGGGTCACCTGCTGGGAGCCTCGGGCGGTGTCGAAGTCTGTGCCTGCGTGATGGCACTCCTGCAGCAGGTCGTCCCCCCCACCATCAATCTCGACAACCCCGACACCGAATGCGACCTGGACTACGTTCCCGGCGAGGCCCGGTCCCGGTCGCTGACGCACATTCTCAAGAACAGTTTCGGTTTCGGCGGCCACAACGCCTGCCTCGTGATCAGAAAGGTCACGTGAGGCCGCAGCGGTCTCCGGAGTACCTCTACGACCCCCGCAACGCCCGCCCCGCCCCGACCAACAGTCCCAACCTGCAACAGCTCCCACCTCCCCGCCCATGAACAGTTCCCAGTCAACTCGACCCAGAGTCGTGGTCACCGGTGTGGGCCTCTTCAGCCCGATCGGGATTGGTCGCGAGGCATTTGCCGAGGGGGTTCTGGCGGGCCGCAGTGGGATCGGGGTGATCGACCTGCCCGATCTCTCGGAGGTCCCCGGCCATGCCGGGAGCGAGATCCCCGAGTTCACTCTTTCAGCCGCCCGCAAGGACTACCTCAAGCCGCAGCGCAAGAGCATCAAGGTGATGTGCCGCGACATCCAACTCGGGGTCGCCTCGGCCATCCACGCCCTGAACGATTCGGGGATCGACAGCGAGTCGATCGACCGCACCCGGCTGGGGATCGACTACGGCGCCGACCAGATGTTCTCGCACCCCGAAGCTCTCTTCGCGGCCGCCTCGCGATCGGCGGAGTTGACCGAGCCGGGTGGTGAGGCCGAGTTCCAGATCGAGCGTTGGGGTACGAGAGGACTCGGGCAGATGGAGCCGTTGTGGTTGTTGAAGTACCTGCCCAACATGCCGGCCTGTCACATCGCGATCGCTGTTGACGCCCGCGGCCCGAACAACTCGCTGACCCTCGCCGAAGCCTCGGGAAATCTCGCGGTTGGCGAGGCCTACCGTCTGCTGATCCGGGGCAGTGCCGACATCATGATCGCCGGATCGACCGGGTCGAAGCTGCATCCGATCAAGTGCCTGCACGCCTCGATGTGGGAAGAATTGGCCCAGGGGCAGGGCGATCCCGCGAGTTGGTGTCGGCCCTTTGATGCGCTCAGGTCCGGCCAGGTGATCGGCGAAGGATCCTGCTCGTTGATCTTGGAAACCGAGTCTCATGCGCGGGCGCGGGGTGCCAACATCCTGGGTGCGATCCTGGGGTCCGGCTCGAGCTGCGTGGTGGATCGTGCGGGGCGGGCCGACCCGCAGCAGGCAATGGTCAACTCGGTCCAAGCGGCGTTGGCCGAAGCGGGTCTCGGGCCCGGCGACGTCGGACACATCCACGCTCACGGACTCGCCAGCCGCCAGGCCGACATCATCGAGGCGGCGGCGATCGGGGAGGTGTTTGGCGAGAAGGCCTCGACCGTGCCGGTGACGGCCCTCAAGAGCGCGCTGGGGAATTCCGGAGCCGGCAGCGGCACGCTGGAACTGGCCGCCTCGTTGCTGGCCCTGGGCCAGGGCGTGGTCCCCCGTACGCTCAATTACTCGCAGCCCGATCCCGACTGCCCGCTCGACGTGGTCCACGACGAACTCCGCCCCGTCTCCAACACGGTCGTGCTCAACCTCAGTGCCACCTCACATGGCCAGGCCAGTGCCATCGTCGCGGCCGTCTAGAGCGGACTCAGGCCGTTTTGTCCCGACCGAGCCACGCCTCGACCACCTCGCGGTCCGCTGCGTCGGTGATCGACGTCCGAGCCGACTCGACCTGGGCCCGGTGCGAGGCCGCCAGGGGAAGCTCTTGGGCCAGCAGATACGCTCGTGAGGCCGCGTCGTGAGTGAGCACGAGATCGAAGGCCTCGATTGAGTCTCCCGCCTCGGTCATCAAATCCAGTGCCCGCCGGGCATGGCGAACCGCCGCGGAAGCCTCGCCCAACGCAGCATGCACCTGCGCCAGCAGGCATTCGGCCCGCTGCTGGTTGATCGCCTGGCCCACCTCCGACCAATGCCGTGCTGCGGCATAGGCGGTTGTGCGCATCAGTTCATCCTGTTCTGACCTCCGGGCCGGGGACTCGAGCAGGTCCCACGCCTGGTTGTTCATGCCGGTGGCGAAGAAACGGTGAGCGGTTTCGGGGTCAAAGGCCGGTTCGTTCATGCAGCTTCTCGCAGTCCGGCCCGGGTCCATTCTTCCAGCTGTTGACGGTCTGTAACAGGCGATCTGTCAACAACTTCCGACGCGCGAGCCCGTCTCGCGGTCGCTTGACACTCCCCAGACCATCCAGTATTGTTCCGGCTGTATTGGAAGACAATCTTCCGGCGAGAATTGACTGACTCCGTGTTCGGCAATTGGTGCCTTGCGGGTCTCGTCGGAGGTGTTTCGTTTGAGGTTCCCTCCGGGAGCGTCCGCATGTAATTCGGACCTGTTTCCAAGGACCTTGTTGGGCGAGTGCCCTTCGTGCCGTGGCGGTACGGAAGGTGCTGGTCGGTTGTGCGGGGCGGATTGCGCCCGCCGCAACGCGAAGTGTGGGTGACTGGCCCGCACTTTTTTGTTCCCCTCGGGGAATTCGAGTCTCCTATTGGCCCCAAGGCAACACCTCGACAGATCGCACGCGAAGAGACAGATAACCGGGCTCACCCGGCCTCGTCAACTCCGGCCATCCATATCAAGCCGGATCTCAGCAGGCCATTCGGACGCCCGGACAGCGGATACCCGGCAGGGAAGGAACAGCGATGAACGGAGCCGAACTCCTCCGGCTGGTCGACACGATCCACCGAGACAAGAATATCGACAAAGGGATCGTCTTCGAGGGCATCGAGCAGGCGATTCTCTCGGCTGCCCGTCGGCACTACGGCGAGGAGTCCGAGGTGGAGGTGCATGTCGACCGGGTGACCGGCGAACCGACGGTGCACTGTCCCGGAATCGAGCTCGCCTCCGATGACCTCGGCACCATCCTCGGCCGCATCTCTACCCAGACCGCCAAGCAGGTGATGATCCAGAAGTTCCGCGAGGCCGAGCGGGACTCGTTGTACATCGAGTACGAGGAATTGCGGGGGACGATGGTCACCGGGACGGTGACGCGTTTCGACGGAGGCGCCGCCACGGTCAACCTGGGCAAGGTCGAGGCTTTTCTGCCCCGCAGCGAGCAGATCCCCGGCGAATCGCACCGCGTCAACGAACGGGTCAGGGCGGTGATCATCGAGGTCCGCAAGGCGGGCAGCCGGGTCAAGATCATCCTCTCGCGAAAACACCCCGACCTGGTCCAGAGACTGTTCGAACGCGAAATCCCCGAGGTGGCTGAAGCGATCATCGAGATCCAGTCGTTGGCCCGCGAGGCGGGCTACCGGTCCAAGGTCGCCGTCTCCTGCTACGACAACAACATCGATTGTGTCGGAGCCTGCGTCGGGGTCCGGGGGTCCCGGATCAAGAACATTGTCGAGGAATTGGCCGGTGAGCGGATCGACATCGTTCGCTGGAACGAATCGCTGCCGGTGCTGGTCCCCAACGCCATGCAGCCGGCCGCCGTCGACGACGTGATCGTCTGCGCCTCACCCTCGATCGGAAAAGTGCTCGTGCTGGTCGACGAAGATCAACTCTCGCTGGCCATCGGCAAACGCGGACAGAATGTCCGGCTGGCCTCGAAACTCGTCGGCTGGGACATCGAGGTCATGACCCAGGAAGAGTTGCACGACCAACTCGAACAATCGACCGAAGCCTTCGCGATGATCCCCGGGATTACCGCGGACCTGGCCGAGGAACTCGTCGGGCAGGGATTCTTCAGCTTCTATGACCTCTCGGTGATCGAGCCCGAAGAACTCGCCGAAATGGGCGGACTCGGTGAGGAAGAATGCAACGCGATCATTGCTGTGGCCGAGGGGGAAGCCGAGCGACTGGAAGCCGAAGAGACGAAACGGCGTGCCGAAGTCCGTGCGGCTCGCGAACGCGAGCGACAGTTCCGCACGGCCGCTGAAGAGTACATCGAGCGGGGAGAGGAGCCGCCGGCCGAACTCCTCGAAGCACTCAGCGAAGACGTGAGGAATGAACTGCTCGGGATCACACCCGAAGAAGAGGAAGCAGAAACCGAAACCGGCGACGACGGCGACGACGGCGAGACGGCTGATGCCAACGCTGTTGAATCAGTGGATGGCGACGAGAGTCTGGCCGAGGGAGCCGAAACCGGCGATGACGGCGAGACGATCGAAGCAGACTCGACTGAAGACGAGGCTGTGGCTGAAGAGGCTGTGGCTGGGG
>Ga0310120_10001477_pt1 | contig 17625 bp, 15 predicted proteins | sample CB27_AW_983_MG_FD_203506 | JGI IMG/M metagenome (GOLD analysis project Ga0310120, IMG submission 203506) | Marine microbial communities from Western Arctic Ocean, Canada - CB27_AW_983 | ecosystem: Environmental > Aquatic > Marine > Oceanic | place: Canada: Western Arctic Ocean | collected...
AAGCTGCATCCCACAGCCTCAGCGCCGTCAGTGGCTCGGCCAACGGTTCGGGGGACGGCTCAGAGTGGGACGTTACCGTGCTTCTTGGGTGGGGTCGTGTCGGCTTTGTCCTGCAGCATCTCCAGCGAGCGCACGATCACGCGCCGCGTATCGGCGGGGTCGATCACGTCATCGACGAAGCCCAACGAAGCCGCCTGGTACGGGTTGTAGAACTCGCCCTCGTACTCCTGCAACAGCCGTTGCCGCTCCGCCTCGGGGTCGTCCGCCTCGGCGATGCGGCGCCGGTAGATCAGGTCGATCGCCCCCGCCGAGCCCATCACCGCGATTTCGGAACCGGGCCAGGCCAGATTGACGTCGGCGCGCAGGCTCTTGCTGCTCATCGCGACGTACGCGCCGCCGTACGCCTTGCGCAGAATCACGACGATCTTGGGCACCGTCGCCTCCGCGTAGGCGTAAAGCAGCTTGGCGCCGTGCGTGATGATCGCACCGTGCTCCTGCTGCGTGCCGGGCAGATAGCCCGTCACATCGACCAGCGTCACGAGCGGGATGTTGAAGCAGTCGCAGAAGCGCACGAAGCGCGCGGCTTTGCGTGAGGCGTCGATGTCGAGCGACCCCGCCAACGATTCCGGGTTGTTGCCCACGATGCCGATGGCGCGTCCGGCCATACGCCCAAATCCGACGACGATGTTCTGCGCCCAAAGCGCGTGGATCTCCAAGAAGTCGCCGTTGTCGACGATCTTCTCGATCACCCTGCGTACGGGATACGGCTGCATACCGTCGGCCGGGACGAGATCTTCGATCCCCTCGCAGCGGCGGTTGGGATCGTCGCCGGTGTCTACCCAGGGCGGGTCTTCCATGTTGTTCGAGGGCAGGAACGCGAGCAGCGAGCGGACCTCGTTCAGGGTTTGCTCGCCCCCCTTGACGGAGAAATGCGCCACCCCGCTGACTGAGGCGTGTGTGCGCGCACCGCCCAACTCCTCCATGGAGATCTCTTCCCCGGTCACGGTCTTGACGATGTCTGGCCCGGTGATGCCCATGAAGGAGACGCCCTCCACCATGTAGGTGAAGTCCATGATCGCGGGCGAGTAGACCGCGCCGCCCGCCGTGGGACCGAGCATGACTGCGATCTGTGGCACCACGCCGGAGGCCAGGACGTTGCGCAGGAAAATGTCGCCGTAGCCCTTCAATCCGGAGATGCCGGCCTGGACCCGGGCGCCCCCGCTGTCGTTCAGCGCCACGATTGGCGCGCCGACCTTCAACGAGAGATCCTGCACCTTGACGATCTTCTCCGCCGCCGCCTCCGACACCGTGCCCCCGAAGACCGTGAAGTCTTGCGAGTAGGCGAAGACGGTCCGTCCATCGACGGTGCCGTAGCCGGTCACGACCGAGTCGCCGGGCGGCCTGTTCTCCTCGAAGCCTGGCGCCGTCATGCGATGGGTGACTAACGCGTCGGTCTCGATGAAGGAACCCTTGTCGAAGAGGACGTCAATCCGCTCCCGCGCGGTCATCTTGCCGCGATCATGCTGGCGCTGGACCGCGGGGTCGTCGTCGCTTCGAATCCCCTTCGCTTTGCGCGCGTTCAACTCGGCCAGGTAGTCCGCGTGAGAAGGGGTGGGTCGATCTGCTGGCGCCATCGCTATCCCGTTCTCAAGAGCCCCGGCTGATCTCGTCCAGGCCGACGATCCGGCATCCGTGGCACAAAAAACGGCCTTCGCCCAACTGGATGGAAGACCTCGCGGAGGCTATCACCGGGGCCCAAGCCGGGCAATTTGTACCTGCCGTGCGGCGCGGCCGGCGGATGTTATGCGCGCCGACCCTAGCCCGGCGGCTCGCTGGATTCGTCCTCCACTGCATCAGCTGCCGGGGGAATGATGATTGTCCGCCCGACCTGGAGATTCGCCGCCTCAAACTCGGTCAGACGATTGTATGACTGCAGTTCCAGGTAACTGATCCCGAAAAACACGCCGATGTCGTAGAGGTTGTCACCCGGCTCGATCACGTATTCCTCACCCGGCGGTGGCCCGATCGCCTCGATCTCGTCCTCGTCTTGGGATGCGGCGATGCGTTCCGCCTCCGTCCCTTCCTGGACCGGCACGCGCAATTCGTCGCCGGCCCGCAGCACGCTGGGGTCGACGATGCCGTTGATCCGCTGCAGCTCCGTGGGGTCCACTTCGAAGAAGGCCGCGATCGCGCCGAGCGAGTCGCCCGGCTGCACGATGTAGAGGATCTCGTCGCGCCGCTCCTCCTCTACGGCGACTCCGCCGTCTCGGATGATCACAGCCTCCGGCAAGGGGTTCGGCAATGCTTCGACGGCAATCGTCGCGGGATCCGCCGGCGCCGCAATCTCTTCCGGCGTCGGCAGGTCCGGCGTGCCGTCGCCACCGCAGCCCACCAACACGAGCAACGTCGCACCGGTGGTGATGCTCAGAATCCGTCCGCGCACGCCGCGACTCCACTCTCGATACCCGCCCTTGGGACGAGTGTAGACCCGGCTCGCCGGCTGGGTGTCTTGGGCTGGCGGCATCCGCGTGGGCGACAGATCCGAGGGACCGCCGGCCCTAGGACGGTCCCAATTCGCAGCCCGGCGGGCTCGCAAGATCGCCGCCGGCCGCCACGATCAGGCACTGCAGCGTGTCGCGGGCGAGCCGACCAACCGAGTCGAGGATGGCGGGATCGACCGCCGCGAAGTCGTCCTCCGGAACGTGGATGCGTGCTCCGAAGATGGTCGGGAACAGCACGGGTACCCCGGCGAGCTGGAAGCTCAAGTGGTCGGACCCCGAGTTCGGCGGCAGTGAGCCGATTTGGGCGTTGATACCCAACTCCCCCGCGATGGCGGCCGCAGAGAAGGCGAGGTCGGTCGAGCCGACCAGCACGACCGAATCGGTCCCGCCGGAGGCGACATCGAGATTGAGCATCGCTGAGACCTGATCGATCGCGCCACTCGCGATCAGCTCGCTAACCAAGAACATACTGCCGCCGATCCCGGCGATTCCGCCCACCGCCTCTTCCGCGGCGAAGCCGACGAAGCAGACTAGCTCCGATCCTTCGACGCCCGCGAACGCCTGCGCCAACGCCACGACGAGCGAAGTCCCACTGGCGTTGTCGTTCGCGCCGGGGACGTCGATGACGCTGTCGTAGTGGCCGCCCACGTAGACGCGACAGCCTTCCGTACCACTTGAGGCGATGATGTTCTCCGAGAGGAGCTGGCCCCGCCCGCCTTCGACGCGCAGTGTGCCGCTGGTCGGGCCCGCCTCTGCCTGTCGACGTAGGGAGACGCCGGTCGTGCGGTCGAGCGTTGCGGCTGGGATCGACGAGACGTTCTCCAAGGAGCCATCAAAGCCGCCGGCCTCGTTATTGAAGATCAGCACGCCCGCCGCGCCGGCCGCCGCCGCATTCGCGATTTTTGCCTGGAAGAAGAGCACGCCGCGCTCGATTAAGACGATCGCGCCATCCGCGTCGATCCCCTCGAAGTCACTGGGGCTTCCAAGACCGGGCACGGACAAGATCGTCGCCGTGACCTCCCCACCCATCGTGCCCCTGAAAGCACTCGCGGGAAGTGACTCACCCTCCACCGTCAGATCGACCGACGTTGCTGCGTCGAATGGCAAGCTGAACGCCTGGCGCTCAACGTCATAGCCCAGATCGGCGAAGGTCTGGGCCAGGAAGTCGGCGGCCGCTGTCTCGCCGGGCGTGCCGCGCGCCCGGGGGCCGATTCCAAGGCTGAGCGCCTCCAGGACACCGAGCGCGAAATCGTTGTCGTAGGCGCGTGGTGTGTCGAGTAGGGCCGGTACGTCGTTCTCGTCGGGCTCATCAGCGTCGTCGGGGACCGGATCGGGCTCGTCCGGCTCGTCGCCCGCCGGTTCTTCGACGTCGGAAGGCGGATCCTCGTCGTTATCCGGCGCGGACGACGAGCTACAGGCGGCCAGGGCCAGGGCCAGGGCCAGGGCCAGGGCCGCGAACAGCGCGAGCAGAAGCAAGAGACCAAGTCGAGACGAGGGCCAGGGGATCAGCAAGGTGGAGGAAGCGTCATCGGCGGCGACGGCGGAACAGGCGGCGAATGCCGCGCGGCTCCACGTCGTATTCGATGTATCGGTCGCGCCAGAACCCGCCTCGCGCTGAGGGGGAACTGCCGCTGCCGCTGGTGCCGCTGCCACGCATGTTGAGGAACAGGCCGAGCAAGAAGAGAATCATGCCCGCCAGCACGAACCAGAGTCCAAGACCCCGCAAAACCACGATTCCGAAAACCAGAATCAGGAAGCCTGCCAGCATCAGGTGCCCGGCGGTAAAACGAGCCAACCGGCGGCCGATCGCGTCCGACGCGCCCTGCCACCAGCCGTTCCAAACCTGCCGCACCTTGCTGGGACGCCGCCGCTGCGCGCGATGCCACTCGAAGTCCTCGATATTGTCGAGCACTTCGTCGATGTCGCGTTCGAGCTGGTCCGGCATATCAGCCTCCACAAGCAGTTTAGCGCGCCGGGCTTCGATCCGTGGGCGGATCTTTCGCTGCGCCACTCGCGGCCGGGGGTGTCCCCCAGCCGCCGCCGCCGGGCGTCTCCAAGCGCACGATGTCGCCGGGCTCCACCTGGAATACGGTTTTACCCGCCAGCGGGGTTTCGATGCCGGCTCGTTCCAGCGTGTTGCGGCCTCGCTCGCCGGGTTGGCCGCCGGCCGCGCCCCAGGGCGAGGCCAGACGTCGCTCGCTGATGATCGTGACCGTCGCCGTACCGAGAAACTCAGTTCGACGCACCAGCCCGTCCCCGCCGGGGTGCAGCCCGTCTCCGCCGCTATTCGGCCGCACGCTGTTCTCAAGCACGCGCAGCGGGTAGGCGAGTTCCAACGCCTCGGCCGGCGTATTGAGCGTGTTCGTCATGTGGCTGTGCGTTGCCGACAGGCCGGGCCCCTCGGGGCCTCCTCCGAGGCCGCCGCCGCTGGTCTCGTAGTAGGCCCAGGGTTGGTCGTTGCGGGGGTCGATGCCGCCCGCGGTGAGGTTGTTCATCGTGCCGCTGGAGGCGGCCGGCATGCGTTCCGGCAGCGCTTGGCTGATCGCGCCCCAGACCACATCGACGATGCGCTGGCTCGTTTCCACGTTGCCCGCCGCCACCGCGACAGGCGGGCGGGCGTTGACCAGACTGCCCTCGGGCAGAGTGAAGCTGAAGGGGCGGAACAGTCCGCTGTTCATTGGTGTGCCGGGCGGCAGCAGGCAGCGCAGGACGTAGTACGAGGCCGACCGCGTCACGGCAGCGACTGCGTTGATCGACGCCGCCCGTTGCGGCGCCGTGCCGGTGAAGTCCAGATGCAGGGCGCGCTGCGAGATCGTCAGTTCCGCGATGATCGGGACAGGTTCGTCGCGATACCCGTCGTCGTCCATGACGTCTTCGAAGCGGTAGATCCCGTTGGGCAGCGACTCGATGGCGGCACGCGCCAGCCGCTCGCCGTAGTCGAGCAGCGCTTCGGCGGCACGACGAAACTGCGGCAGGCCCAGTCGCAGCGCGAGCGCCCGCAGCCGTTCCGCACCAACTCGTTGTGCGGCCACTTGTGCGGCGAAGTCGCCGCGCCGCTCGTCGGGGGTGCGCACGTTGCGCAAGACGATCGCCAGCGTCTCTTCAACCAACTCGCCTGCTCGATAGAGCCGCACGGGCGGGATGATCAGCCCTTCCTGGATCAACTCCGACGCGACCGGCATCGATCCGGGAGCCATGCCGCCGATATCGGCTTGATGGGCGCGACTGGCCACAAAGCCGATCGGCCCGCGTCCGGCCTTGGCCGGATCCGCGAAGACCGGCGAGACCATGGTCACGTCCGGCAAGTGCGTGCCGCCCAGGTAGGGGTCGTTGAGCACTGCCACGTCGCCCGGCGCCCAGGGCGCGAGCGATTCCACGGCCCGCACCGACTCCGGCATCGCTCCCAGATGGACCGGGATGTGCGCCGCCTGAGCCAGGAGTTGTCCCTGGGCGTCGAAGACCGCGCAGGAGTAGTCCTCGCGCTCTTTGATGTTTGGCGAAAGCGCGGTGTGTCGCAGCGTCGCGCCCATCTCTTCGGCAGCGGATGCCACGAGCGAGTCGAAGATCGCCAGCCGGTCCGGATCCGTCGCCCAGCCTGAGGCTGCTTTGCGCGTGCGCTTAGTCGCCACTGGCTACCCCCTCGATCGGAAGACGCGCCACGATCTGCCGGGCCGCTGCCGCGTGGCCCAGGGTGGGGTCGAGATCCGCCCTCTCCGCGTACACGCCGGGCACCATCGACATCAGGCGCAGGATCGCGTCGATCTGGGTATCGTCGGGGCCTTCGAGCGGCGTCCGCGCGAAGCTACCCGCCAGCATCACGTGATAGCCCGCCTTCACGTACCCCGCGCAAAGCAGCTTGGCCTGTTGTCCGGTCAGCGCCGCGAGCGCCTCGCTGTCATCGGGCGGGCTGACGGGCCACTCAGTCAGCATGGCGTCGTAGGGGATCACGACCGCCGGACCCGTCAGACGACGCGCCACCTCCGCGCCGACGGCCTCCGCCTCCGCTCCGACCAACGCCAGTACGACGGTCATGGGCTCCTCCGCAGGATCAGGTTGCCGCTGTCCGAGCGGTCTGGCCGTGCTCGCCAGCCAGGCGGAACCAGTGTGGTGGTGTCGAGTTGGGTCAGGATTGCCGGGCCCGCGATGCTGGAGCGGCCCTTGCCGAGCTGGACGTTGACACGTTCCCGGATCGATGTCCGTCGGGGTCGGTCCCAAATGACCGTGGCTGTCATCTTCTCGCCGTCGCCCCCCGCGCGCACAGGCTCCCGCCCCCTGCCAAATGCGAGCCCTTGGAAGCCGGCCGCGCGCGACTTCACCCGCGCGACCACGATCTCGACGTCGCGATCGGGGTCGGCGTGGCCGAACCGGTCGGCGTGCGCGTCGGCCAGGGCCTGGCGCACGGCGGCCGCGCTCAGCGAGCGCCCCAGCGGGACGGTCAGTTCGTGCGATTGGCCGACATAACGTAGGTCGAGACTGCGTTCGACGCGCACGCCGCGACGGTAGCCGTCGCTGGCAAGCGCCTCGCGTGCTCGCCGCTCCAGGCCCTCGAATGCGTCCCGCAGGACCGGCACGACGCCGCGATCCGACGCGCCAACGCGATGCACTAAGCCCTGCTCGACATCCTTCGTGACGTCCGCCTGCAGCATCCCCGCCGCGGAGAGGACGCCGGGTGTGTCCGGGATCAGCACGGTTGGGATGCCCAGCTCATCGGCTAGATCACAAGCGTGCAGCGGCCCGGCGCCGCCAAAAGCGACCAACGTGAACTGGGCCGGATCGAAGCCTCGCTCCACTGAGATCACGCGCAGCGCCCGCACCATGTTGGCGTTCACGACGTCGATCACGGCTTGCGCGGCTCTGGCAAGGTCGCCGCCAAAGGAGTCGGCGATCGTGGCCAGGGCGCGCTCGGCTCGATCGGGGTGCAACGGCATCGCGCCGCCCAGGAATCGCTCCGGGCGCAGCCGGCCCAGCACGGTGTGGGCGTCGGTCACGGTCGGCAGTTCGCCGCGTCCGTAGGCGGCGGGGCCAGGTTCCGCGCCGGCGCTTTGCGGGCCCACGCGCAGCGCGCCCCCGGTGTCGACCCAGGCGATCGATCCCCCACCCGCGCCGACCGTGTGCACGTCTACCGCTGGCGTCTTGATCGGCATCGCGTCGACGCTCAGATCGGTGCGCTCCAGGATCCGCCCGGGACAGAGACTGACGTCGGCGGAGGTGCCTCCCATGTCGAAGGTGATCGCGTTTTCGATGCCCGACGCACGCGCTGCCGCGTACGCGCCTACAACCCCACCCGCCGGCCCCGAGAGAACCGTCCGCACCGCCTCCTGTCCCGCCCGCCCCGCGCTGATGCTGCCCCCGTTCGACTGCATGATCCGCAGCCGGACGGTCTCGCCTTGCTCCGCAGCGAGACCATCTTTAAGGGCTCCCAGATAGCGCGTCATGACCGGCGCGAGGAAGGCGTTGGCGGCCGTCGTGCTCATCCGCTCGAACTCGCGATGCTCCGGCAGCACCTCGTTCGAGACAGAGACGTGCAGCCCCAGCGGGCGCACCATTTCCGCCACACGCTGTTCGTGGATCGGATTGACGAAGCTGAAGAGCAGGCAGATCGCGATGGCTTCCACGCCGGCCCCGGCGATGCGCGCCACGACATCGGCCAACTCCGCCTCGTCCAGTGCGGTCACGATGCTGCCGTCGGCGGCGATCCGCTCGTCGACCTCGAAGCGCAGCTCCTGCGGCACGAGCGGCGGGCGCCGCTCGGGATGGAGGGCATAGAGGTATGGCCGTGCCTGCCGCCCGATTGCGAGCGTGTCGCGGAACCCTTTCGTCGTGATCAACGCGGTGCGTGCGCCCGTGCGGGTCAGCAGAGTGTTCGTCGCCACCGTCGACCCATGCACGACCTCCTGCGGCGACCAGCCCTCGTCGACGATCCCGGCCAAGACGGCTTGCGATGGGTCGACCGGCGTCGAGGGACGTTTGGCCAGGCGCAGCGCGCTCCCGTCCCAATAGAGAAAGTCCGTGAAGGTGCCGCCCACGTCGACGCCCAGCAGTCGATGCGAACGGAGTCGACGAGAGCGGGCGAGGTTGGCGGATCGAGCCATAGGGGGGCGATCTCTACGGCGCCGCCTCGAGCGGGGAGTGCACGTAGCCACCCCCGTCGAGCGCGATCGTTGCCCCGTTGACGTAGTCGCTGGCGTCGGACGCGAGGAAGACAGCCAGCGGCGCTACGTCGTCTTCGTCGCCCATCCGCCCGATCGCGATCTGCGGCCCCACGGCGCCGCGACGCTCAGCGGTCCAGAACTCCCCCGCGGCCAGCGTCTCCGTCACGATTCGACCCATCGCGATGCAGTTGACGTGGATCCCGTGTGGGCCCAGCGCATGGGCCAGGGTCTGCGTGAGCTGCTCCAGCGCGGCCTTGCTTGCCCCGTAGGCGGAGAATCCCTCCGTCGAGTGGTGGCCCGGGGCGGACGTGATGTTGATGACCTTGCTGCCGCCGAGATGGATCATCTGTTGCGAGACGACGTGGATCTGGCCGGCGGCCGCGTCGAGATTCGTCGTGGTCACCTCGGACCACTCCTCCGGCGTTGTCGAGAGGAACTCCTTGCCGGCCGGGGCCTCGCGCGGATTCTCGCCCGGCCACCCCACGGCCGTGGCGTTGACCAAAATGTCGATCTTGTTGAAGCGGTCGATCGCCATCTCCACGACGCTGTCGCGCGCGGCGGGGTCGGCCATGTCGGCCTCGACGGGGATCGCGCAGCGTCCGAATCGTCCAGCCGCCTTCGCCGCCGCCTGCACTTCCGACTGCGTGCGCGTGACCAAGATCGTCTCTGCGCCCACCTCGGCCAAGCCCTCGGCGATGGCGCGGCCGATCCCGCGACCGGCCCCGGCGATCAGCGCGACCTTCTCGTCCAGGCGAAAGCGGTCGAGCAGCATGACCGGCTCCTGTCCCCCGCGAACTCAGCGCAGCCGGCGCACAGCGTGAGCGCCCAGCTACGCCAAAGGCTACGGGAAGTCCGCTGCCAGGGGATCGGCCTGCTGCCTGATGCGCGCTCTACACTTGGGTTGCTGCCCGCTCGCCTCTGACCGCAGCGGTGCCCATAATGGACCAGAGTGGCCGACGGCTTCCCACGAAGCCCCAACGAGCCCCCCTGTCGAGGCGCCCAAGCGAGGACCACCATGGCCGACGAAGCTCAACTCACACTCAACCCGCGCGCGATCACCGGCAAGAAAGTTCGCTTTCTGCGCCGGGAGGATGTGGTGCCGGGCAACCTCTACGGTCGCGGCCTCGACTCGCTCGCGATTCAAGCGCCGATCGATGAGGTGCGCCGCGTCTTCCGCTCCGTGCCTCGTAACTCCGTTGTGCAGGTCCAGGTTGAGGGCGAGAAAAAGACGCGGCCTGTGGTTCTGCGCCACGTCGATCGCAATCCGGTCAGCGGCGAGGTGCTCCACGTCGAGTTCTACCAAGTTGACCTTGCTCGCGTGATCCAGTCCGATGCGCTGGTCAAGTTGATCGGCGACTCGGAGGCGGTGGCCAACGGCGGCACATTGGTCCTGACGATGGACACCGTTTCGCTTGAGGCGCTGCCGATGGACATGCCGGCCGAGATCGTGATCGACATCGGCGACATGGAGAACTTTGGCGCTGCGATTCACGTCTCCGACCTCAGCTTGCCCGCCAACGTTCGTGCTCTCGCGGAGGAGACCGCGCAGGTCGTGACCGTTGTTGCGCCGCGTCTCGAGGAGGAGGAAGAGGACGAGCTGGGCGAGGGGCTCGAAGGCGAGCTGCTCGAGGGCGAAGAGGGCGTCGAGGGCGAGCCCGGCGAAGAGGGTGCCGCGCCCGCCGGCGAGTCTTCGGGCGACGAGTCGGCGAGCGAGTAGCTCAGCTTCCAAGCCCGACGCGGTCACCGCGCAGCTGCCCGCACGCGGCCAAAATGTCGCGTCCTTTCTCGACGCGTACCGTCGCGCCGATCCCGGCCTCGGTCAGCGCCGACTGAAACGCCAACGTTGCCGTGCGCGACGGGCGCTCTCCCACCACTCCCGGCGAGGGGTTGATCGGGATCAGGTTGACGTGACAGTTGAGGCCCCGCAGCAGCACGCTGAGTGCACGCGCCTGCGCGGGGGCATCGTTCAGACCGGCCAGCAGGACGTATTCGAACGAGATGCGCCGCCCCGTTGTCGCGACGTGCGCGCGTGCGGCCGCGATCAGCTCTTCCAGCGAGGCGCTGGGCACGGGCACCAGTTGCTTGCGCAGCGCGTCATCCGGGGCGTGCAGGCTGATCGCGAGGTTCACTCGCGGGTGATCGACGCCGAGCCGCTGAATGCCGGGCACGAGCCCCACCGTTGAGACCGTGATCCGACGCGGACTCATGGCGAAGCCGTCGGGATCACTCAGGCGTCGCAACGCCGCGTCCACGGCGTCGTAGTTCGCTAGTGGCTCGCCCATGCCCATGAAGACGACATTGGTCAGGCCCGACGTTTCTTGCTCCGCAACGGCGCCCAGTTGCAGCACCTGGAGCAGCATCTCGCCGCTGCTGAGCTGACGGCGATAGCCCTGTGCCCCCGTCGCGCAGAAGACGCAGCCCATGGCGCAGCCGGCCTGGCTGCTGACGCAGACGGTCTTGCGTGCTCGCCGCCGCCCGAAGGGGTCGTAGCGCATCAAGACGGCCTCGACGAGTTCGCCGTCGTCGAGCCGCAAGAGCGATTTCGTGGTGGAGCCATCATCGTTACTGAGCTCTGAGACCTGCTCGGCCGGAGCGATGCGCAGACGCCGTGCCAGGGCCGTCCGCAAGGACGCGGGCAGATCGGTCATTGCCTCGAAGTCCGTTACGAAGCGCTGATGCACGCTGCGCCAGATCTGACGTGCCCGGTACGGCTGCGCGCCGAGCTCGGTCAGGATCACGCCCAGCTCCGCCTGGTCGATCTCCAGCAGCGAGGGTTGTCGGCTGGTCTCAGCCATCACTCACCACGGCCTTCCCCAAGGACCACGCCCACCAGATCGCGCTCGCCATTCGCGAACTCGGCTGCCGCGAGTGCGCGCTTGCCTGCCCGCTGCAGCCGCTCCACGCGTAGCGCACCATCCCCGGTGACGACATCGATCGTCTCGCCCACAGCGACGACCGTCCCAGCTCGCCCCGCGCCTCCCGCTTCGACGCTTGCTCGCCAGATCCGTAGCGGCTGGTCGCGCAGCGATGTCGTTGCTCCCGGCCAGGGAGAGAAGGCCCGCACCTGCCGCGCGATTTCGTCGGCTGGACGTGTCCAGTCGATCTGGCCCTGTTCTTTCTTGATCCGTCGCGCACGGGTGACCAGCGTCTCGTCCTGCGGGGTCGGTACGATCTCGTCGGCAAGCCGGCGCGGGATGGTTTCGAGCAGCAGCTTTGCCCCAGCTCGTTCCAGGCGACTGCTGAGCGCGCCCGCGTCGTCGTCCATGCGGATCGATTGTGGCTGCTGGGCCAGGATCGGTCCGTGGTCTTCGCCTTCGTCGACCAGCATGATCGTGACGCCCGTCTCGTCGTCGCCGGCCAGGATCGCGGCCTGAATTGGGGACGCGCCTCGCCAACGCGGCAGCAAGGAGGCATGCACGTTGAGCGTGCCATGCACGGGTAGCTCCAGCACCGACGGCGGCAGGATCTGCCCATAGGCGACCACGATTGACAGATCGGGTGCGTACGCAGCGAACGCCGCTACGGCGTCGGGTTCGCGTAGCCGCTCCGGCTGCAGCACGTCGATACCGGCCGCCTCGGCGATTTGCTTGACCGGCGGCGAGTGCGGCTGCCGGCCGCGTCCCGCCGGCCGGTCCGGCTGGGTCACAACCACGATCGGCCGGTAGGGGCTCTCGATCAGCGCCTCCAGTGTTGGAACCGCGAAATCAGGGGAGCCGAAGAAGGCGACGCGCAGATCGGTCATGGCGTCAGGATACGTCGCGGCGCCTTCATGGCTCGATCAGCCGCACGCCGTCTCCGACGCGGAGCCCAAGCCGCTCGGCGGCGTCGCCGTTGGGCCACGCGATCTCCAGGTAGCCGCTGCTGCCCGTCAGCAGCGATGCCCGATCGGGTGGGGCCAGTCCGTAGCTCTCGGCCAGGCCGCTGATCGAGATCTCGTCACGCCAGCCCGTCGTCGCGATGATCTGTGTCCGTGTGGAACGTCCCTCGCCGCGGAAGTTCGTGATCGCGTTGCCAAAGCGGTCGATGTGGAGCACGTACCCCGCGAGGCCCGTGGCGGCCAGGACCGCCGTCGCCGCAACTTCTGTCAGCGGGTCGCCCAACGACGCCAGATCGCTGCCACTTGCCAGCGCGGCCGCGACGGGCGCCATCACGTCGCGCCCATGGAACGTCGGCGCGACGACGGGTTCCCGGACGCTCGACTGACTGAGTTCGATGGCCCGCAGCCCGGCAGGCAGCGGCTGCGGCGTCGAGGCGGGCTGGGATCGCATTGTGTCGGGCAGGCCGCTGCTCAAGACGCCACTGTCCGGGCCGACGAGAAACGCGTCCTCGGTCTCGATCGCGACCAGACGCCGGTCCGTGCCGACCCCCGGATCGACGACGACAACGTGGACGGCGCCGGGCCCAAACTGCGGCCAAGCGGACTCGGTCAAGAACAGAGCCGTCTCGGCACGTCCTGCTGGTACCTCGTGGCTGACGTCGACGATGCGGGCCTGCGGGGCCAGGCGCAGGATGACGGCGTGCAGTTGCGCGACGTAGGCGTCGCTCAGACCGAAGTCGGTCGTCAAGCTGACGACGCCACTCGGGTTCAGACGACCGGATGGTGACATGCCGAGGGCGGCTAGGAGGCGGCGCGCACAGCGGCGATCGAGAGCACCACGAAGGCGGCCATCAGCACGATCGTCGTGCGGAACAGCACGCGTTCCACGCCGCGGCGAGTGCGGTAGGTCTCCCCGCCGCCGCCGAAGATGTTGCCTAGCCCCTGCCCCTTCGCCTGCAGCAGCACGATCCCGATGATCGCGAGGGCGGCCAGTACCTGGAAGACATTGATGACATCGGCTGTACTCATGGTGCCGTATCCATTGATGTTTTTGCCAACTGGGCTGCTTCGGACTAGCGGGCGTTAGCGACCGCCCAACACGCGCAGCGGTGTGTCCGATCGCGGCACCGCCTCCGCCTTCTCATGGTAAAGAGTGAGCACGGTGTCGGCTAACTTGCTGGGGTCGTGACGGTAACGGTTCGCCTCGTCGACGACATCGGCGACGATCAACTGCGTGCGGGCGGATCCCAACGTCGCGTCGGGGTTAACGCGGACCGGTTCGGAGTGCCAGCGCGGGGGGAGATGGTCGGTCAGGTTGTCGTTCGCGACGACGAAGTCGAAGGGCGCGCCGCCGATGTGCTCCTCAAGTACCTGCAGGTGATTCTGGACGGAGTAGTGGTCGGTCTCGCCGTGCTGCGTCGCGACGTTGCTGATGTAGAGGCGCAGAGCGCGCGACTCCTGGAACGCGATCCGCAGGTCGGGCACGAGCAGGTTGGGCAGCACGCTGGTGAAGAGGCTGCCGGGCCCCACGACGATCAAGTCCGCGCTGCGAATGGCGTTGACGGCGTCCGGGTAGGCTGCCGGATAGGCCGGTTCCAGGCTGACCGTCTGGATCTGGGTTTCGGCTGCGGTAATCGCCGACTCGCCTCGAATCGTGCGCCCGTCCTTCGTCAGTCCTTTGAGATGCACGTCCTCCAGCGTCGACGGCAGGATCTGGCCCTTCACGGCCAGCACTCGGCTGGTCTCGCGAATCGCCTGCTCCATGTTCCCGCTGACTGCGGACATCGCCACGATGAACAGATTGCCGAAGGAGTGACCCTCCAGGCCTTCGCCAGCCCCCTCAGGGAAGCGGTACTGGAAGAGGTTCGTCATCAGCGGCTCGGCGTCGGCCAGCGCCGCGATGCAATTGCGTACGTCGCCCGGCGGGATGACGCCGAGGTCCTCCCGCAGCCGCCCCGACGAGCCCCCGTCGTCGGCGACCGTCACGATCGCGGTGATGTTCTCGGTGTATTCCTTCAACCCGCGCAGCAAGACGGACATGCCAGTGCCGCCGCCGATCGTGACGACGCGCGGGCCGCTCCCGGCGATCCGTTGTCGGTAGAGCAGATTGACGAGGCTCTCGCTCTTGCCCCCGTTCGGGCGTCGTTCCTGGCGCACGGCGTTGAGCAGCGCCGAATTGAAGCGCCAGACTCCTACGACGACGAAGATGATGGAGAGCCCCACGAAGAGAGCTCCGCGCAGGACCTGCGGGATGAACTGCAGAGTGACGTAGTAGAATTCGCCCGGCAGCGTCCAGTTCAGGTACGCCTCGCGCACGAAGAACGAGACTCCCAGTCCCAGGAAGGCCATGCCGAGAAAGAGAAGGACGAACCAACGCTTGACCCCCATACCGGGGACAAGCCACTTCCGCGTATCAGGATCACTGAGCCAATCGCGCATACGTCCGGGCGCCAGCTCCATGAGCCCTCCACCACCTTGCGAAACTATACGTCGACTCGAGGCCTGGAGGCTATGTAATGCTGCGTGGTCGCCGGGATTGAGGCCTCGGCCACCCAGCGACACAGGTCGCAACGCCTTGCCTGCACTTGAAATAACGCCGGCGGACTTACCGCGGTTCCGGACCCGATCCCCAGTTACGAATCGAGCGCATCCAGTGCGGACTTCAGCAGCTCCGTGGCGGTCTGCGGGTTCGCGCGGCCGCGCGTCGCTCGCATGATCTGTCCGACGAGGAACTTGATCGCGGTGTCCTTGCCATCGCGGAAATCCTGTACCGCCGTGGGTTGCTCGGCGATCACCTGCTCGACGATTGTCCGCAGTTCCCCGGCGTCGCTGATCTGGGTCTGGCCCGACTCCGCCACAATCGACGCGGGGTCCTTGCCCGTCTCATACATCGCTTCGAAGACGTCCTTCGCTAACTTGCTGCTGATCGTGCCCGCGTCGATCAGGGCGACCAACTGCCCGAAATGCGCCGGCGCCGGCTTGAGGTCGCCCAGGCTCTCGCCGCGCTCGTTCTGGATTCGAGCGAGCTCGCCCGTCATCCAGTTTGCGATTTTCTTCGACTGCTCGGCCGAGGCGTCATTTGGCAGCTCGGCCACTGCGGATTCGTAGAAGTCGGCCTTGTCGCGATCCTCGGTCAGCAGTCCGGTTTCGAAGTCGCCCAGCCCGTACTGCGACCCGAAACGCGCGAAGCGCGCTTTGGGCAGCTCCGGCAGCGTGGTTTCGATCTGCGCAACCCAGTCGCGGCTGATGCGCATCGGTGGCAGGTCGGGCTCCGGGAAGTAGCGGTAGTCGGCCGCGTACTCCTTGGTTCGCTGGGACGTCGTGATCTCTTCGCCTTCGGTCCAGCCGCGCGTCTCTTGCACGATCCGCTCACCGTCGCGTAGGGCCTGCGTTTGTCGCACGACTTCGAACTCCAACGCCCGATAAACGGCGCGGAACGAGTTCATGTTCTTCACTTCCACCTTGGCACCGAACTCTTCCTGGCCCCATGGACGCAGGGAGACGTTGGCGTCGCAGCGGAAGGATCCCTTTTCCATATCGGCCGTGCTCACGCCCAAGTAGCGCAGGATCTGGCGCAGGCTGACCAGGTAGACGCGCGCTTCGTCGGCGCTGCGCATGTCGGGTTCGGATACGATCTCCATCAACGGAACGCCGCTGCGGTTCAAGTCGATCAGGGAGTAGCTCTCGCCGGCTTCGTTTGTGCGGTGTAGCAGTCGCGCCGTATCCTCCTCCAAGTGGGCTCGCGTAATCCCCACTCGCTTGGTCTCGCCATCAACATCGATGTCGAGATGCCCAAGTCCGGTCAGCGGCATGTCGAACTGGCTGATCTGATAGCCCTTGACCAGGTCGGGGTAGGGGTAGTTCTTGCGGTCGAACTTTGACAGCTCCGGGATCGGCATGTCGAGCGCGAGGCCGGTCTTGATCGTCCACTCGACCGCCTGGCGGTTGATCACCGGCAGCGCGCCCGGTAGGCCCTGGCAGACGGGGCAGACGTGAGTGTTGGGCGGCGCGTCCTGATACGCGGCCGAGCAGCGGCAGAACATCTTCGAGTTGGTGCGCAACTGGACGTGGACCTCAAGACCGATCACGGTCTCGAATTCGGTCTTCTGTGCCGTCTCGGGTGTTTCGCTCGCCATGGCCGCCAGTCTACGACGCCCCGCCGGTCAGCCCTAGCGATCGGTCGACGCCTCGTCGCCAGACCGGAGTAGGGGCACGTCGACTGTCTGTCCGCTACGATCGAGCCCGGGCTGATCCGGGATTGCACTCTCGGCGAACGCCCGCGACCGAATTCGAACCGACTCGATCTTTGGGGGACCGACCAATGAGCGCGTGCGCATGAGCGAAGTCCACGACGCAGCCGATCCTCGCCTTGACCCGCAAGATCACCATCACACGGTGACGCTGATCCACACCTCCGATGTCCACATCGGTACCGGGCACAAGACTGACCACGACGACGAATGGCCAGAGCGCCCAATCGCCGACCTTTCGCGAATGGCCCAGATTGGGCGCGACAACGACGCCGATGCGATGGTCATCGTGGGCGACTTCTTCGACAACAATCGGGTGCGCGAACCTCTGATTGAGGCGACCTGTGAGGCGTTGGCGCGGGCCGGAATGCCCGTCGTGATTTTGCCGGGCAACCACGATCCCTTCATGGCCGACGGCATCTACCTTAAGTACGCGCACCACTTCCCCTCCAACGTCCACGTGATCGGCCGCGAAGAGGGCGAGCTGATTACGTTGCGCGACGCGGGCTTGCAGGTCTGGGGCCAGGCCCACACCGACTACTATGACTTCAACCCCGTGGAGACGCGGCCCCAGTGGCAGGCCCACGGGCAAGCCGACGGCGAACGTCCGCTTTGGCGCGTGGCGCTGGCTCATGGCTACTACGTGAAGTCCGAGTACGAGACCAAGATGTCGTACCAGATCCATCCGCACGACCTGGAGGCGCTCGAGGCTCACTACGTTGGCCTGGGGCACCTAGAGCTACACGAGCGAGTGGGCCCTGACGGTGTGCTCGCGTACTACTCAGGCGCCCCCGATCGGTCGGGCGGCGCCACGATCGTCCGCTTAGCGCCCGACGGGATCGATGTCCGGCACGTCCAGGCCGACGTTCCGCGCGCTGTCGACTCTGGTGAGGGCCATCCCTGTG
>Ga0310120_10001478_pt1 | contig 17624 bp, 15 predicted proteins | sample CB27_AW_983_MG_FD_203506 | JGI IMG/M metagenome (GOLD analysis project Ga0310120, IMG submission 203506) | Marine microbial communities from Western Arctic Ocean, Canada - CB27_AW_983 | ecosystem: Environmental > Aquatic > Marine > Oceanic | place: Canada: Western Arctic Ocean | collected...
AAATCGCTTCGAATAATGCTCCAGCCGTCCATTCTAGCAATAGTTCCGAAGTAATAAAGAGTTCAGTTAGCCTCGAGAGTACGGCAAGGACTCAGTATTAGCACAGGCTAAATATAACCTTGCACAGAGATAAAAATATCGTTGCCAGCGGCCACTTCCGGCGACAGAATTGGGGTATGCGTACCCTCACCTGCTCGCTTCTACTCCTGATGCTTGGTCTCGGCTGTAATTCTCCCGGCACTCCCGCGGCGAAGAATGGGGTACAGATTCTCTGTACCACCGAGATGCTTGCCGGACCGATGCGCACACTCTGTGGTCCTCACGCAGATGTCACCTCGCTGATGGGCGCCGGAGTCGATCCTCATCTGTACAAGCCGTCTCCAGGCGATGTTCAGAGGATCCTCGATGCCGATCTCGTGTTGTTTCATGGTCACCACCTCGAAGGCAGGATGGGTGAGATACTGGGGGGACACGGTGTCGAGCATCGCGAAGTATCGAACCGTCGTTTCATTGCAATTTGCGAGCGCATCGATGACCAGCGGCTGATCCAATCCTCTGCAGGAACGATTGATCCCCATCTCTGGATGGACATCTCTCTCTGGCAAGATGTGATCGAGCAGATGGAACTCGTACTCTCCGAACTCGACCCTGATCATCGGGAATATTTCAGATCCGCTGCAGCGACTCTCGACGAAGAACTGATGCTTCTCGATGAGCAAGTGATGCAGATGCTGGCAAAGATTCCAGAGAAGCGGAGAATCCTCGTGACTGCGCATGATGCCTTCGGCTACTTCGGTAGGCGCTATCGTCTAGAGGTGATGGGAATCCAGGGCATCAGTACTGAATCCGAGGCGTCCATCGATCGCGTCAACACACTCGTCGCAATTCTCAGCGAGCGCAAGGTACCTGCCGTCTTCGTCGAATCGACGGTCCCGGAACGCAACATCAGAGCCTTGATCGAGGGCTGCTCCTCGCTTGGCCATTCGCTTGAAATCGGTGGAGTACTCTTCAGCGATGCGCCTGGCCCGGAAGGTTCTGGAGCAGCAAGGTGGCGCGACATGGTGCTCCACGACGCACGAGTGATCTCCGAGGCGCTGCGATGATTCGCCCGGCCATCGAGATTCACGATCTGACTGTAGCCTACCGGGAAAAGCCGGTGCTATGGGACATCGATGCGGTCATTCCAGTCGGCTCGCTCTGTGCCATCGTGGGTCCCAATGGTGCTGGCAAGAGCACTCTACTCTCCGCAATCCTGGGTACCATTCGCCCCGCGAGCGGCTGGCTGAAGATCTTTGACAAACCGTTGGAAAGTTCTGAAGAGTTGATCGGCTTCGTACCCCAGCGCGAGAGCGTCGACTGGGATTTTCCGGTCGAAGTTCTCGATGTGGTGTTGATGGGAACATACAGCCAGCTCGGCTGGTTCCGCAGACCTGGCAAGGCTCAGAGAGACTGGGCGATGGAGTGCCTGGAAGCGGTGGGGATGACCGACCTGCGTCAGAGGCAAGTGGGAGAACTCTCCGGAGGCCAGCAGCAGCGAGTGTTCATCGCCAGAGCACTGGCACAGGACTCACAGCTGATCCTGATGGACGAGCCATTTGCCGGTGTCGATGCCGCAACCGAGGAAGCGATCCGCACGGTGCTCGAGGACCTGAAGAAAAAAGGGCGAACCGTTGTGCTGGTCCACCATGATCTACAGACCATCGAACAGTTCTTCGACCATGTCCTGTTGTTGAACCTACGACTGGTCGCCGCTGGCCCGACCTCGGAGACCTTCACGAGAGAAAACCTGATGCGAACCTACGGTGGTCGCCTGACACTTCTCGATGAAGCTGCCGAGGCTGTCCGACGCATCCGAACCGGCAGGACTCGCATCGGCCGGGAACTGGAATGATCTCCCCCAATACGCTGGTGATCTTGCTGGGAACCACTGCGCTGGGCACCTGTTGTGGGATCATCGGGGCCCTGATGTTGCTGCGAAGGCGAGCATTGCTGGCAGATGCGATCGCGCACTCGACCTTGCCGGGAATCTGTATCGCCTTTCTGCTCGCAAACAGTCGCTCCGTTGTCGCTCTTGGCACCGGAGCACTGGTCAGTGCATTGGTGGCAGCGGCACTCGTCGCCTGGTTACCCCGTGTCTCTCGAATCAGAAAGGACGCAGCAACCGCCTGTGTGCTGGGCGTGATGTTTGGAGCAGGGATTGCACTGGTCGGCCTGATCCAGCGCTCCGGAAGCGGGGGTTCCGCTGCAGGACTCGATGGACTTCTACTGGGTAGAACCGCTGGCATGCTCCGATCCGAGGCGCTCATCTTCGGCTGTGCGGCTATCGTGATGAGTCTGATCGTCTTCGCGTTGCGCAAGGAACTGCTGGTCAGTTGCTTCGATCCCCGCTTCGGAACCTCTTCCAGGATACCCACCAGGTCGATCGACCTGCTGCAGACATCCCTGCTGGCAGTGACCATCGTGATTGCACTGCCTGCAGTGGGTGTGGTCCTGACGGCGGCTCTTGTCGTGATTCCGGCAGCATCTGCTCGATTCTGGACCGATCGCTTCGATTCTCTGCTGCGAATATCAGCGCTACTGGGTGCTGGATCGGGAATTCTCGGAACCCTCATCAGCACTTCTCACCCGGATCTTCCCGCTGGCCCCGTCATCGTCCTCAGTGCTACAGGGTTTTTCGCTGTATCACTTCTGCTGGCACCGAGACGGGGCCTGCTGAGCCGCCACCTGCTTGCACGGTCTCGCAGCCGCAAGCGAACGATTCGTCACCTCCTCGATGCCATCCTCGATGCGCAACTGCAGGGACAGATGCAGATCGCCATCGCCCAGATACCTGAGAGTGCCCACTGCACGGATCTCCGGTCCATTGAGTATTCGGTCCAGAGTGGCTGGGTACGCCGTGAAGGGGATCTGATCAGTCTCACAGAAACTGGCCGTATCCGGGCCACACGCGCTCGCAAGGCGCTGGAGATCTGGCGCGAGTGGCTCACCTCGGAGGCGTCGATCGACAGGGACCTCATCGACCTCGACGAGGTCGAGATTGAAAAGATACTGTCTCCAGAGTTGATCGATACCCTCCAGCGGTCCATCGATGAGCGAGAGAGGTCATGATCAATAACATCCTCTCTCCGGTCGGCTGGCAGATCCTCTCTGTCGCGGCCTGCGCTGCAGGAGCCTGTGGCATCCTCGGAGCGCAACTTGTTCTGAGGCGAAAAGCGATGATGGGAGATGCCATCGCTCACGGAGTCTTGCCAGGCCTTGTCATCGGATTCGTGCTCAGTGGTTCCAGAGATCTGCTGCCGATGATGGTGGGAGCTCTCGTCGCTGCCATCGTCGTGTCCACCGTCGCTGAATGGCTGCGAGATCGCGCTGGCGTCGATGCCGGTGCAGCTCTGGGTGTGGTTTTCACGAGCTTATTTGCACTTGGAATCATCCTCGTCGAGATATTTGCTCGTGATGTCGACCTCGACCCCGGTTGTGTTCTCTATGGAATGGTAGAACTCGCACCCATTCATCAGGTCGAGTGGTTTGGACAATCACTTCCCCGGTCGCTGACCCCTGTGCTGGGAGCATTTGTGATCAACATCTTCGCGTCCCTGCTGTTCTGGAAGGAGTGGAAACTCTGTGCTTTTGATCCTGAACTCGCAAGGGCATCGAGACTTCCCTTCAGAAAACTGGAGCAAGGCCTACTGGTACTGGTCGCCATCACCTCAGTGGCCTGCTTCGAAGCAGTGGGGTCGATACTGGTGATCGCAATGCTCGCAGTGCCCGCGACCATTGCTCATCTCCTCTGTAACAGGATGAGCACGATGGTGATCGTCTCGACTCTCGCCGGAATTCTCTCTGCTGTTCTGGGCACCATCGGTGCGGAGCAATTCAATACAGGTGTACCCGGCATGATGGCTACATCTTCTGGACTGTTGTTGATGGGCGCCATCTTTCTCGCCCCTTCAAGGGGACTGATCCCGGCAGCGTCGAGGAGGCTCTTCTGGGCACTTCGAGTCGAGATGGAAGACATCCTGGCAGAATCATACCTGCTCTCTGAAGGCACCGACGAGACGGGGAACATCGATGCCTCCGAGCCGAGAGAAGCCCTCCCCCCTGCTCGATTGACCTTCTCCTCGATGCTACTTCGAGGCAGCGCAGGAATGCTGCTCGGCGTCAGGGGATACCTCAGAGATGGGGTTCCCGTGGGGAGAGGGAAGCGGATTGCCCGCGCGCTTCTGAAGAAGCGGGGCCTGTGGCGGCGCTTCGCCGCAGAGCGCTTGGGCCTGGCTTCCGACCATCTCGATGAGCCTGCTCACAGGATTGAACATCACCTGGATGATGAGTTCACCCGGCGGATTGAATCGGGATTGGACTCCGAGGAATCCTAATCCACGACCTGGATCACCTCGATACTTCTGGCCAATGTTCCACTGAGAGCGACTGGACGGTCGGTACCGGTGGACATCAGTAACAACGGTCCCCCCCCAGGTTCTCTCGCCTCGATGGTGATCCTTGACCCTGGAGTCACTCCTCGCTCGCCGAGCCATTGAAGCACATCGGGTTGAGCATCAATGACTCGAACCACTTCGAGTGCCACTGCGATGGGTGCCTCCGTGAGAGTGATCTCCTCGACAGTTGTCGGCAAGCGACCTTCTCGATCAGGAATCGGAGAACCATGTGGATCTCGAACTGGAAAGCCCAGCGCTTCCTCCATCCTGCAGATCAGATCATCACTGACAGCATGCTCGAGCCGTTCCACCTCTGCATCGACCTGATCCCAGGGAACGCCCAGAATCGTCGAGATGTACGATTCGAGTATTCGATGGCGCCTGACGGTCTGGATCGCGAGTTCTCTACCGATGGTGGTGAGACGAACTCCTCGATATGGCTCGTGTTCGACCCAACCCTGATCGCCGAGTCGACCGGCCATCCGTGTTGCGGAAGGATGAGAGACCCCGACCCGATCTGCCAGTTTCCCGGTGGCTATCCACTGCTCGGGTCCACTGGAGAGTTTCCACAGCGCTCTCAGATAGTTTTCCTCGGACTCGCTCGGCAAGGTAACCTCCTGCAGGTGCCCACGGACTTCAAGGCGATACTACACCATCGTTGCCTCTCGGGCTTGACGACTGGCGGAGATGGGGCGACAACCGGGGCGAGTGGCGGTGCTTCCCGCTTCAAGGTCACGCATCGTAAGCGTTAGATTTACGCCTCAGTCCAGACACTGGAGGTCCATTGAACCCAGCAGACCAGGAATCGGTCAGATCCACCGACGACACCTTTCACTTCAATACCGAGGTCAAGGTCAGGCTTCCCGAGACTGACGCCATGGGAATCGTGTTTCACGGCAACTACTTCACTTTTCTGGAAGTGGGCCGTGTCGATTACCTGCTGAACCTCGACCTTGCAGAGGGTGTCAAGCCGATCCGTGACTTCGAAAATGTCGTGGTCAGCGCCCACCTCGATTTCAAATCTCCTGCCAGGCTTCATGATCTACTTCGCATCGATGTTTGCACCAGAGAGATCGGTAACAGTTCGTTCACCTTCGGATTCAAGATTCTCCACAAGCAAGAGAACAGAGTCGTGGCACTCGGACACACCACTCACTGTGCCATCGATGAGGACTTCAATCCGATCGACGTGCCGAGGAACTTCAGAGATACGATCTGTCGCTATGAGGGCTGGAAGGACGACTCCTGATGGGGACCATCTTCACTTCCATCATCGAAGGTGAGATCCCCTGTCACAGGGTGTGGGAAGACGATCTCCACCTCGCATTCCTTGACATTCGACCACTCCAGCCGGGGCACTGCCTCGTCATTCCCAAACGCGAGGTGGCCTACCTCTTCGACATGAGTGACTCGGAGTACTCGGCACTCTGGAATGCGGTGAGGACAGTGGAGAGAAAACTACGACTCGCGACTGGATGCGCTCGAGTGGTTGTCTCCGTGGTCGGTTGGGAGGTTCCCCATGTACATGTACATCTGATCCCGACCGATGAACTGGGCGATTTCCCTGTTCCAGCACCCTGTGACTTCGATGTCTCCCGGTTCGAGTCTCTCGCCCGAAGCATCCAGGAGGCCGGCGAGTGATGGAAGGCGGGCGTGACGATTCAGATATCGTCATCATCGGCGCGGGAGCAGCAGGACTCGCAGCAGCGATATTTGCAGCCCAGCAGGATCCGCAGCGAACACTCAGGATCGTGTTGCTGGAAACAGCCCGGAAGCCGGGCGCGAAGATCCTCATCTCGGGCGGTGGCCGTTGTAATGTGACCCACCATGAGGTGTTGCCAGGCGACTTTCACGGCAAGAAGAACGTCATACGCAATATCCTGAACGCTTTTGATCATCGCCAAACCGTGGAGTGGTTTCGCACACTCGGTGTCGAACTGAAACAGGAAGAAACTGGCAAGTTGTTCCCGGTCACGAACAAGGCGAGGACCGTCCTCGACGCCTTGCTTCAACGCTGCCAGGACCTCGGCGTCGAATTGCTCCAGAAATGGCGAGTAGAGGCGATCAGCCGGGATGATCAGGGCTGGACGCTGAAAGGTTCAGGCGGAGAGTTACACTGCCAACGACTGATCGCCGCAACCGGCGGAAAATCTCTTCCCAAGAGTGGTAGCGACGGCCACGGCTGGAAGATGATCAAGAGTCTCGGGCACAGCGTGACAGATACCTGGCCTGCTCTTGTCGCCTTGCTGATCCAGGATGATCACGGACATCAGTCCCTCTCTGGAATTTCGCATCCGGCTCGACTATCGGTGAGCGTCGATGACAAGACCATCGAGATCACAGATGGCGAGATGCTCTGGACTCACACCGGCATCAGTGGGCCAGCGGCGATGGACATCAGTCGCACATGGATTCGTCACAACGATCTGGGGCACGACTCTCAGATGCTCCTCGATCTACTGCCTGGCGATACCAGACAGGACGTTGACCGCTGGCTCATCGATGGCGCCCGGGAAGCGCCAAACCGGTCGATTCTCCAGCAGATCTCGGGCAAGCTCCCTCGCCGGGTGGCGGAGTTCATCGGCACACATGCAGGACTCGATCTCGGTTGCAAGATGGCGCAATTCACGAAGGAGTCTCGTCGGCAACTTGTCACCGAACTGACTTCTCATCTGCTGCCCATCTGTGGCCACCGCGGGTGGACACTCGCCGAGGTGACCGCTGGCGGAGTCCCACTCGAGGAGATCGCCTATCAGACGATGCAATCTCGCATCCACGAGGGGCTATACCTCGCTGGAGAGATTCTCGACTGCGAGGGCAGGATCGGCGGCTTCAACTTCCAGTGGGCGTGGACGACCGGTTCCATCGCTGGAGCGTGCTGTGCAAGATCCCTGATGCGGCAAGATCACACGGAATCGGCGATAGAAAACTAGGGGCAGGAACCTCCATAGTTACACTCGTCCAGTGAGTCGCCTGCAGGATCAACACCACAGAACGGATAAGGCTCGGAGGGGGCCACTCCATTCCCAAACAGGAATGTGACCAGTGCGATGGCATCGGAGATATTGATCGTGCCGGTATCAAAGATGTCTGCAGCATCGTGACAGTCGAGCGTGGCACCAGCGAACAGGTACTGCAAGATCGCTACCGTGTCGGAGATATCAGTGCCTCCATCTCCGTTGGGATCTCCCCTCCTGAAGGTAGGGCCATCTTCACAGGTATTCGACTGAACCACGAAGTCATCGATCCCTGCCTCGACAATCGACCCGTCATTTAGATCCGCAGCGACGAAGCGCAACTGGACCGTGCTGGTGAGGGGCACCAGATCAGACGGATCGAAGGAGTGCCGGATCCAGCCGCCATTGGTGTCCGGGCCGTTCTGTGGCCCCACCTGCTCCACAGTGACCCAGTTCACCAGATCACTACTGATCGCTACGATGAAGGGATCGGTGTAGGGCGTCGCACCCGTGCCGTTGACGTACCAGCGCCAGTATTCGATCGAGTAGGTGGTCGATCCTGAAGAGGAAGCAGCTGTCAGATCGAGAATCGGTGAATACAAGGTGGTGGGACCGCCATCGACATCATTCTCTCCCTGCGATCCTCCGACCGATCCCTGGCCAGTCACCCAGCACTGGCTACCCGAATTGGAGTGGTCCGCACCGGGTGCCGCGACGGTTCCGATCGGCGTCACCCTGGTCCAGACACCGGTCGTCGCCGTATCCGTGGGCGCTCCGACAGTCCAACCCAGGTCATCTTCGAATGAATCCTCGATCAGGATCAACTGCTCGGTCAATACGGGGACCGAGAATGAAGCTGACGCACCCGCAGGGGGTGCGGTGTGAACTCCGCCCGAGAGGTCACCAAAACTGAAGTAGTATTCGACCATCTCGCCACACGGCATACCTGGAATGATGGACTCATACTGGTCGGGAGAGACCAGTTCTACCGGGTACGAGGTGAAGGGCCCCGGCCCCTGGCGAAGCAACATCTGCCCAGAATTCGGATCTGGATCCTGCGTTCCAGCAAGGACCTGAAGCCGGACCGATTGTTCGGTCTGGGGTTGAATGAATCCGGGAAGACCGATCGGGAAGGAGATCAGTATCGCGGGGGAAATCGGGCAACTGATCGAGTGCTCCTCGAAAGCTGCGCAGATCTCCGTGAAGTTGGGGGTGCCATTATCGAGAGTGGCGTCGTCATCATCGACAGTGAGCACCTCGATCACTGTTTGTGGGTGAGCACTCGAGTCTCCAGAACCACCCAGAGTGACCAGGCTCCAATCCACGAACAGTTGCTGCGCCTGAGTCAGGCCCTCTGCTGATCCGAAGACGGATCCAAAGTTGTCGCGAATTTTCCAGAAACATGCTCCAAGAATCTGGCCACATGTGTGAACCGAACTCGACGGGCAGGGGTACTGGATGTTGGCAGCTACAGGATTTCTCACCTGAGTTCCAGGTCCTGCGAAGTCGTGGCCGATGATGGGGTCGTCGTAGATGAGCATACTCATCAGATCCCCGTACCCCTCACCGAATCCCCCCTGTCCCAGTCCAAGGCGGTTGACGATGAAGTGACCATACTCGTGAGAAACAACGCTGGAGTAAGCTGTATTCACACAGCCCCCTCCCGCCTGGTAGAAGTTGATGCTCTGTGCGCCAGGACTGAAAAATGCATTGCATGTATCCGAGATATTGACATTGCACAGGATCGGCACATCGATACCAGGAATACCAGAGGCGGTCCGGTCTCTGATGAAATCGTGAGTGATGTTGGTGTAGTGAAATGCATTCACCTGCGCCTGGATCAGCGGATCTGAAACCGGATTCAACTGTACAGTCGCTGGCCCTGGAGGAGTTGCTGGAGTTGTCACCGTGAGATTGACTGCAGCTTCGTTTTCAACCCTGACCCAGTTTCCTACCAGTGATGATCCCAGACTCACCGGGGCTGTGCCGCCATGGGGACAGGTGAAAGAACCATCGAGTGCAGAGTGGGTGGATCCACTCCCTGCGATGGAGACGGGAACGGCTCCCACTCCCTGCTCTACAGCAGGATTTGAGGCGGTATCGGGGCGATTATTCTGGCTGATCCTGCCGCGCACCACTCCCTCTACATCCACATGAATGATGTCGTCGCGGATCTCGATCAGCTGTCCTGTTTCCGGGTCGATGATCACACTCAAATCAATGGCACGCGCGGGATCGATCGCCTTGACCCGATAGACGAGTCGAGAATCGATACCCAGATTCGCACTCGCCTGGATCACCAGATCGCCGTGTGACCACAGGGAAGAATCGATTTCAGGCAGTTCTCTACGTGCAATGTTGGTCGCCTGTTCAGGTGTCAACTGGACCGGTGCATACCCTCTCAGTGGTTGTAGTGCCAGATGGCCGGCTGCGTAGACAACCACATGATCCCCGGTGATCAGGTCCGGCCTGACCAGAATGCGGAACGCTGAAAACTCAACCGGCACACCGTCTATCATCTGACGATATGCAAAAACCGTTGCTGCCTGGTCGAGCAACTCCGTCTCATAGATCAATTCCAGATCGCTGTTGTAGATGCCAAACAATGGCGCGTTCTGCTGCAAGAACAGTTGCACCGCATCCAGTTCGCTAACACCGCGGGTGATGGGGGCGCCAAAGAGATAAGTTCTTCCCAGTCTGTCCCGGTGTTGCCTGACCGCCGGATACTGCTCTGAGAAACTGGCAAGCGCCGAGGTGATCTCCTGCTCGTATGGACGCTCAGACCACTCCTGAGCCACCAGATCGGATACCGGGGAACCCAGGAGAACAAGAAGTGCTCCGGAGAGCCACCAACATTGCAGTCTTGACATCAAATTCCCCCTGATGAGATGTTCGGATCACGCCTGATTTCCATGATGGATCCTCTCGCCAGAATCGGTGAAATCCATGTAATTGCTCGATGGAAAGATACCCGTGTTCATCATATTCCATGTTGCCTGGGTCGGCGAGTGGGCTCTCACCGGATGGGAGATGACGAGGGGGGCGCCATCATCGACCTTGTCAATTCGAACTGCGACAGGATCAGGGACAGATCAGCCCCTGTTCACATCCTATGGTATCTGAGGTGGTGTCCGCGCCGCAGGCCGTTGAACTTCCCGGTCCTCCCAGAAACAGTTCATTCAAGAACCCGATCACATCGGCGAGATTCACCTGCCCGCCGTCATCGATATCGCAGGCATCCTCACAGGGATATGCGGTGCCACTGCCAAACAGAACATCCAGCATCTGGATCGCATCGCTGAGATCGCGGTTGCCGTCCACATTGCAATCTCCTCTGATGAAATCGTTTTCGGCAACAGGAGGTGGCGGGGTTCCAGAACAGGTCAATTGCTCGATCATGATCAGGTCCACTCCCGCCTCGACCACATTGCCAGCACCCTCGTCGCCAGTGTGGAAACGCAACTTCACGCTCCCTGTCGGAGAGCTCCCCTCGGGGATCCAGAAGGAACTCTCGTACCAGCCTCCAAGAGCCTCAGGATGGCCTCTGCCAATCTCCTCGACCAGCTGCCAGGAAGTTCCTTCATCGAGGCTCCTGTAGACAAATAGTGAATCGTCCGGTGTCGTGACGGAGGTCGCATTTGAAAACCAGCGCCAGTATGAAACCCTGTGCAGGCCACTATTCTGAATCGGAAATGAGGTGCTGGTGAGGGTCGTATCCCCTCCGTCTACATCGTGAGCACCCTGTGATTGACCGATTCCGCCGAGCCCCGTCATGTAGCAGGTCAGGTCCCCCTGCGGTCCCGGGACACCTGCGCTCGGCTGTGCAACGGAAGCGTAGGGATCCCCCCACTCCCATCTTCCAGCTGTCGCCGTATCGTCAGGCTCAGCGATGCTCCAGCCAGGATCTTGAGCAATGGTTTCCTGCATCGTCGTGGTGATCTCTGTCACGACAACTGTCGAGTAGGGAAGTGAGATGGCATCGGCAGGAAGCGTGGTGGTGAATCCAGCATCGTCCTGGATACTGACGTACCATTCGATGGAATCGAGGCAGGCTGTTGGTGGGAAATCGCCCTCATAGATCGCTGGCGTTGTCTCGAGCAGCAAGAACGATTGCCACGGCCCTCCTTCAAAGCGATAAATTACATTGGCACCGTTGGGCAGAGGGCTGGCGAGGATCTCTTCAACAAGCACCCTGACCGGGATCGCTGGTGATGGAGGAACTGCTTCGCCTGGTCCGACCTCCAGGGTCAAGACCAGAGTCGTCAACTCTGGACTCTCCACGCCATGTGCCAGGGCTGCAGCACAGATCGCACCGAAGTTCGGGGATCCATTGGCCAGAGTCCCATCGGTGTCATCGACGGTGAGAATCTCCGTGAGCATGTTGAAATGGAAGGGCTGCGAACCGGAAGCACCCAGGGTCAAACTACTCCAGTCCACGAACAGTTCCCTCATCATGGCCGCGCCTTCGCTCGGTCCAAGTTGCGAAATCATCGTCTCACGCAGATCAAACCAGAATCCTGCCAGGGCCTGGCCACAGAAGTGTATGCCCCCTGAACAGGGGATCGTCACGCCGGAATTCTGAATATTGCGGACGGAAGTTCCCGGACCACTGAAATCCCTGCCGATGATTCCTTCGCCCAGTAATATCACCGATAGGGAATCGCCGTACCCCTCACCAAAAGCCTGCTGCGCCAGCCCCAGTGAAGCGACCACATGGTGGCCAAACTCGTGCAGCACCACCGAGGAATAGGCGCTATTCACGCATCCTCCTCCAGCCCTGAGGAAACGTAGCATCGTCAGAGCCGGGTCATAGTAGGCGTTGCAACTGCCTGCAAGAGATGTGGTGGCGGTGACCGGTGTCACCATTGCCGGGAAGCCACCCGGGGATTCAACAAAAAATCGAACCGCTTGATCCATGTAATGAAACGCATTTGCCTGAGCCGTACCTTCGATGGTGGGAGGATCGTTGATGACCAGCGACACGCCAGCAGGATCTGCTGCCGCAGAGTCCACGACATCGGGTAGGATGGCGCTGCTGATCAGCCCCCACTCTCCTTGCAATCCTGCCAGCACGGTGAAGTTGCTATCGGGCACGTTAGCAAGCAAGAAGGAACCATCGGGAGCAGTAATGGTGCTGACTCCCGCTCCGCTGACCTGTGCACCCCCGAGAGGAAAGCTTGCCGTTGTGGAGGTAGCCGGAGGACCCGTTCCCTCGGTCCGGAAAGTGTCCACGGACCCTGGAATGTCGATCTCACAGATCTGCTCCTCGACAGCGACCACCAACCCGATACGGGCATCGACATCGATCCGGATGCTACTGTGATGTCCCGGGATGGTCGATGTGCCATCGAAGACCCAGCACAGGGTCGGATCGCCATCTTTTCCAGGAGCGAGTTCCAGTCGCGGAATGGACCACTGTCGTTTCGAGTGGCCTACACTGGCGATCTCCAGCGCAGCTCCAGATTCGAGCACCGGCTGCGGAACTTCTTCAGGAACTGCATATCTGAACGCTCGGTAGGTGACTGACCATAGACCCGTCATCGGATCCTTGAGGGCCATGCTTCGGCCCACTCCGCCACGAACCGGAATCCCATCGATCTCCTGTACCCAGCCGGCAAATATCCTGTTCTCGGATGGCTGGCGAATCCATGAAAGGGTCATGGTGGAAGCGGTTTCATCTCCCAGCACCGATTCCAGGTCCCTCGTGAGGGCTCCCTGAACAGTCTCCATCGCTGGCCCTCGACGACTCCCATCGTAAATATCAGCCGAGTACAGGGGGGCAGCGATCTGAGCGAACAGACTCACGATGAAGATCATCGTTGCCGTTCGGATGCAGATCCATTTGCTAGCAATTGAGGGAATGGATGAAAGCGACCGGTAATTCATGTCCGAACCTGTCATAACGTGGCATCTCCATGATGCAGAACCAGAAATAATCAGCTCTCTCGCTGCCTGATCCCGTTGCTCCTGGCCGCTCAAATGAGTGATATACGCACCGAACCAGAGTCATAACAAATGGCCACTTGTAATGACCATATGTGCCGTACATGAACCATGTAATGGTACACAACTGAGGGCCGATAGTAAGGGTTTGTCCCAAAGTTACCAAATGGAACTAGATTGACAATTTCAAGGCGCCGCAACCGCTCTATCGGCCTGCTATTGACCATATTGGCTCCTTTATCACATCTAGCAACAGCCAGCAGGCGACTACCCCGGCTGCTCCTGAACCCTGCGGATGGCAAAGAGCCACTCGTGAACCTCGTCCTCAGTTCGGCCTGCTGCTGGACGAAAATTACGCGCTGAGCCACTCCGATCGCTCTTGAATCTTCGATAGGGGATCTCGTGGAGAATATCAGCCTCGGCTGCCACCGGGGGATCGCTCGCGTGCTCTGGCACGGCCCACCTGAACAGCATCTGCTCGATCTGGTCCCTCGAAAGGATGCCTTCCTCACTGTACGAGAACACCATTCCTCTGGCTCGTGCTCTCTGGATGACGGTCTTCATCGAATCCAGGCACTCGGTACCGCGCCGGCTGCATAGAGGCGATGCCACATCCTTCCACGGCAATAGACCCGTCTTTCCGTACAGTTGCGCTTCGATGGCATCATCGGATTCTTCCATCGGCAACAGGGACAGGACTTCGGGGAGGTGATAATTGGCACCGTATTGTCGTTGATTATAAGGCGGGTCAATGTAAAGAAGATCACACTCCACTTGCTCGATCCAATCTCTGGCATCACATCGATGGGCCTCCCCAACCGGGCCCTCGACGGTGGACGGAATGCGCAGTTTCAGATCATGGAGTGAGTTCTGCTGCCAGCTCTTGAGATACGCCCCATAGGTTCCTGAGATGTTGGCTACCCGATCCGCCGCATCGATGACGCTGACGATCAGTAACCAGATCTCTGACTCATCGAGAAGACCGGAGATACGCCATGAGCGGATCTGATGGATGATCGCATCGAGACGCGCTGCGTTTTCCGGGGTCAGGTAGCCTCTACCTGCCGCACCAGCGGGGGAGAATTGCCTGACCAGGATCCCCTCCAATGTTGGAAGTTCCTCTTCGAGGTACCGGATGAGCCTCAGAAACGGAGTCCACGATGCAGTGTCCTTCGGCTCTGCATGGTGGAGCCTGCTGGCATCGATCGGCTCCAACTGGTCCCAGAATTGTTGAACACCCAGAAACGAAGGAGGTCCCGGGCACTCCAGATACACCTTCTGAAAGGCCAGGGAGCAGTGCATCAGGTCCGTGGAAACGACATGAAATCCCCTCGACCGGAAGAAACGCCCCACCGCACCACTTCCTGCAAAGAGGTCACATACGGTCCCGCCCTGAAATCCAGCGCGCTCTGCAGCGAGCAATATCTCTTCCAGCAGCGGAGTCTTGTTACCAAGCCAGCGCAATTCAACCCTCGCAGAGCAAGAGGAGTTCTCGAACCGAGCGGTTCGAATCCCCCTGCCCGGAATGCATCAGGGTCTTCTCTCGGATCTCGACGCTGCCATAATATTCAAGAAGCAGATTTCGAAATCTACTGGCGGGATTCTCATCGCCCAGGTTTCTCCACCTTCGTGTCAGTAATCCTGTATCTGTCGAGTACGAGATGAGCAGACTGGCACCACGCTCCTTGCAGGACCTGGCGACACTGCGAAAAGCATCCTCTGCCTTGATGCTGCTGCAAAAGTCGGAAGTAAATCTCTTCTCCTGATCTGGATACCGCCCGCGCGTCAACTCGCCTCCCCTGGTCTGCAACTGCGGATAGTCGTACTCAACGAGAGTTTCCAGCACATGATAAAAGCGAGAATAGTTATCGGCGGTGTAAGGAGGATCGAGGTAGACAAGGTCCACATCTTCTTCGTCAAGTGGACTACCAGCCTCTAGTAACTCGTGGATGTCAGAACAGTACACCTTGTTCCCATCGAGTCTCGGCGACTCTAACCATTCTGTCCGGATCGCATCGAGGGCGAGTTCAAATTGAACATCGATGTCGATACTGCGGCGCTTTGCTACCGCAACCAGTTCCGAATCCCCTGCAATGGATCGAGGTTGGGCGAAGTGGCTGGTTCCGGATGTGCTGACCGAAACTGCATGCAGGAGTGCCGCCAGATAGAGTGTCTGCTTACGGCAGCGATGCGGGTCATCCATGGGAATCTGATCTATCGCATGACGGATCGAATCGATCCGGGTAGCCTGCCGGATCCCGAAGTAAACATGAGCCCAGTACGCCGTACACATCAGTGCTGGAGCCTGACTCGGATCCTGCATCCGCTGCTCCAGCAATTCCGGCATTCGCATGGCGAGCGGTTGGTGAAGCGATGAGTTGTGCTTGTCAGCAGCTGATCCGTCAGGGAGGGGTGCTTCCGAGACGAAAGCTCTGTATCGATCCAGCACTTCGGGGGACTCATCAGGCCCGGCCACCGCATCTATTACCTGGGAGAGAATTGAATCTTCCAGCTCCAATGCCTTTGGAACCAGCCCGTCGAGAAGTCGCTGATTCTCGCTGATGGCATGTCCGAGATCCTGTTGCGGCTCCAGACGATCCAGTTCTTGAGTCCACTCTCCATCTCCTTCGAGATGAGCTCTGGCAATGACAGAGGAGAACTGCTGCGAGTCATTGGCGAGAATCCTGTAGCCCGAGGCAAACCAGCGCGCCACTGCAGCTGTTCCACAACACGCGTCCAGAAGTGTGCCCCCTGGGGAAAGCAGGTCCCTGACTGCACCGTCGAGAAATTCCTCGCACAGTCTGGTCTTGGCACCCATGTACCAGAGCGTTTTCAGCCGGGTTGTTTCTCTGGTCATCCGCTGCTACCCACCCGTTCAAGAATTTCCCTGAGACTGGCGAGCCAGTCTCTCTGTCGATTTGCACACCGGGTTGCACGATTTCGAAACAGTGGCGATGCCCAGCCCTTCCAGGATGTCACGAACTCGACCAACGAGCCTGATCCGTCCTGCAAGATCATCAGTTGCGCCTCACTGCGGGTCGGCCCGATGCCAGCAACCCAGGAAATGCTGCGCAATGAGCCTTCTTCCTGCTCGGGGGCCGCATCGACCTCCAGAATCACTCCCCCTGCCAGAGGAGAATCCGCTGCTACGCCCCAGTCGAGAGAAAACCTGGAACCCACTGTCCACGGCTCACCAAGTCTCCAGCGCGCTTCGATCAGGCCGTCACACCACCTCGGCCAGTCCTCAAGGCGCTGGATCGAATCCCAGGTGGCCTCGGGGCCGATGTTGAACCAGGCAGTTTCCCGTGCAGAGAGTATTCGCAAGCTATCCAGAGCCCTTCTCCGGAATCATCGGCGAGTCCTCTCCTGACAGGAGATCCCCTGGCCCGACCCCAGCGTCGAGCATTCTGTGTCTCATGCCCGGGACGGTCAAGACTGACGCTCTCAGATCGGATGACATGGAGGAATCTCTCTGCGATAATCCAGTTGGCTCGATATTACCCGTGAGTCCATCTCGCGTGTCGAGTGAAAATTCTCATGCACTGGTTCATAATTCGGTTTGAGTTGCACAACCTCCATGAAGGGCAGGCCTCTCCCGTGAATCGTCCGCTGCTTCCCCTCGTCCAGGCGATCATCCTATGCGACCGCGTATACAAGGATGACGAGACTCGTAAGTGTGTTCTCGCCGGAACATTCAACCAGATCCCGCTTGTGGATTTCCCCTGCGAATACCAACCAGCGTCGCTATACCTTAATTTGAGCGACTTCTCGGGGCAGCACACCGTTTCCTTCCGCTTCAAGCGACTCAATGACGATTTCGTCATCGAGGAGAGCCCGGAATTCCCTCTCGAACATGGAGATCGCAGAGAGCATCACGAGTGCATCTTCGAGTTACCACCGATGGTATTTTCCGAACCAGGCCGCTATACCTGGGAGGTTGTCTTCGACAGGACCGAGGTGATCGGTACCGCAGATGTGGAAGCAGTGATGCTGGTCCCGAGCAACGATTACGAAGAACTGAGTGAAGGACCTCAAGAAGAGCAGGGTTAGTTCTCCCAGCGCTTCATCTGTTCTGACCTTCTCCTCTTGCACTGATCCTGTCGAAGTGTGCCCGCAGAATACTGATCTTTCCCGGCTTGAGACCATCCAGCTGCTTCTCGAACGATTCTCGCAGTTGATGCCTGGCCAGCAGAGCAGTGATCCGTGCCGAAACTCTGGGGCTGGGATCGCGAAGAGCTGGAGCGAGACGAATCGCGGCTTCCTTGCCGGGATCGAGAGCGATGGCCTGCTT
>Ga0310120_10001480_pt1 | contig 17595 bp, 9 predicted proteins | sample CB27_AW_983_MG_FD_203506 | JGI IMG/M metagenome (GOLD analysis project Ga0310120, IMG submission 203506) | Marine microbial communities from Western Arctic Ocean, Canada - CB27_AW_983 | ecosystem: Environmental > Aquatic > Marine > Oceanic | place: Canada: Western Arctic Ocean | collected...
CGATTAGCTTGCCAGCGGGTAGGGCACAACTGGACATTGCCGTGGATCTATAAGGATTTTGTGGAAACGAACAGACAAATCGTCCAAAACCGCTGATGACTGCGCACTTCGACTATCGGATTGTAAAGAAAAGACCTGAAAAACGTGAAGTTTTGGCAAAAAACCCCTCTGTTGACGGCCAAAACCGACAAGTCGCTTCCCCAGCTCAAACCACGCCCTACAATTGTTATGAACAGGGCATCTTCAATCGGTCACTGAGGGATTGAACAAATCCTGCAGTGGCACCTAGAGTCGGTACGGGAGATTGGTCGTGGGCGAACCAAAACTATTTTCAACAACCAGTGATTCTTCACCATTAGTGGCCGAAGGATCAGAACCAAACGCCCACGATTTGGCCCAAAAAATTCTGCCGGCACATTATATCAACCGGGAGTTAAGTTGGCTAGAATTCAATGCCCGTGTTCTTGAAGAAGCACAAGACGAATCAACACCTTTACTGGAACGCGTAAAATTTCTCTCTATTTTCAGTTCCAACCTTGATGAATTCTTCATGGTCCGAGTCGCCGGACTACGGGAACAATCTTTTCAAAAAGGCGCTCCACAGGATTTTAATCCTGACATGATGAGAGCAATCTCGCAACTTGAGGCAATCTGTCAGCAGACGCATCATTTGGTCAGTGAACAGTATGACTGTTTGACGTCATCGGTATTACCTGCCCTGGAACAAGAGGGGATCCAGATCGTTTCTCAGAAAGAGATTGGTTCGGATGAAGACCTCGACCGTTTCTTCCAGGAAACAGTGTTCCCGATCATCACGCCTATGGCGATCGATCCCAGCCATCCGCGGCCGCGTTATCACAACCGAGCCGTTTATCTGGGTGCGATGCTAAAACGTCGTAAAGGGCTAGGACCAAAAAAACTGTTTGCCGTTGTACAAATTCCTCGCGTCTTGCCTCGCCTGGTGCTGCTCAAGTCACCAGAAGCTGGCTGCTATCGTTTTGCTTTTCTGGAAGACCTCGTTGCAACTCGCCTTCCGGAATTGTTTGGTGGATTTGAAATCCGTACCATGGCCGCATTTCGAATCACGCGCGACAGCGATATCGATCTGATCGAACAAGAAGCTGATGACATGCTTCAAATGATCGAAAAACGCCTCAAAGCACGGCACCGAACGGATGCCGTGCGGTTAGAAATCTCCGCCGATGCCGACGACGAACTGGTGCAAATGATCGTCGAGCAGGAACATATCCGCTCCGACCGCGAAGGAGAATCTGATTATCATGAAGTTTATCGCATACCTGGACCAGTCGATCTGACGGGCCTGCTGGGAGTTACCCAACTGCCGAATTTGGAACATTTAAGGGATCCTCCCTATAAACCCACAAAACCACGCGGATTGAGGCAACAAGGTGAAGATCTATTCGACGCAATTGCCCGTCGAGACATCCTGCTGCACCATCCCTATGACTCATTTTCCCCAGTCGTGGACTTCGTCAACAGTGCGGCCGTTGATCCTAAAGTACTTGCTATAAAGCAAACACTGTATCGCACAAGCGGTGACTCGCCAGTCGTCAGAGCGCTCATGCAAGCAGCCGAAGAAGGCAAGCACGTAACAGCCTTGGTGGAATTAAAGGCCCGTTTTGACGAAGAAGCGAACGTCAGCTGGGCCCGCCAGTTGGAACGGTCCGGGGTCCATGTCATATTCGGATTCCTCGATCTAAAAACTCATTGTAAGGTTTCCTTGGTTGTCCGGCAGGAGGATTCGGGCGTGCGCAGATACGCACACCTTTCTACCGGAAACTACAATCCCACGACTGCCAAAATCTATACCGACTTAGGCTTGTTCACAACCGACGAAGACATCGTCGAAGATGCGTCCGCCCTGTTCAACCTACTGACGGGATACTCTCAAGGCCATCAATGGCGCAAACTCGTAGTTGCGCCCGATGAACTCCATCGTAAGACAATCGACCTGATTGAAGAACAGATGAAAGTGGCAATGGCGGGAAAACCGTCGAGGATATTCGCAAAACTTAATTCACTCGTGGATTATGATGTCATTGAAAGCCTCTATCGTGCCAGCCAGGCAGGAGTTCCCATCGAACTATTGGTGCGGGGAATCTGTTGCCTTCGTCCTGGGATTGAAGGAATTTCAGATAACATTCGTGTCACGAGTATCGTTGATCGCTATTTGGAACACAGTCGAATCTTTGTCTTCGGATCTGGCTCTCATCCGAAAGTTTTTCTGTCGAGTGCTGATTGGATGCCTCGCAATTTCCACCGTCGGGTAGAAGTCATGTTTCCGATTAAGGCGACCAATCTCAAAAAACGTATCCTCTCGGAACTGATTCCAAACTTTACTAATGACAACGTGAAAGCTCGGGTACTTCAATCTGACGGAAGTTATCGACGAGTAAAATCAGGCACCCCCAAATTCCGTTGCCAGGAAAAACTCATGCGGATGCACTCCGACGAAACCTCGGCGAAAAAAACTCAAATCACTGACCCCAACGTCCGTCTATATGACGCAAGCAAGTAGGGCATAACATGCATCGCCGATTGATTGTTATGCGTCACGCAAAGAGTTCCTGGAATTCCGACACCATCAGCGACCACGATCGATCATTGAACCACCGAGGCCGCACAGACGCACCACGCATCGCCAATCAATTAACCCAACTGGGGTGGACTCCTGACTTCGTGCTAAGCAGCGATTCTGAGCGTACAAGAGAAACCTACCACCGGATGTTCGAGTATTTCAATCCGCCACCAGAAAGCGAATTTCTCCGATCTTTATACCACGCTGGAGTACAAGAATTTTGCACAGCCGTTTCACAATTGGCCGACGATTTTACGACGGCGCTCGTCCTGGGACACAACCCAGGTTGGGAACAAGTCGTTCACTGGCTCGCGGACCAGAGTATTACCATGACAACAGCAAACGCGGCGCTGCTGGAAGGCCCCGACTTGCCATGGTTTGAGACGTTCATTCATCCTGCCATGTGGCAATTGGCCGGGGTAATCCGTCCCAAAGAGCTTTAATTCTTTTGAGACACCTCTCTCGTTTATTGGATCACCAATCCTGCGAGACAAGGAAGTTCTGGATTGACCTGATTGACTTCTGATCGTAACACATTCACCAGCTTTTCCAAAAAGTGAGATTCGCCGTTATGTTTTGCCTTTTGAGGTCAAAACTGGTCTGTTTTCATATCGTAATTTCTCTAATCCAATCGCCAGAAGGCCGCAACACACCACCAGTGTGCCCAATTAAAGCTATTCGTGATAAACTGGATATCGTTGGCAAATTACGTGAAATCTTCTGAGAAATTGATAATCTTCCCGTCATCATCAAGCTAGGTTCATGTCTCCTTCTCTGTCAGAATTCTGGTCTCTTGTCGACAAGAGCCAAATCGTATCAGCTCATCAATGCGAAACGCTGGCTAACCAGTTTCAAACCGAAACTCAAAATTCACCTGTTAGCGCACCTGTATTAGCACAGTGGCTGGTCTCTCACCGTATTCTCACCAAATATCAGTCCCGTGTTCTACTCTCTGGAAAGAGCGGACCTTTTCTATTTGATAACTACCAGGTCCGAGAAAAGATCGAATCAGGTGCTCTCAAAGGCCTGTATCGCGCTCGTCACAAAACAACGCCCAACCCAGTGATCCTTCACTTTCTCGGTCGCGAGTTGGCTCACAATATTAATTCCCAATCGGCCGCTTTACAACGCGCCGCATCTCTGTGCAAACTTCAAAGCCCTTATCTCATCCGAGCCTACGATTTGGTCAACACTGACCACTATAAGTTCGTCGCAATCGAATCGCCTGATGCAGCCAACTTGGAGATTCAATTGATCAACGAACGCCATTTTACTGAGATGGAAGCTTGCCATGTGATTTATTCTGTGACAAGCGCATTGACTGCACTCCATCGGGTTGGAATTATTCACGGACACATCCATCCTCAAAATGTGTGGATTGAATCGTCTGGTACATCTCGACTGTGGTGCGATCCCTTCTCGTTAATCGCACCGATCCGTTGGGAACTGTCCGAAGCACCTGAAACCCTTGACCGGGCTGATTACACAGCCCCCGAGCTGGCCAAGCCGAAAGTGCAACCGGACACTCGAACCGACGTCTACGCCATGGGATGTTTGTTTTTTCGTCTATTAACAGGCCATGTGCCGTTTTCCGGTGGTGATCTTCCCAGCAAGCTGACTCGCCACGCGACCGAAATCGTCACCTCTCTCGATGCTCTTGACATCAGTGCTGCAACGACCGATTGCGTGACCCACATGATGGCCAAGCGGCGTGAAGCCCGGTTTTCCACTGCTCAAGAAGTATTGGCAACGCTTCAAGGAATCGTTGACCATACGTCAACAACATCGACGTTGGATTCGAAAAGTCAGCAAGCGACCAAGACCTCCACAGATTCCATCAATTTCAATACGAATACTTCAAAAGTCGTTTCACAGCCCGCCCTGCCAACCTTTGAGAATGGACGTGCAGTTTCAGCTGATGCGCAATCGACCATCGTTCGAAATCGAAAGGATTGGCGATCGTATTGGATCATAGGCGGAGCGAGTATCGGGTTCCTAGCAACCGTTGTACTGCTTGCCATGACGTTGTCTGTCAACAATTCAGACGAACCCATTCAATCTACCGATTTGGCAAACTCACGACCAGGCGATAATCGCTTGACTCAGAAGCGCCAAGGACAACGCCCGGTACCAAAAACGAAGAGCGCCCCACGGCAATCTCCTACCACAAAATCGATCAATCAGCTCGAGACCATCCCGGACGATGGCCACACGCTTTGGGTGGCACCGGTTAGCGGAGGGCCCATCAAGTTAGATTTTGTTCCTCCCGATGCTCAACTTTACCTGGTAGCCAAACCCTTTGAATTGATGGCAACTCCCGAAGGACGTCGTGTCATCGAGGCACTAGGACCGGACTTTGAAAATTTGCGCGAATCATGGGAACAATCCTACGGGATGTCTTTAGATGACGTTACTCAAATGGTCATTGCTTTTCATGCCAACGATGAGAAACCGCCTCGCGTCTCGACTGTTCTCAGACTACATCAAGGAACCACCGACCAATTGTCGAGCAGTTGGGGTGAGCCGGTGAAGGTTAAAAATGGCCAATTGTTCAACGTGGATGGTCAAATTATTTTCGTTCCCGACAACGACAATCAACTTCTCGTCGTGGGTCATCAGGGTGACATTCAGGCAGTGGTGGAAGCTGGAGGACGGCCCCCGTTAGTTGGCAGGGCGATCAAAGATCTACTGGCATTTAGCAATGATCAATGGCATATCGCCGTGCTGTTGTCACCCGAATTCCTCGATTCCGACGGAGATCGATTATTTACCGGTCCTCGAAAAAAACTTCTTTCGCCAATCGAAGAATTCCTGGGAGATGGAATTCGCGGACTGTTGGCTGGTGTCCACGTTGGTGAAAGAGTTTATGTCGAGCTTCGCGTCAAATGCCATTTGGATCTCGCAATTCAAGACCGAGCAAACCTTTTTCGTCAGCGTATTGATAATCTGTATGAACAGATTCGTAATTACTTTTTATCGATCCCAATCGCAGGTTATTGGGAAAAACTTTGGTATGAGTATCCTCGTATGATCGAAAAATTGAGCCAGTACACACGAGTGGGCCAGGAAGAACACCAGGTGGTCTTGAACTGTTACCTGCCAGGTTACGCAGCCCACAATCTGGTTCTCGGTGGTGAACTGGCAATCGCCTCGTCAGCAGGCTCGTCCGTTCCCGAGCCAACCACCAAAAGTCCTAATACCTTTCACACCATCCATGATGTTCTCAAGCATGTACGATTGGATCAAAGGTTTCCCCAAAAATCACTGGAGTTTGCCGTACGCGATCTTGTCCAAGAGATCCACAATTTACATCCCGACCTGCCCTTTAAATTTGCTATCCAACTCGTCGGACGGGAATTAGAGGCTGAAGGAATTACGAGAAATCAACAAATCAGAAATTTTCAAGTGCGACAAAAATCCTTACAGGACATCCTGACTCAACTGGTCATGCAGGCCAATCCTATCACAACGGTAAAAAGCCCGAAAGAAAAGGACCAAAAATTGGTCTGGGTTGTCGCCCCACATCCTGATCCATCCGACAACACGAACATCATTCTCATCACGACTCGCCAGGCTGCACTAAAAAATCGTTACAAACTGCCCAAACCATTTCAGGGATCTTAGCTTTAACTACAATAATTACATGGAACCATTTTTTGTCCTGTGTACAACATGCAAGTCACGATTGCGTGTTCGTAGCGCTAAAGTGATCGGACAGATTCATAGCTGTCCTAAATGCGGGAGCATGGTACTGATCCAACCCGAATCAAGTACAGGCCCGACTTCTACCAGTTCAGCAGGATCCAGTTCGGCGACTTCAAAACTCTCTGCGCAGAGATCCACAAATTCGCTATCACCTGCACCTAAATCACCTGCACCTAAATCACCTGCACCTAAATCACCTGCAAACCAAATGGCCCATGATGACCCTACTCCATTGGACGACACAGCGGTCAAATCCAGTCTGGTTCAACAAGCTGTTGAAAACAACCGCACGTCGAATGACCTGGGAGAAATAAAACATCATACATCTGCAGCATCTACGGGCCCCGCCTTAAGTAATGAAACGTTTGATGAAGCAGCTAAACTGCTTGATACGTCTTCACACCCATCCGCCCCTCGTGGTCCAGTCATCCCAAACGCGCACTGGTCATCGCCAGCCGAACTGATTTGGAAAAAGTGGGCTGCTTACGGTTCAGCTCTGATCGCGGGCGTCGTGCTGGCTGCCGGAATTTCGACTTGGCTTGTTTCGCAAAATACGCCACAAATCAAACCCGCAGTCGATCTTGCTGATCAGCAAGCTTTATCTAGATCAGCACAAAACACCAGGTCAACGAAAAAGGAACCTGATGAGAGCGCAACAAAAAACCAGACTCCCAAAGACGTGGAATGCAACGACCCGTTAACAGAGTCCGGTCCAACGCACCGCCCCGTTGAAACACTGCCGGAATTTCCGGATTCTGATGAATCTGATCCCGAACCCAACACCCCACAAGATATTATCGATCCACAATCCGACGTGATTGCGGCAACATCAACCACTGCCTCAAACACATCGCCATCGTCAACAACAACTCACCCTGTAGAAACCGATGTTCCCACGGACACTCCACCTGTTCAATCGGAAGTGATCGATGCGGATCCCTTGGACATCCCGCCCGAGCCACAGCTGTCAATTCCCTCGATCGACGTCGAAAGCCATCTTGCCATTCCCATCTCCAACATCAATTTTGCATCCGTGTCACTACGAGACTTCCTGGCCTTTATCTCGAACCTTTCGAACCTGCCGATCACGGTCAGTCCTGAACTATTAATGTACACTGGCGTCGAATTGGAAACACCATGCTCCCTACAACATCAAAATGCAACGGTTGGCATCGTGCTTAGTGATGGCTTAGCTCGCCTCAAGCTAGGCTACATGATCAATGACACGGGTGTCGAAATCATCCAACCTCCATCCCGATCTCACGGTTTACACCGTCGCCGATATCCAATGGCAGACCTGCGAACTGTAAAAGGATCGCCACTGGACCAGTTGGCTGTTAACTTTCAACGGCTGGTTGCACCGCAATCCTGGGAAACGTCCGGTGGGTTCGCAAAGTGCCTGGTACTTTCCAATCAATGGGTGGTCGATCAAACAAGTGAAAATCAGTTCCAGCTGTTGGTACTTTGCGAAAAACTACGACGCGCTCGCGGGCTTCAATCTCGCAGCCAAATGAATTCCGAACTCGTTCAATTGACAACTCGATCTGAGCAAGCGTCCGGAAAACTTGCTATACCTGTCTCGGTAAAATTCACAACACCCACTCGTCTGGAGAACATTCTGAAGGAAATTGGCAATCAGACGGAAGTCGATATCTTCGTCAACTGGACCGAGCTCGCACAATCAGGCATAGCATTTGCAACAGAAATAAAATTTCGATCTTCAAAAGAACCTCTCGGAGGAACACTTGAGCAGTTACTTACTCCAATGGGATTGACCTACCGTTGTGTGGGCGCCACAAGGTTACAGGTTACCAGTATCAATTCACTACACAACAAGCTTGAACTGGAAGTCTATTCTTCACAGCAATGGCTAGGTCCAGATCCATATCCAACGGATCGCATTTCACAAATCCGTGCGGCGCTACAGCTTCCTGGCAGCAAATTACCTTCGGGAAGTACGTTCTACATTGACCCACCCAGCCAATGCTTGATCGCCCGCCTACCACAGCCTTATCAAAGGCGGTTAATTGCAATTCTGAAGGAAAACCTGTCGTCTCAAAAAAAATCCTAGGCCAGGATTTCCTTAACTACGTTCCCCGATACATCAGTTAAACGGTGTCGTCGACCCTGATATTTATAGGTCAGCCGTTTATGATCCACCCCCAGGCAGTGCAAGATGGTCGCCTGTAAATCGTGTACATGACAGGGACGATCGACAATATTGTAAGAAAAATCATCCGTTTCACCGTATGATACTCCCGCACGGATACCGCCTCCGGCAAGCCAAATAGTAAAACAACGAGGATGATGATCGCGCCCATAATCGTCGTGCGTCAAGCGTCCCTGGGAGTAAACCGTTCGGCCAAATTCGCCACCCCAAACAACCAGTGTGTCTTCCAGCAGACCTCGTTGAGCCAGGTCCCGGATAAGTGCCGCGGACGCCTGATCGGTATCGTCACATTGCTTGCTTATTCTTTCCGGAAGCTCGGCATGTTGATCCCAACCTCGGTGGTACAACTGCACAAAGCGCACGCCACGTTCGGCGAGCCTCCGGGCAAGTAGACAATTGGCTGCAAATGTCCCCGGTTTGCGAGAGTGTGGACCGTAGAGGTCAAACGTATGATCCGGTTCGTCCGACACGTCGGTCAAATCCGGAACCGATGACTGCATACGAAATGCCAACTCGTACTGGGCAATTCGCGTCATGATTTCCGGATCTCCCTGTTCGGTCAGCTTGATATGATTCAATTGGGACAAGTCATCCAGGATTCGCCGTCTGGCAACACCATCGATTCCAGGTGGATTGGACAGGTACAAAACGGGATCACCCAGCGAACGAAACTTGACGCCCTGATATTTCGACGGAAGAAACCCACTTCCCCATAAACGGTCATAGAGTGGTTGGCCGGTGGCACCTGACCCTTGCGAAATCAGAACCACGAATGCCGGAAGATTTTCAGTGTCACTGCCAAGGCCATAGGTCACCCACGATCCCATACTGGGTCGACCAGCAAGCTCAGAACCAGTTTGAAAAAAAGTGATTGCCGGGTCGTGGTTAATCGCTTCGGTATGCATCGAACGAATGAAACAGAGCTGATCGACGACTTCCGCCGTACGAGGCATTAACTCACTGACCCATTGGCCACTTTTCCCGTATTGAGCAAATCTAAAAATACTGGGCGCGATTGGAAAGCTTGCTTGTGACGAAGTCATTGTCGTCAACCGCTGACCCTGACGTACCGACTCGGGTAAGTCCGTACCGTGAAGACCAGCTAATTTAGGTTTGTAATCAAAAAGATCTGGTTGAGATGGAGCGCCCGATTGAAAAAGATAAATCACTCGCTTTGCACGCGGTGTAAAATGTGAATCACCCGTTTTATGATTCTCGTCGTCCAATAATGGGGCTGCTCCAACATCCTTTGCGAAGAGCGTGTGCAAGGCAGCCGCCCCAATTCCAGCCGATGCTCCCAATACAAAACTGCGACGGTTCATGACATCTCGATGATGAAAATAAAAAGGATTCATGGTCACTCCCGCGTTATTGCTTCATCTAAATTCATCAACACGTTCATCACCGCAGTATGGGCCGCCAATTCTGTTGTTGTCACGGCCGATTCTACTACTGAGTCTCCAAAACTGGTCAGCTTTCTTGCCTCGTCATTTTGAGATTCAAAACGCCGGCGGTGGAATTCAAGCGATGATTTCAGCACTGCGATTTCTTCAGAACTTGGATGACGCGAAGTGACCAGACGAAATGCATGCGAAAGTCGTTCGCTATCATTCGCCTCAACAAGATTTAAAACACGTTGTGCCAACGCTCGGGCAGCTTCAACGTAGGTGACGTCGTTCATCAGTGTCAATGCTTGAAGGGGAGTGTTGGTTCGAGAATTCCGAACCGAACATGTTTCACGCTGAGGAGCATCCAGAATCATCATGCCTGGCGGCGCAACGGTTCGCTTCCAATACGTATAAAGACTGCGGCGGTAGAGATCCTCACCCGTATCTTGCACATAACGGGATTCTTCCAGAGTCAACTCCACCCACAACCCTGGCGGTTGATACGGTTTTACCGATGGCCCACCTAAGCGTTCAACCAATAGTCCACTGACCGTTAAAGCGTGGTCACGGATCATTTCTGCCGACATACGAAATCGCGAACCTCGGGAAAGCAGCCGGTTGTCTGGGTCCATTTCCTGTAAATCGGCCATGGTCCGTGAGGACTGCCGGTACGTGGCGCTTGAGAGAACCATCCGTTGCAATTTTTTAAGACTCCATCCACTATTTACGAACTCAGTTGCCAGCCAATCTAACAGCAGAGGATGGCTCGGCTTGTCCCCTTGAGATCCGAAATCTTCAGCCGAACGCACCAACCCTTGGCCAAACAACAACTGCCACATGCGATTGACAGCAACACGGGAAGTCAAAGGATTTTCCGGATCAACCAGCCACTGTGCCATACCAAGACGATTCCGGGCGGCTCCTTCTGACAGGGGTGGCAGACACGCCGGAACATCCGAACTCACCTGTGCCGCGGGATCGTCGTAGCGTCCACGTTTGAGTACATAGGTGTCACGAGGCTGTTCCATCTCCTGCATGACCATCACAGTACTGACCTTTTCATACAACAGCCTGCGGTGAGAACGTAGGTCAGCCAGTTCCTGATGTACACGGCGAATTGCTTCAGGGCCAAAGAAATTAACAAAGGATCGGCGCAACTTCAAACGCTGATTCTCTGTCCTCTCGACATCCGGCAAACTCACAATTTCATAAATTGTCTCGGGGGTCGCCAACACGCGAGCCTCCTCGCTCGATAGTTGACGATCGAATACCCGAACCTCATCAATCAATCCGTGAAAGCGAAAATGCTTGCCGCGTGCTCCCACGCGGAGCGGATCCGGAACTTTGAACGGCTGTTGCAAATCGTCAACAATGATTTCCAATGGACAGGATGTACCATCAACGAATAACTGCACACCTTTAAACAAACGGGATCCGTCATAGGTCATCAGCACATGATACCAGCGATCTGGATTCAACCTGTCTACCGAACGCACTCGCAGACAATCGTCAAGCCAACGAACAACCAGATTGATGTGTAAATGTCCGTTAACCAATTCGAAACTGTATCCCGTTCGATTTTCGGAGTCCGTTTTCATCTTCGAAACAATTGCCCCTCCCTCTTCACCATGAGGCTGGATCCAGGCGCCAATCGAAAACCGATCGGTGTAAGTAAAATCAGCCAGATTGCCCAATTCGACAAACCGGGTTCCGTCGAATTCTCCCGCCTCGTCAATCCGGCCCGCCACCAGTTTTGGCTCCCCTTCCCATCGTTCATCGACCGTTCCACCATCAGCCGTGCCAGACTGTTTTGTTTCGCTGAACGGCACATGAACCAGCGGTTTGACTAACGGATCGTCAACATCACTTGCTGGATTAACCTGCGGTCCATCCAGGAGACTTTTTACCCAAGCCAATTGTGCCTGATTAGTATCTGATTGCATGTCAACAATACGTTGCTCGACCTGCTCAATCTGGTTATCCAACTGGACAAGAGCTGCTGACTCCTCCGTTGTCGGTGCCTTAATGTACGGTATCGAGTTTCCCCATTTACGTGCCTTACCACGTTCGGGAACATTATTGAAAAAAGCGAAGAACTGATAAAATTCACGCTGGCTAATCGGATCGTATTTGTGATCGTGGCATCGAGCACAACCCATCGTTAGACCCAGCCAAACAGTCGATGTTGTCTCTACCCGATCGACAACGTATTCAACTCGATATTCTTCAGAAATGATTCCACCTTCAGCATTACCACGATGATTGCGATGAAAACCGGTTGCAATCAACTGACTAAGGCTAGGATTGGGCAGCAAGTCGCCGGCACATTGTTCAATCGTAAACTGATCAAATGGCATTCCGGAATTAAATGATTCGATAACCCAGTCCCGCCAACGCCACATTTGCCGTGGTCCATCCATTTGATAGCCGCTGGTATCAGAATAACGGGCAGCATTGAGCCACTGGACGGTCATTCGCTCACCGTAACGTGGTGAAGCGAGCAAGCGATCAATGATCCGCTGAAAACTAGCTGGCGAGGAATCATTGAGAAAAGCATCTATTTCGTCGAGCGACGGTGGAAGTCCCGTAAGATCCAGCGTAGCACGCCGAATCAGTGTTTCCCTGGATGCCTCAACCATGGGTTGAATCCCGGCTTGGTCAAGTCGGGATTGCACGAAGTTGTCCAACGGATTTTTGACCCATTGGTAATCCTCGACCTTCGGCAGCGCAGGCCGCTGGGGCGACACAAAAGACCAGACCTCATTCCATTCGGCGCCAGCTTCAATCCACTTTCGTAGTAATTGAATCTCAGCTTCCGTAAGTTGTCGAACCGAATCAGCGGGTGGCATTCGTTGGTCGGGATCATCGTGCGTTACTCGCAAAAAAAGATGACTGGCCTTCGGATCACCCGGTACCAAGACACGCCGACCGTCAAGATCAGCATAGGCTCCTTCGCTGATATCTAGCCGCAAATCGGCCTGCCGCTTGCCTTCGTCAGGGCCATGACATTGAAAACAGGCATCCGAGAGGAGCGGCCGAATATCTCGTTGAAAATCAATATCGTCCGAAGAAGCAGCTTGTGCCCAGCAGCCAACCAACAGCCAACCACAAGCCAGCCAGCCAGCCACCTGACAGATCGACACCTGATGAGGCGTTTTCCAAAACAGAACTCCACGAAGGAACCTCATACTCATCACCTCCCAATCGAAATTAGCCAACCTCTCATTCTAGTGAAATTCACACGTGATTTCTAGCCAACAATCATCGTCAAATGCACATCGTCAAATACAAACCATCCACAACCAACCTGAACGGACAAAATAATACTCGCCTGAAGACATCGTCACGGTCTTACTATGTAATGGTAGTCGACTCTGGAGAATCCATCGGATAAGATAACTGCTACCAATCATTTGATGATTGTTCTGGTCATGGCAAACGTCTTTTCCCTTTCTTGACTCCATTTTTCAAATCGTAGCATGCGCATCGCAATCGGCGGCATCCTTCACGAAACGAGCACATGTGTTGACACGGTTACAACACTCGACGATTTCAAACACGACCGGGGAATTGCCCGGGGTGATTCTCTGTTGAAGCGTTTCTCGGAAACCAACGTAGCGACAGGTGGCTTTATCACATCTGCGGAAGAACATGGCTTTGAACTCGTGCCACTGCTACGCGCCTCGGCATTTCCAGGTGGATTAATTTGTCGGGAAGACTATGAAACGATCAAATCTGAGCTGCTCGATCGCCTCGACAATTCGTCACCTGTTGACGGTGTACTACTCGACTTGCACGGCGCCATGGTGGTCGAAGGTATCGACGATGGTGACGGCGATGTCATCGCGTCGGTGCGCGAGATCGTAGGGCCTGATGTTCCAATCGGCGTGCCTCTGGATTTGCATGGCAATCATTCTCAATGGCGTGTGAACGTCGCCGACGTGATCGTGGGCTATGACACGTTTCCCCACATCGATATCGCGGACCGTGGTCGAGAAACTGCTGATATCATCGTGCGGACCATTCGTGGTCAACTTCACCCCACCATGGCGATTCATCAAGTGCCACTTTTCTGGTCAACACGCTGTCAAGTCACAGCCCATCCGCCAATGAACGAAGTGATCTCGCGGCTGCACGAGATGGAAAAACAAGCAGGGGTGATCAGCATGACCGTGTCAACCGGCTTTCCGTGGGCGGATGTTCCCGAGGCAGGCAGTTCCGTGATCGCCGTTACCGACAACGATTACGAATTGGCACAGCAATTGTCAACTGATCTCGGCAACTGGATCTGGGACAACCGCCAACGTTGGTACTCAGCACCAATTTCTGTCAGGGATGCCCTGGCCACCGGAGAGCAAACGGGACGCTATCCGATTATTCTCGCCGACCATGCCGATAACACGGGCGGCGGCTCACCGGGTGATTCAACCGAAGTGTTGCAAACATTTTTGGAAATGCAACTTGACAATGCATTGTTACTGTACATGGTTGACCCGGACATCGCGCAAGAAGCCCATACCGTTGGAGTGGGCAGCCGAATCCATGTCCGTATCGGTGGCAAGTCGTCGCCAGTTCAAGGACCACCGGTTGAAGCCGAAGCAGAAGTCATCGCATTATCCGACGGTGCGTTTGCCTATGACGGACCAATGTTTTCCGGCCTGACCGGAAGCATGGGCACCTCAGCATGGATCAAAATCAACGGTGTGTCCGTGGTAGTAGTTTCTGTTCGTGAGCAACCCTTCGACCAGGCGTTTGCACGTAGCCTGGGAATTGATTGTGCACAATCGCGCTACATTTGCATAAAATCAGCCGCTCACTTTCGCGCCGCGTTTGAGCCAATCGCCGGATCCATCTACAACGTGGACGCAGCGGCTATTCACACACACGATTTTTCAAAACTACCTGGTAAAAAACGGACGCGTCGGGTGTTCCCGGTCGAAATTTCGTTTGACGAATGAAAAGCTGACAAGCGTTAAAGACCCTGTCCACTCGTCCTATAACGTCCCTTTGGTACTTGGAATATCAGTAATCCTCGGATCCGACTCTACGGCCATGCGCAGGGCACGAGCCGCCGATTTGAAAACGGCTTCACTGATATGGTGGCTATTGCGACCATGATGCAAAGCTACATGGAGATTGCAGAGTGCATTGGCAGCGGTCGCCTGCCAAAAATCTTCAACCAGTTCGCTGTCAAAGTCACCGATTTTCGCAGTGGGAAAGTCTGCCTGAAAGACGAGAAAATATCGTCCTCCTAAATCGATCGCCGTTGTCACCAATGTCTCTTCCATGGGGAGTGTGAAGTGTCCGTAACGACGAATTCCGGATTTGTCACCCAGCGCTTCGTGCAATGCCATTCCGAAACAGATTCCCACATCTTCAACCGTATGATGTTGGTCCACGTGCAAATCACCCTCGGCTCGAACCTGGAGATCCAGCGCACCATGCCTGGCTAAGAGTGTCAACATGTGATCGAAAAAACCAACACCTGTTTCAACCTGAGACTGACCTGTTCCATCGAGATTCAATTCCAGCACAATATTGGTCTCGGCGGTTTGTCGTTGAATCGTCGCCGTGCGTGCCATCGCTTGTCTCCTAGACCATCGTTTCCAGTAGTCCCAGACAGGCATCCACCTGATCATCGGTACCAACCGAAATCCTAAGGCCATTCCCCCAATCTGGATATTCCATATATCGAACCAAAATACGGCTTGCCTTGAGTTGTTCGTAGATTGTTTGCAGCGGAACATTCGCGCCTGTGCACCAGACAAAATTCGCTTCGGAGCGGGTCACGTGAAACCCCAATTCCCGCAAGCGAAGTGACATTCGTTCCCGCGTACTGATGATTTTCCCCCGAGTCTCCTGCAACCATAATTGATCATCGATAGCAGCTGTGGCGCCAGCAATCGCCAAGGCATCGCAATTATAAGAATCCTTAACTTTTGAGATTGTCGCTGCAATCTGCGGTTGAGCAACAAGATAACCAAACCTCAGACCCGCCAGTGAGTACGATTTACTCATGCTCCGCGTAATAATAATTTTTTCCTGTTGCATTACGAGGGACAAGCAATCTGAATCTGCAAACTCCACGTAGGCCTCATCCACAACCAGGGGACAAGGGAGTCGATCAGCTATTTCCATAACCTGATCAGCACTCAAACGTGTACCCGATGGGCTGTTCGGATTTGCAAGAAAGACGAGTTTTAAGTCAGCGGTCGCTCGACTGAATTCTTCCCCCAGGCTCCAATCATCTAAAAACGAGACTTCTTGCCACTTGGCACCCTGAATCTGGGCCAACGTTCGATACAAAATATAACTTGGGTACGGCAAACGAATCTTTTCACCATGACCTACAAATGAACGTGTTAGAATCGTCAGAATGTCATCGCTACCGTTTCCACATACAATCCAATCTGGATCAACTTGCAGTACTTCCGCTGCCCGCTGCCGAAATGCTGTAGCCAAAGGATCGGGATAGCGACCAAGTCCTTGTTGAAGAGCCGCCAGGATGGATTGATCCACGCTTGGTGACCGGGGATAGGGATTCTCATTAGTGTTCAACTTAATGAATTTCCCCAACTGCGGCTGTTCCCCTGGAACGTATGGCGGCATCGCGTCGATATCGTTGCGAAAGTAGCTCACGGTCTTTGGTTTTCAGTTTTTGGTTTTCAGTCTTATATCAACACTTGCCCGGTGCGCGGTAAGGCCCTCTTTGTCGGCCATGAGACGGACATCATCAGCTACAGTCTGCAAGGCCTCATCGGTATAATGAATCACACTACGACCTCGCCGAAAATCATTCGATGTCAATCCACTGGCAAATCTAGCGGTGCCGCTGGTTGGGAGCACATGCGAAGGTCCAGCTGCGTAATCACCGATCGCAACAGGGCTGAAATCACCCAAAAATGTTGCTCCCGCGCAAGGCATCCGACTCATCAATCTTTCGGCGTCGTCACTGGCGATATGTAAATGTTCAGGAGCAATGGTATTGGTTAATTCGACCGCCTGATCTTCATCTCGCACCAAGATCAAGGCACCAAATGCTTCAAGGCTTTCCACCATCAATTCTGAACGGCTCAAAAGGCCAACTTGACGTTCGAGCTCCTCGGCCACCGACTCCAATAATTTTTCGCTCCAAGTCACCAACAGACTGGCCCCGGGTGCATGTTCTGCCTGGGCCAACAGGTCCGCTGCAACATAATCGGCACGGGCAGATTCCTGCGCAATGACAACGATTTCGCTTGGCCCTGCAATCGCATCAATCTCAACCTGACCATACACACGTCGTTTAGCTAAAGCTACAAACAGATTGCCCGGTCCCGCAATCATATCCACCCGTTCTATCGGACTGGCACCATAGGCCATTGCGGCCACCGCCTGGACACCCCCGACACGATAGACCTCGTCGATATCCAGTTCATGACAGGTCGCCAGCAGATCAGGATTATGCGCGCCAAATTCAGTGGGAGGAGCAACCACCACGATCTCACTAACACCGGCAGCTTGCGCTGGCACAGCGGTCATTAATACGGTGGACGGATAGGCAGCTGCGCCTCCGGGCACGCACAAACCAACCCGTTTTAATGCTGTATAACGTTGTTGCAGTCGCACTCCCGGTCGTCCAACTTCGACGTCATCATGTAAAATCGCCGTTTGAAATTCGTAAATGTTGTCCCGAATCCGACGGATCGTGTTCAGAAAAGATTCATCCGCCTCAGCATGAGCCTTGCGGAGTT
>Ga0310120_10001482_pt1 | contig 17580 bp, 12 predicted proteins | sample CB27_AW_983_MG_FD_203506 | JGI IMG/M metagenome (GOLD analysis project Ga0310120, IMG submission 203506) | Marine microbial communities from Western Arctic Ocean, Canada - CB27_AW_983 | ecosystem: Environmental > Aquatic > Marine > Oceanic | place: Canada: Western Arctic Ocean | collected...
GTCGGATCCCGATTTCCTGGCCACCGAGTTGGACCTGTTGGACGGGACCGGCCCCAAATTCTATGACGCCGCGACAACCGTCTTCCCGGTGGGATTCCCCACTGATGCCGCCACCCTGGCGACCAAAAACTGGTTCCAGGTGACTGTTGAGCCTTCTGAACATGCCCCCTCGTTTACCGCTTCTTCACTCGCCGAGACAATCGACCTGTCCTGGACCGACGCAACGGGTGCGGTGCCGGCCTTCGGCTACCTGATCATCGCCAACACAACCAACATCTTTACAGACCCGGTCGATGGTGTTTCGCCACCCGAGGATACGAACCTCCAGGACGGGGCGGCGGTTGTATATCTGCCCGCCGGATCACAAGCCTACCGGTTCAGCCGCCTGCCTGGCGGGGTGGACTACTACTTCCGGATTTATTCCTACACCAATGGCGGGTCCCTGATTGACTACAAGACGCTCCCGGCGCCCCCTGAAACGATGGAGCACCCTCCCGTCTTTACCGGCAAGCTGCTCCGGGACAACCGGGTCTACAATGTGGCCGCCAGCGGCGGGAATATCAATCCGGACGAGGTGATCGATTACGTCCAGCAGGGCACCACCCTCGATAATGTCAAATTTGGGCATACGACCATCGCCAACAAGACATCTGATCTGACCGACCGGGATTTCAGCATCGAGGGGCAGACCTTCAGCAGGCCGTTCACCAAGATCACCTGGTCGAGGAATGGTTTCATGCGCTACGTCAATGCGAATGGAGTGAGTTTCTCCGGGCTGGAATTGCTGGGCGAAAACCTGACTGAATTCTCATTCGCAAATCTGAAGTGCCAGCATTCCGACTTCAGCGACTGCGTGATCAAGGGCGGCTACCGCTTGTTTTTCCGTGCCAATCTGGATGAAACTGATTTCAGTAACGCCATCATCACCGCCAAGAAAAGCGAGGCCTTCCGGGAGACCCTGGGCAAGAGAGCGAACTTCGCCGGCGTGCAGTTCTTCCTTTCGGGGACCGCCCACTTTGGAGGGAAACTAACCTCACCGGCGAAAGCTCTGAAAATGACGGGCTGGAATTTCGCGGACTGCGTGTTTGAAATGCGGGGTCATAACACCACCAGCAACAATGCCAACCTGTTCAACAGTCAATCCGAGGCGGTCGACACCAACTGGGCGGGCGTCGATTTCACGGATCCAAACGGCAAGGCTTCAAATGGAGACCCCGATCCCGGCCATATCACGGCCAGCAATCTCGCCAATCTGAACGACACGGGGCCCAAATGGTACGACGACACGACCATCTTTCCAGCCGGTTTCCCAACCGACGTTCCGACCCTGGAAAGCAGGAACTGGTTCAAGATCGTTGACCAGCCCACCGATCAGCCCACCAATTTCAGGGTGGAGGTCACCAGTGCCACCGGCCTGCGCCTCAACTGGACCGATGCCACAGGCGAGATCGCGCCCTATGGCTACCTCATCCTGGGATCTACCGGTGATGACTTTGTGATCCCCTCCGATGCCGAGCAGTACCTTGCCGACGGCAATCTGAGCGATGGTTTCGCACGGGTCTACGTCCCGGCGGGAACACAGACCAGGACCTTCAGTGGCTTGTCCACCACCGACACCACTTACTACTTTGTCATCGTGCCCTACTCAAACACGGGCTATGCGATCGATTACAACAACGTTCCGGACCCTCTCACCGCCAGCACCGCAGCCGGCCCCGCTTCATTCGCCGGCTGGATGGCCACCTTCCCCGGAGTCGGCGCTCTCTCCGCACCGACTGACGATTCTGACGGGGATGGGATCGCGAACCTCTTCGAATACGCCTATTCCCACGCCTCGCCGGGGATGCGTCCGGACACCCACGACGCATCTGCACTGCTGCCAACCGCATCCGTCAGCGGTTCAGATCAATTGGTTCTGCAGCTCCAGCGGGCAGATTCCCTGCCACCGAATATCACCCTCACCATCGAGGGCAGCGATGACCTGGGCGATGAGGATCCATGGGTGGACCTCACCGGACTTGTGATGGAAGCAAGCGACGGACCCGATGGGATTGCCGGGACCGCTTCGTCCAATTACACCTACACCCAGGTCAACGCCATAGGCAGCGGCCTTGATAAAAAATACATGCGGATCCGGGTGCAGGAGAATTGACGGACATGGTATTTCGCGGATGGGACGAGATTGGAGAAATCTTCGCCCTTTTTCATCCTCCTGAATTACGAAGGCACACCACCGTCTCAACCTGTTCGGGGCCCTCAGGATTCGCACTTGCGCATCAACTTGCGATCGAGACTCCGGTAATGGATCGCTTCCATCAGGTGAGTTGCTTGAAATCCATGAGGGGCACTTCGACGTGCAGGTCAATGCGATCCAGGAGTAGACCGGAAATCTTCTGTCGGTAATGTTCCACCTGGCGCGGCGAGCAGGAACAATCCCGGAGCGGGTCAGCAAAGTAGCGATAAGGGCACGGATTTAAAATGGGTATACGCAAAGCGTGAATCGTAAGTGCCCCCATGAACAACCAGTTGCGCTCCCCGCACAGGGAGCCTACTCCGGCCGCCACTCCTCCGGCCTACTACCCACCAGACGGATCTCGTCCTCACCGATCACGATGCGCCGCTTCCGATACAAGGCTCCGGTGGCCTGCTTGAAAGCTTTCTTGCTGACTCCCAGCGCCGCGTAGATCGCCTCCGCTGGGCTCTTGTCACAGAGCTCCCACTGCCCTCCTCCGCGCTCCAACTCGGCCAGGATTCGCTCTTCCAGCGCCTCGATGTTTGCGCGACCCGGGGCAGCGAGCAAGAGGTCTATCTTCCCATCATCGCGCACCTGCTTCACGTAGCCCACCGTTCGTTCTCCGGCCCGCAGGCGCCGGAACACCTCGTTTGCAAACAGGAGCCCTTCGTGTCTTCCATTCACGATCGCCTTGTAGCCCAGGTCCGTTTTCCCGAAGAGCATCAACTCGACCTCTTCCCCTTCCCGGTAGTCCACTTGCTCGTGGCTCAGGTAGCGACCGATCTTTCGACTCGCAATGATCCGCCCGCTCTTCTCGTCCATCGTGATCCGCACTACGTAGGATCGCCCCAATTCGATGCGCTCCTTCTGCTCGCCGAAGGGCAGTAGCAGATCCTTGGGAAGCCCCCAGTCGAGAAACACACCCACCTCTGTTATGGCCGTCGCCTCGAGGTAGGCAAACTCTCCAGGCATGGCCTTCGGATGCTTCATCGTCGCCACCGGACGGTCCTCCGAATCGCAGTAGAGAAAGACCTCGACTGTCCCACCAAGCTCCCACCTCTTCGGCATCTCCCGTTTCGGCAGCAGGACCTCCCCCAATTCCTGCCCACCATCGAGAATCAGACCCGGCGGTTTCTCGCGGACAATCGTCAGCTCCGCCCGGTCACCAAGATTTGTCATGCCCCTACCTTGGGTGGACCCGTACTCGCTTACAAAACATTCCTCTCTGCTATTCGGCTGTGATCGAATTTCTGGATTCGACGGATACATCCGCCAATTCAGACTTTGTGCCTCACCTGCCAGAGGTGAGAGATTATCAACGCCATGACGACGACGGCAATATTCGATCCCGGCAGGATTGAGATCCAGCCCTGTGAACTGAGCGGGCCCCATTGGCGAGTCACTCACGAAGCCCCGCCGCCATGTCCGCAAGTCACATCCTGCAGGCACTTCCCAATCAAGTCGACCTGCGGTGCGACGTGATGGTAAAGCTGAATGCAGGCCCGATCCGGTTCCTCCTCACTCTCCAGAGCTATTTTCTCGGGCGAATCTGTCATCAAAGGCATAGTTGAGAAAAGAGCATCCCCGCACTGGAGGCGGTCGGCAAGGAAGGGATACCACCACTACCAAATTCCTTTGCGAATGGGACCAATCGAGAATAGGCGAGCGAGAACCGACATGGGAAGCTGATAGCGGAGGCTCCACCGAGGGCAAGTAATGTTGATCCCAACTTGCTGAGTGCTCCGCGCTCCGCACTGTTCCCTTTCCTTGCATCGTGCCTACTCCAGATTGCCCTTCGTTGCCTTTATGAAGAAGGGGAACAGCAGCCTCTTGAAACTCCAGTATCAAAAGCGACTTCCATTCAATAAACCGCCTTAGAATTCACCTCCACCGCACTGCTCCTGCTAGACATTCGCCGCGGTCTCGGTAACAAGCTCCGAAATGATAACGATCTCTCCGCTGGAGACTGCCCCCCTAATTCATGAAGCCGACCATCAATGTTGCTGAGACAGTGGCTCCCGATGGGGCGACGTTCCGCCTCTGTTCGCATGACGGTGAGTTCTTTCTCTACATGAACGAGCGGCAGGTTATGAGCACCACCATGACGCACTCCGAATTGCTGCTGGCCGATCTCGGATGCGATTTTCGTGATGGCCGCAAGAACCCCAGCGTCCTGATCGGTGGCCTTGGGCTTGGTTTCAGCCTCCGCCGTTGCTTGCAGCTTACCGGGAGCGATGCGCGCATCGAAGTGGCTGAGTTGCTGCCTGAGATCATCGTGTGGAACAGGGAGTGTCTCGCTGGTCTCAACGACGGGATTCTTGCAGATCGAAGAACGCGAATCATCGAGGGAGATGTCTACCAGCTAATTCAGGTGGCCGCAAAGAAGGCGTCGCCCTATGACGCGATCCTTCTCGACGTTGACGATGGCCCCTCGTCACTCCTGCAACCGAGAAACGCCCGGATCTATCGACGGGAGGGTTTGCAGACCATCAAGCGCGCCCTCACATCCGGAGGCCGGGTCGCCTTTTGGGCGGCGACCGCAGAGCCTGGGCTCCTGCGCGATCTACGACAGACCGGATTCACGGTCGAAGAACTCGCGGTTGCGAAGCACCCCCGGGCCAAACAACGACGACATCGGATCTATCTCGCGGAACAACGCGATTGATCGGGATTGGTTGGGGGTGGACGCTGCGATGGGCAGGACCAGATCAGTTCATCGCCGCGCAAACGAGACCGCACAGTGGCTGAAGGGGCGACGGTGCTGCCCCGGCAGTTTGCTCAAAACACCCCTTCATGAACTATCCGGGCTAACTCATTGGGACCGCTCATGATCAGAGTCTGGCTTCAGGACAGATCCTTCAAGGACCTGGTAATCAGAGGATTATATCGTTATTCAGATTCTGGATGGGACGATGATCGACAGAAAAAACATTCCCATCTGAGGTTGATGATTGACGCGTCTTGGTGTTAGTTCTTCCCGCATTCCATGCCTGAACCCACCTCCGATCTCCCTGCCGACCTTCTCGACTTGCAGTGCCTCAGCCCTCAGGAGGTCAGGATCCTCCACGAAGAGCTAGGCATTGCGTCTCTCGGCACCCTCGAAGCCGCTTGCAATTCCGGGAAGGTCGAAGCCTTGGCGGGGTTCGGAAAAAAGAGCGCGCAAAAGATTCTCGACGAGCTCGACGACCGCAAGCGTCTGTCCGGCCGATTTCTGCGCGCCGATGTGGCGCCAGTCGTGGAGCAAATCGTCGGAATTCTACGCAGTCATCCCGATGTCACCGACGCCGAAGTGGTCGGGACCTACCGGCGCGAACGAGAGACGGTCGATGATCTCCACTTTCTGGTAGCCACGACAAGGCCCACCGATGTGACGAAGTTCTTCACGGAGATCGAGGATATACAACAGGTCATCCTGCAAAGCAATCGCAAGGCCGCGGTCCGTCTCAAGAGCGGACTGCCATGCGACCTCCGTGCCGTTACGCCTGCCGAGTGGCCCTTCGCCTTGTTACATTTTACCGGGAGCAAGGAGCACCTCCTCGAGGTTGCCTCTCGCGCTCTGAAGCAGGGGCTTACCTTGAACGAGTACCACCTCGCTCCGGTCAACGGAGAAACTTGGAACGACTCCACCCTGACCATTAAAGAAGAAGCCGACATCTACGGGGAACTCGGGCTTTCCTATATCGATCCGAAGTTGAGGGAGAATCGAGGAGAGTTCGAGGCGGCCGAAACGGGAGAGATGATCCGTGCCTCGTCGAACAAGACCGCCTCCGAGGAATCTTCCACGATCACAACACCCGGTAGCACGCCTGCTCGTTGCTAAAAAATCCTTGTCCTTGCCGCAGAACTCGTTGCGAATTCGAGAATTCGAAGATTCGCAACATCCGTAGTGTCCACACATTCGATTACAACAGAGCAAGTTGATTTCTAGTCTGTTGACAAACCTGTTCTGGGGCCAAGCTCTGTCGATGAACGTGAGCAATCTGATGGTGAGGATTGCCGGGACCGCTTCGTCCAATTACACCTACACCCAGGTCAACGCCATAGGCAGCGGCCTTGACAAGAAGTAGATGCGGGTCCGGGTGCAGGAGAATTGACGGACGTGGTGGTTCGTGGATGGAGCGGCAATTGGATCCAGGGTTCAGGACCGGTTTTTCACGAGCATCGCGCCCGCTTCGGATTTCGACGGAAGAGCGGGACGAGGAGAAATCCTCGTCCTTTTTCATACACCTGAATCACGGAGCCGCACCACAGGATCAGCCTGTTCGTGGCACTCAGGATTTGCACTAGTGCATCAACTTGCGATCCAGGCTCCGATACTGAATCGCTTCCATCAGGTGGGTTGCACGGACCAGATCCGAACCGTCCAGGTCGGCCACCGTGCGGGCCACCTTCAGAATCCGATCATAAGCCCGGGCCGAGAAGTTCAGTTGCTCCATGGCCTGCTCCAGCAGGGTCGAGGACTCTCGATCGAGTTCGCAATGCCTGCGCACCTGCCCCGGCCCCATGTCGGAGTTGACCCTTACTCCCGGAGCATCCCTGAACCGGTATTGCTGCCGGGCGCGACCCTCCTGGACCCGTTCCCTCACTGTTTCAGAGTTCTCGGTCGGCTCCCGGGATGACAATTGCCTGAAATCGATGAGCGGCACTTCGACGTGCAGGTCAATGCGGTCCAGAAGAGGTCCAGAGATCTTCTGCCGGTAATGTTCCACCTGACGGTGCGAACAGGAGCACTCCCGCACCGGATCAGCAAAGTAGCCACAAGGGCAGGGGTTGAGCGAACCGACCAGAAGGACCTTGCTTGGGAAGGTGAGGGTTCCGGCCGCACGGGAGATCGTCACCTGTCCGTCCTCCAACGGCTGCCGCAGCACCTCCAGGGCCTGACGTCGGAATTCCGGCAACTCGTCGAGGAACAGCACTCCATTGTGCGCCAGCGAAATCTCTCCCGGCCCAGGCTTGCTTCCACCACCGAGCAATCCCGCATTCGAAATCGTATGGTGTGGATTGCGGAACGGTCGCGTGCGCAGGAGTCCTGCCCCGGGATCAAGAATGCCGGAGATGGAATGTATCCGGGTTGTCTCGATCGCTTCCTCTTCCGTCATGTCCGGCAGGATAGTCGGCATGCGTTTTGCCAGCATCGACTTGCCGGTTCCCGGTGGGCCCACCATGAGCAGGTTATGAGATCCTGCCGCCGCAACCTCGAGAGCCCGTTTCACGTGTGGCTGGCCTTTCACTTCCTCGAGATCCACCGAATATGATCGCTCCTCGCGTCCGTTCGAACCTCCCGCCCTTGCCGGGACCAGCACCTCGTCCCCGTTGAGAAAATCCCAGGCCTGACGGAGTCCACGCACTCCAAACACTTCAATGCCGCCGACCGCCGCGGCTTCCCTCGCGTTCTGTTCGGGAACCAGCAGGCGCCTCTTCCCCCGCGCTTTCGCCTCAATCGCCGCCGAAAGGACCCCCTTCACCGGACGAACCGAACCATCGAGTGCCAGTTCACCCAGAATCTGGCAATCAACAGCCCCGTCCAGGCGATTGTTCTGCGCACAGGCCACCACCGCCAGTGCGATCGGCAAATCGAAGGAAGGCCCCTCCTTTTTCAGATCAGCGGGTGCCAGGTTGATCGTAATCACGCCGTCGTTCTTGGTAAGGGCGGAGGCATGAACCGCGGAGGTGACGCGCTCTGCGGACTCCCGGACCGCCGCATCGGGCAGCCCCACGATCACCATGCGGGGCGTTCCGGTCCCCGGTGAGTTGACTTCCACTTCCACTTCCACCGCCTCCACTCCCCGGAGCGCGGCACTATGCAGCTTCGCGATCATGCTGTTGGATTAACTACTGTTCAAAATAACAGTTGTCACGGAAAATCCGGCTTTCCCATCCCCCGTTCGCAGTAGCAGGGCAGATCGAATCCCCCCCGGTCTGGCCCCGGCCTCGATGCATTCCGGCCGGGGAGATGCCCCGTAATTACTCCTGCACCTTCTTCCTCAGTTTCAGATACCGGACAGCGAGCCCGCGTTGGGCGAAAGGGCGCGTGATGATGAGGGTGTGAAGGCTTGCCGCCATCATGGTGGCGAACACAAGGCAAGCTGTCGCTCCCAGCGGCCGTGGGGTCGTCGGGATCCTTCCGGACTCGCCACCAGCCGCTTCCGGTTGATCGGAACTCGTGGTAATTTTTTTCCACCACAACTCCGTAAGTCCTGCGGGGTTTGACCCGTATCAGGCCCGAACATCCGATAATCAGGCTGTCCCTCTCTTCTTCAGACTGCCCCCCTTGTTCAGGCTGTTCCCCTCTTCTCGAAACTTGTATTAACGACCCATGAAGTGCACCGCTGGTACCATTCTTGCGCTCGGCTCCATCGCCCTCGTGGCCGGAGCCGCTCCCCGCACCAAGCCCATGGAACTGCAGGAGGTTCTCCGGGTGGCCTCCACCATCGATCAATTGCTGGAGAAGGATCTCAAGGCACGCAAGTTACAGCCCTTGCCGACAATCCCGGACGAACTTTTCGTGCGGCGGGCCTTCCTCAACATCGTGGGTCGCATTCCCACCGCGATGGAAACATCCCGGTTCCTCGATGACAAAAGGCCTGACAAGCGCACCCGCCTGATCGAGCACTTGATCTCCTCTCCCGGCTACGACAGTTCGGCCTTCAATTACTTCGCCGACCTCCTCCGGCTCCAGACCACTGACGAACAGTATGGGCTGGGCTGGCACGTCTGGCTGCGCAACTCCCTTGCCGCCGACAAGCCCTGGAACAGGATCGTCCACGAAATGCTCTCCGCGGAGGGCCATGCTTCAAAGAACCCCGCGGTGGGATACTACCTCCGCGACCGCGGCATGCTGCTCGATAATGTGAGCAATACAGTGCAAGTCTTCCTCGGCCACCAGATCGGCTGTGCCCAGTGCCACGATCACCCCTTCGACAAGTGGACCCAGATGGAGTACTACGAGATGGCAGCCTTCAGTGGAGGAATTGCCTATCGCAGCGAGGAAGCTCGTAAGGCCATCAACAAGGTCACGGAGCAGGCGAAGAAAAGTCATCCCCGCATGACCCGGTCTCTCAAGAACAAGAACAAAGCCGGAAAAGCGAAGGCCCAGAAGACCTTGAACAGGCGGGTCAGTGGCGACATGCGCTATCTCCTCCGCTATTTTAACAGGAACGAGATCGACGAGTCCGCCAAGCAGAAGCTCAAGCTCCCCGACGACTATCAGTACGAGGACGCCGACCCCGGCGAGGCAATCGAGCCCGCCACCCTCTTCGGAGCCAAGGTCAAGGACGTGAAGCCCGAAGATCGCCGCCGGGTCTTTGCCGACTGGGTGACTTCGACCGAAAACCCCTATTTCACCAAGGTCATCGCCAACCGGCTCTGGCGGCGCACCTTTGGTCACGGCCTGGTTGATCCGGTCGACAACTGGAGCACCAAGACCCTCGGCTCGCATCCCGAGGTGCTCGCTTACCTGGAAAAAGTGATGAAGGGGGTGAATTACCGGACCCGCGACTTCGAGCGGATCCTCTACCACACCAGGCTCTTCCAGCGGCAGGTCTCGCCCGAGGAGGCTACCCCGGGCACGGACTACTATTTCGTGGGTCCCCAGCTCCGACGGATGTCGGCCGAGGAACTCTACGATTCCTTCACCGTCCTGGCCTTCGGCAATACGGACGACAACATCAACACCTCCCTGGAGTACAAATGGAAAAACTACCAGGGTGACATCCGCGGGCTCCTCAACCTCTCTGCCAACAAGCTGCTTGAGGCAGGCCGGGCAGCCAAGGAGATGGAAGAGCAGAGACGGGTCTACCAGCGAAAGAACCGGGAAATCCAGATCGCCATGAACAAGGCCAGGACCGGAGGCAACGCCAAGGAAGTCGAACGTCTCAAGCAGCGCCAGCAGGCCCTGCGCCGGGAGGGAAAAAGGAAACAGGAGGAAATGGGCATGAGCAGCGCGGCAATGAACCGCTCCGGCGGTGGGGCCCGGGCCGCAATCAACATGCGGGCCTCCGAGCACCCCAGCCCGTTCAAGGCTGGTCACTTGGTCCGGCAATTCGGCGGTTCGGACCGCAACACCCCCGAGGCGGCCCACACCGCCGCAACCATTCCGCAGGCCCTCACCCTTCTCAACGGGCAGGTTGCAGCCAGCACGGAGAACCGCCGGTCGAAGGTCTTCGAAGCGCTGGCGGAAATCACCAATCCGGAACAGCGGCTGGAATACCTTTTCCTGGCCTTCTACTCCAGCCGCCCCTCCGAGGCCGAGAAGAAGGGCCTCCTTCCCCTTGCTGAAGACCGGGATGACATCTTCACCCTCGCGCGGGCCATGCTCACCTCCAAGCGCTACCTCTTCGTGCAATAAGGGTGCGCCTTCACGACCATTCCGAATCTGAAAACCCCAATCTCGCTCATCATGTCCGAACTGAACAAACTCGACGAAGTGAACCGCCGCTCGTTCATGGCCTCCGCGGCCCGGGGCTGCCTGGGCGTCACCATCGCCGGAAGTGCCGCAGAGCTTTTTTCTCCGGCCGCCCACGCTGCCGACCCTGCCACCGTGGCAGAGGGTGGAGGCAAGGCCAAGAGTGTGATCTACCTCTTCATGGCAGGTGGGATGACCCACCTCGACACCTTCGACCCCAAACCGGAGGCTCCCGGTGAGTTTCGGGGACCGACCGAGACGATCAAGACCAAGGCGGACGGCCTGCGCCTCGGCCACTACATGTCCAGGCTGGCCGGACAGGCGGACAAGATCGCACTCGTGCGCTCCATGACCTCAACCCAGGGAGCCCACGGACCGGGCCGTTATTTCATGCGCACCGGCTACGCACAGCGGGCCTCCATCGTCCACCCGTCCAATGGGGCGTGGATCACCAGGCTCAAGCAACGAACCAACAGGAGCCTGCCCTCTTTCGTAACCGTCGGCGCGGGCAACGGGCATCCGGCGGCCGGGTTCTTCGAGCCGCAGTATGCGCCCCTCCCGGTTGGTGATGCCACTTCCGGCCTGCAGAACGTGCGTCGGCTGCGCAATGTGAGTGAGGAGCAGTTCAACAAGCAACTCGCCCTGCGCCAGCTCCTTGACAAGCAGTTCGACGGACAGTTCCACAAGGGCCAGAAAAACGTGCGGGCCTACAACCAGGTCTTTGAGGAGGCGGTCAAACTCATGCAGAGTAAAGACCTCGAGGCCTTCGACCTGAAAAAGGAAACCCCCAAGGTTCACGCTGCCTACGGCGATCACAGTTTCTCCAAGGGGGTCCTCCTCGCCCGCCGTCTGGTGGAACGCGGGGTCCGCTTCATCGACGTCGAGCTGGGGGGCTTTGACTGGCACAATGACAACTTCGACCAGTGCGAGCAGAAACTCCCCCTCCTCGACCAGGCGTTGTCAGCCCTTCTGCAGGATCTCGAAGCGAAGGGACTCCTCGAAAGCACCCTCGTGGTGGTGGCCACCGAATTTGGACGCACTCCCAAGATCGTGCAGGAACGTTCCGGGCGGAACCACTTCCCCAAGGCCTTTTCCTACCTTCTGGCCGGGGGCGGGATCAAGGGGGGACAGGTTTACGGAAAAACTGATGAGACCGGCTCCAACGTGGCGGAAAAACCGGTCACCGGACCGGATTTCAACGCCACCATCGGATTCGCGATGGGCGTGCCCCACGACCTGACCCTCATGTCCCCCAGCCGACGGCCCTTCAAGCTCGGGGCACGGAGCGGCAAGCCACTCACGAAGCTGTTCGGATAAGAGGCAAGGCCGTGGGCCCGGACCTCCACGTCCTGCCGATCGGGAACAAGCAACCCTGCCCCGGGATCACATGCTCCCTGCGGCCAGGCCCTATACCACCATCCAGAGCAGGGAGGCGAAGATCAGGCCCACCACCGAGATGACGGTCAGGATGGGGGTCCAGGTCAGCAGGGTCTCCCGCTCGGTCATGTGGAAGTAGCGGTTGACGATCCAGAATCCGCTGTCGTTGACGTGCCCGAAACCGGTAGCCCCCGCCGCTATGGCAATGGTGATCAGAGCGAGCTGTGAGGTGGAATACTCGCCCGCTGCCAGGAAGGGACTGATCAGGGCCGCTCCTGTGACCATCGCGACGGTAGCGGAACCCTGCGCAATGCGGATGATGGTGGTGAGCGTCCAGGCCAGGATGAGAGGGCCCAACCCCGATTCCTGCAGGATGTCAGCGAGAGCATCACCCACCTTGGTGGTGATCAGCATCTGCTTGTAGACTCCGCCCGCTCCGGTCACCAGGATGATGATCCCGGCAGGACCAAGGGCCTTGGTGGCCACTTCCATCAAGGCGTTTCCGCGAACGCCCCGGCGCATGCCGAGAACGTAGATGGCCGCACAGGTGCCAATCAGCAGGGCAATGATGGGGTGCCCCAGGAAAAGAATGACCTGAGCAGTCATCGAGGCTTTCGCCTTCAGGCTGCCAAGGGCAGCGTCAAAGGACTTCTTCTTGTCCAGCCCCTCCGTCAGCGTCCTGCCCTCCTCGGTGGCCAGAAACTCCGGGACCCCGTCCGTAATCGAGCCCTCCACGAAGGAAGCCACCACGATGATGAGAATGGGCCCCCCAAGGATCGCCAGGATGGTGCACACGGAGGGAAGACCCAGCAACTGGGTGCTGGGGGTCCCCCCCTCCTCCTCCGGTTCACCATCGGCAGCAGGAGGATCGATGTGAAACTTCTCTCCCAGCCAGCGGCAGATCGGGATGGTAATCACGGCGGTGGGAAGCCCCACCAGGATTCCCCAGAGAATGGCGTAACCCAGCGGAACCTGCAGGGCAAAAGCGACAAAGGTGGGACCCGGAGTGGGCGGCACGAAGGCGTGTGTCACCGCCATCCCTGCCAATAGAGGCAGGGCAAACACGAGAACGGACTTCCTGCTCTTCCGTGCAAGGGCATAAATGATTGGAGCAAGGATCACCACACCCACATCCAGGAAAACGGGGATGGAAATGAGGAAACCGGTGAGCAGCATGGCCCAGTTGGCTCGCTTCTCCCCGAAGGTTCTCAACATGCCATTGGCCAGGCTCTGGGCCCCACCCGAGTGCTCGATCATCTGCCCGAAGATCGCCCCCAGCCCGATGATGGTGGCAATGAATCCGAGTGCACCCCCCATCCCATCCTTGATGGTGTCCCCCACCTCAATGAGCTCCATCGTCCCGGAGCTGATCCCGACGAAGATGGCCGCGAGGAGCAGGCTCACGAAGGCCTGCACCCGAAAGGCCAGAATCAGGACAAGAATGAGGACGATGGACAGGACCAGGACGGAGACCAGGCGGAAGGTATCGTATTCGGCCCCGGCGGCGGTCTGCGCGAGAATGGAAAAAGCGTTGAGTCCCATGATGGACGGCAGGTTGGGAGTAAACCCCACCCGACGGCAAGGGGGAAGTAGCGAAGCGTTCAGGTTTTCCGGCCCACAAAAAAGCGCCCGGATCCGGACGCCTGCTTCTCGCGGTAGAAGATCGGATCGTCGCCGCCCTAGGGCTGTGGAAGAAGGATCGTCTTGGAGTAGCGGTAGGAGTTCTTGGCCAGGAACCGGTTCCGGTCGGACCCGGTGAAGTTCGCCTTGCGCAGGGTGGCGATCCCGCTGTCAGTGAGAACCGTGATGCTGAGGTCCACCGACGAGATCCGCCCGCGTTTGAACGGTACATTCTCGCCGTCGTCCACCTTGATGCCATTGCCCGTGAATCTGAAGGTCTCCGCCGCGGAATCGCCCCCGGTGCTGATGATGGGAATACGCTCGATCCTCGTGACAAGCCGACCTCTGTCCAGTTCGGTGTATTCCACCGTGAAGACCACGGTCAGTTCGAAGATGTTTTCACAGACGAAATTGTTCGAATCCCCGAGATTGGCCTCGTAGCGCTTAAACTTCGTATCGAGATCCTTCGGATTGACGGGATCGTGTTCGAGGAGGTTCTCGAAGGTCTCGTCCGGATCAACCAGGTTGCGGTAGAGGGCAAAGACATTGAACTTATCGTCGTAGTCATTCGTGATGGGGTCCTTGTAGAGCAACTTGTAGTTCAGTCCCGTGACGTCCCCACCCTTGTCCTTCTGTCCCTCGACGTCTCCTTCATAACGATCGGTGACCGCAGAGAACATGAGGATGCGGGCGGCATTCGGGCTTTCATTGTCGGGCGGTCCCGGTTCATCCGGATCAGCCTCGGTATAGAGCCACTCGAAATTACTCCCGGTCCGGAGAACCATGGCCTCGAAGTCCCGGCTCATCTGATCGAGAGAGGCCTTGGCCTGCCGGGAGGCCCTTACCTTGTTCCGACTGATCCGGTACCCGTCGAGGGCCACCCCCGTCACGGACACCAGAAGGGTAAGGAGAATGACGGTAATCGCCATCGCCACCATCAACTCGGCCAGGGTGAATCCCCGCGTGGAGCGTCTTGGAAGAAGGGAAATGGTCATGGATGGGAAAGGGAGGGGGTCTGGTCAGCGACGCACACCGAGATTCCGGGAGAAGAGGGGCTTACCCAGTGAGTCAGGATAGCCATCGCCATTGGCATCACTGAGGTCCAATCGCTCGATGAACTCGTAGCTGTTGCTCTTCAGCGCGTAAAAATCGCCCGTGTAGGCAATGATGGCACCAGGATAGGAAATCACGTTATCGATCGCGTCATGGGAGTGCATGTTCTTGATCTCCCCATGGCTACCCGGGATGAGGACGGGATCCTGGCCATCGTCGAAGATCATCTGGGTCATCCGCACAAGGTAGATCCGGCCCTCCACCTCCTCGAGATCATCCTTGAGATCGTTTTCCGCGTCGCCCCTGCGTCGGACAGCCGGCTGGAGGATGAAGTCCCGACCGGACTGTCCGCCATCCAGGGTGAAAGGTTCCAGCGAAGCGTCTTCCCGGATTTGCTTCGGATCACCCCGGTAATTGTAGAGCAGGACGACCTTGTCGGACTTGCCGGAATCCCGAATCCACTCGAAGGCCTTGTGGAAGGAATCGTCGTAGTCGTCATCGGGACCTACCCGCAGCGTAGCCAGTTCCCTCTCCAGGGAGGTGGTGAGGCGACCCGCCTCCTGGGCACTGAGAACGCGCCGGATGCTTGAGGTGGCCGGGCCGAAGACAGCCAGGAAAGTCGTGAGGAGAACAGCCACCACTCCAATCGCAATCACGGTCTCCATGAGCGTGAACCCACGGCGACCGGTGCGACCGGGCTGGGAGAGAATCGTGTTCATTGCGCGCGATCGATTTGTTCAGGGCTGCGGAAAACGGAGGTCCGGCCATTACGCCAGACGACGAAACCCACCTTGTTGTTCTTCAGAAGCGTGGGTTCCTCCTCGCCACGGGGGCGCGCTCCACTGATGAGGACGACCACCGCGCCGGGATCCAAAGCGGCATTCTCACTGTCGACACAGACGCCCTCAGAGTTGAACTCAAAGTAGTAGCACTCCTTGAGCGCATCCGATTTACCGGGAAGCTTAATGCTCATGGTACCCGGCTTGCCCACTCCAATCGCAGCAGCCACTCTCTCGCTCTCCTCGATGCTGAAGTAGACCCCGGTGGGAAGTTTTGTTGCGCGCGTATCAACCTTCCATCCGCCCCCCTGCGCTTCTCCCGCCTGATTGGTGCCCTCCACCGCCATGCACATGTAGGATAGATAGCGCTCGCGATCCTCCTCGTCTGCGTCGTCCAGCTCCTTGTGAATGAGAAGCCGTGCGCGTATTCCCCGGCCCACCGCAGCACTGCGAACTTCATCAAAGAGAGCCTCGGTGACGGCAAGCCCGGTAGTTGTGGCCTGACCCCGGTCGATGCTCTGAATTCCAACCGCGGCAACCGAGAGCAGAATGGCGATGACCATCATCACGGCCATGATCTCAACCAGGGTGAAGCCTGCCCTCCGTCGGGGCGGAGGCAGGGGTGGAAATTCTGGTAGTGGGTTCGCGCGCACGGGTGTCCTGATCCTCACAAGTTTCTGTTGCTAACCATAGGAGCTCCCGAGGCCAACGCAAGAATTTGTAACCACATTGTATTCTCAAATGCACGATATTGCCCGAGAGTCTTTGAATTGCCCCAAATCGGGCAGAAATCCCGGCATTCCGGCGACTCATGGACTCCTTTTTCTGGTCTTCAGAGGGGAATTGCGCTCTTTAGAGAATCTTGCCTCGTGCGGTGCAGGGGCCCGACTTTCCCCGAATAGAGTATAAAGAATCGCCGTCCAAGAACCATGAAACACTCCCCGCCCCTGTTTCTCGCATTGCTCTGCGCCGCACTCCTTAGTTCCTGCGTTTTCGACCCCTACGCCTCGGTCTACTACGATAGCGGCTACAGTCACTACCACGGCGGCTACCACAACGGGTTTTACAGCGACTATTACGTCGGCATTCACAACAACTACTACCGCTACCGCCACACCCGCTGCTCGCACTGCAATCACTATCCCTGCCACGGGGGGCATCGGACCGACTACCACACCTACTATCGCAATTACCAGAAACCTCTCCACAACCACAACCGTGGTCAGTCACACCATCGCGACAGTCGCGCTGCCGACAACGACCGGGGACGCTCCCGCAAACTGACCGATTCCTACGATAACGGCATCCGCCCGTCCTCGCGTTCGCACAATTCCAGTTCCTCCCGTCCCACTCCCAGGGGCAATCCGCCCAAGTCCTACTCCTTGGGTTCCGGGCGATCCCGCTCTTCGGCTTCCCCGTCCCGTTCGCGCCCTTCACCCAGCAGACCGGAGAGATCGAGGCCTGCCACCCCACGTCCTTCTCCCCCTCCCTCCCCGAGTTCGTCCTCCAAGACGGATGACACCCCGAGCAAGTCGAGCGCGCCCTCAAAATCCGCCCCTTCAAAGTCAAGGCGCTAGAGCCGTCGGGCTTGCCCGATGAATCGTCCTTCAGGTCAGGGTCAGGCTCCAACTCCTTCCCGCCGTTTCCGATCACGCCGGAGGTCTTCCAGACTGACCGACTTGCGCAGCAGGCGGTGCGCGTAGAGCATTCCCACCAAGCCACCCCCGAAGTGGCAAATGTGGCTCACCCGGAAGAGGGGACCCATTTCCCCGTTTCTCGCCAGCCATTGTCCCGCCGCTTCCAGAACGGGGATCTTCAGTCCGGGAGTGAGCAGGAACAGGACGAGGGAGGAGAGCATGAGCCCGCGCCCGAGGTTCCTGCCCGAAACCATGAGAGGCCACATCCGCGAATCCGGCGAGAGACTGACGAGGGCCATGAGGAGTGCCATCATCCCTCCGGAGGCTCCTACCAGGGGCAGGTGAGGCGGGGTAATACCCTCTCCCAGTGGATAGCTCGGGAAAAGGAGAACGTGCAGGAGCCCGCCGCCCAAGGCCCCTCCAAAAAAGATCTTGGTGAATGCCCGCATTCCCAGGATGTGCAGCACGCGACCGCCT
>Ga0310120_10001483_pt1 | contig 17576 bp, 11 predicted proteins | sample CB27_AW_983_MG_FD_203506 | JGI IMG/M metagenome (GOLD analysis project Ga0310120, IMG submission 203506) | Marine microbial communities from Western Arctic Ocean, Canada - CB27_AW_983 | ecosystem: Environmental > Aquatic > Marine > Oceanic | place: Canada: Western Arctic Ocean | collected...
TCTGCATCGATGACGTCTTGGTGTGAAGAGCCGATCCTTGATTCCAACCCGCGAGGTATGCGATGACACTGCGATGGAGCACGTTTGCGTGCTGGATGGTCTTTTTCCTCCCGGTCCCCGGTCCTGCCTCCGCAGAAGTTGTTTGTTCTCTGTTTAATGGCCAAGACCTGACAGGCTGGCAAACCGTGGGCGGCAAGTCGATCCAAGACGGCTGGGAAGTTATCGAGGGAGAGATCCACCTGCGAAACGATCGCGGAAGGGCGGGTCATATCGTCACCACCCGGCAGTTCTGTAACTTCGATCTTCAATTCGAGTGGAAAATAACAGCCGGAACCAACAGTGGCGTGAAGTACCGCGTGCGGAATTTCGCAGGCCGTGTGCTGGGGTGCGAGTTCCAAATCCTGGACGATGCCATGCACCCGGAGATTGACCCTAAGCATTCGACAGGTTCTCTTTACGACATGTATCGACCGGCCCGCTCCAAACCTCTTCATCCCGCGGGCCAGTACAACCACGCCCGCATTCTTGTTTGCGGAAGGCATATCGAACACTGGCTGAATGGCCAGCGTCTCCTTGTGGCCCGTGTCGGTGGCTGTCGATGGCGTCAACAAAAGGCAAACAGCAAATTCTCCGATGTCTCCGGTTTCGGAGACGTCGGGCCCGGCCGTATCATGCTTACCGATCACAACAGCGAGGTGTGGTACAAGAACCTGACGCTGCGGCCCCTGGCAGTTCACCCGGGCCCCTTGTTGGCTACGCCCGGTGATCTATTTCGGCGATGTGGTTCATCCCGAACACGATTTCTTTTTCGACACTGCCGTTAGATGCCCGGGGTTGTCAAAGTTTGGATATTCGATAGTCTGTTTTTCTCTGAACCGAAAGGGTCCAGCAGCCGGCGTGTAATTCGAATCAACACGACATACAGGCCCACTGGCAGGTCGATTCCTCGCGAGACCGGAGCAACTTTTCTCACAACGCACGACGCAATGGGGTAACCATCATGCCCGTCACTCACCATTGGCTGAAAGAACCCGGGCCCCGCCTGCAAGGATCTCGAGACCTGGACAGTTCGAAGTGTCAGGCGCCCTGCATTGTTCGCAACCCGTCCGGCGGGTTTCGATTGTTCTACACGGCCGTCGGACCGGGCAAACCTTTCCCCTCGTGCCAGGGATATATCCTGAGTGCGGTTTCAGAAGATGGGCTGTTTTTTCAGACGGAACCGGGGATTCGCCTGGCGCCACATCCAGAACTGCCTCACATGTCACTTCGCATCCTTGCGCCAACAGTCACCCGGATCAATGACGGTGGCTGGCGGATGTATTTTGAGTCCCGCGGCACGGCCGATCGACCAACCGTCATCTGCAGTGCAATCTCCCGCGACATGCTGTCCTGGGAACTGGAGGACGGGATCCGACTGCAGGGTCCGGAACGGACTGGCGGCCCCCGCTTTTCGCCGCTTCCTGACGGTCGTGGCCGATTGTATTGTTTTGGCCAGGTCCCAAACCCGGGCGATCAACGGACGACGAAAGGTGTGATCAGTGCCGTCACCAACGACGGCCTTCACTTCACCTTCGAGGCGGGTTATCGAATCAAGGAGAGGCAGACCACCTATGACTCGGGGGGCGTCACAGCAGCCGAAGCGATACCGCCACAGGGTGGCCAGGACAGCTGGAGCATGGTCTACTCCGCGTGGCAAGATGTGCCACCGGGAACCAAAGTCCCACTGCATCCGAGCCACGACGTCAACGCCGTCACGACAGGTTCCAGCGAAGACTTTGCAGCCGCATCGATCGCGACCGACATGGCGGGGTACCGGTCCCGGATTTTCATGGCCTACTCGGCGGACGGCCTGGTCTGGAGCCGAGGTGAGTGTGCCATTGAAGGAGACGGATACCATGGCAATGACCTGGACGGCGTGCATGCCGAAGACATGTCGGTGATCCATCTTGGTGCGGGAAAATACCGCATGTACTACGCTGCTTGCGATCAGGCCGGGAATTGGCGGATTGCCAGTGCAATCTCGAACGGTCCTACCACTTGAAGTTTGAACGCCTCAATCAACCACATGCCAATTCCTACCCGGAGATAATGATCAATGCCCGCAGAACACTTAGCACGCTGGCCGGACCTGCTGGTGATTGGACTGAACCTGGCCATCATGGTCGCCATCGGTGTCTACTGTGCACGTAAAACCACCTCTGCAGACTCCTACTTTCTGGCCGATCGCAGCATGCCCGGCTGGGTGGTGGGATTTTCGATCATGGCCACGATCATTAGTTCCATGACGTTCCTGGCACTGCCCGGTGCAACTTTTAAAGATGACTGGCGTTTCATGCCGGCACATTTCCTGTACTTCATTCCTGCCGTGGTGACCTACCTGGTCTTCATGCCTTTCTTTCGTCGCGGACACATCCGCACGGCCTATGAGTACCTGGAACAGAGGTTTGGTGTCTGGGCCCGGGTGTACGGTGCAATGGCGTTTCTTTTTTACCACATCTTCCGCACCGGGATCATCCTCTACGCCGTCAGCTTGCCGTTCCAGAAGATGAGCGGGTGGGACCTCTCCTACGTGATCTACGGCCTGGGCTTCCTGGTGGCCCTGTATACCATCGCCGGCGGACTGCGGGCGGTGATTTACACCGACTGCCTGCAGGGCATCGCGTTGATCGTCGGGGGCCTCATCTGCACCCCCATTATCGCCTACCTTGTTCCGGGAGGCCTGGACCAGATTTTTTCGGAAGCGCACGCGGCCGGGAAATTCTCGGTCGGCAGCACCGCCTTCATTTTCGGTGAGAAAACCGTGTGGGTCATCATCCTGGTCTACCAATTCATGTTCCTGCAAATGATGTGCACCGACCAGAGCATGGTGCAGCGTTACCTGGCGATAAAAACCGACAAAGAAGCCCGGCAGGGATTCGTCCTGGGAACATTACTCACGATCCCCGTGTGGCTGTATTTCGCTTTCATTGGCACGGCACTTTACGTGTTTTATCAGCACTTCCCGGACCCGGCGCTGGCAAATGCCAAACCGGAAGAGGTCTTTCCCTATTTCATTCTTACGAAAGTCCCGGCCGGCGTGGCCGGGTTCGTCATCTCCGGATTGCTGGCGGCCGCCATGTCAACGCTCGATTCCAGCATCAATGCTTCCGCCGCTACGGTGACCAACGATTTCTACCGGCGTTTCAAGTCGTCAGCCGGCACTGAACAACACTACCTCTTGGTGGGCCGCGCGATGTCCGTCGTGTTCTCCCTGATCATGATCGGTGTGGCCATGGCGGTTCACAAGCTGCGCACCGACACCCTGATGGACATGCAGACGCTCGTCTACCCTGTCGTGACTGCCGGGCTTTTGAGCCTCTTCCTGCTGGGATTCCTGACTGTCCGTGTCGGGTCCCGAGCCGCCCTGATCGCCACCCTGGCGACTGTTGCCCTGGTCGGGGGCTGGGTTTTCTTGAACACGGATCAGGGAAGCGGGCGATTTCCGGATTTGGCCAAGCATTTTCCGAACGAGTACTGGATCGGCGTCCTGCCACATTTGTTCTTGCTGGGATTGGGCTACGCCCTCAGTTGGGTGCTGCCACGCCGCGCCGATTCGTCCCTCGAAAACTTGACGATCTGGACCAGCCAGCCCCCCCCTTGAGCAGGCGGGCAGACCATCTCCCGTGCCTCATCCGATTCCTTCATTTTCCTCTCCATTGCCAGGCAGTTCTTGATGACGTCAGTTCCCCGGTTCTATCTGCACAGTGACGGCAACTTCCTTTACGTCTCTCACCCCCCTCTCACCGAAGAGCAATTTCTCTACGAAACCGTCGGGTGGCTGACCGGAACCCAGGTGGACGGCATCATTTGCCACATGTTTACGGTCGGGGATTGCAGCCCCCTGTTTCCCCACGATTACGCTGCAGCCCAAACCGTCTTTCCAGACAAGGCAATGAGTGTCTTTACCTGGAAGGGCATCCGCAATCTGCAGGCCCTCCTCCAATTCCCCAGGGACCCCTGGGCCCTGGCCATCGAACAATCCCACGCGGAAGGGAAACCCTTCTGGGGTGCCATGCGTTTCAACGACGGCCACTCGGGTCAGCACGGCATGCGCAGTCAATTCGGCATCGATCACCCCGAATACCGCCTGGGAGAACGTTGCGCCAACGACAACCACGATCCCGATCCTGACGGCCACGTTCCACCCTGCCGGCACCTTGATTTTTCCATACCGGCCGTTCGCCAACATCAGCTACGACTTGTGGAAGAACTATGCGGCCGCTACGACGTGGATGGTTTCGAGCTGGACTTCACTCGCGATTGCGGCCACAACTTCCCCCACAACCTCCCCGAACCTGGTGCTACGATCCTCTCGGCACATGTCCGGCAGATAGGTGAGCTTCTCGACCGGATTGGAACACAACGTGGACGGAAGATCGACTTCGGCGCCCGTGTGCCCGGTACGCTCGCAGCCTGCCACGCTGCCGACCTCGATGTGAACCACTGGGTCGCGGAGGGACTGGTGGACGTGCTCACTCCCACCGTCTATTACGACACTGCCTGCGAACTTCCCTTCGACTCCTTTGTCGATCTCGCGCGAGACAGAAACTGTCTGGTCTATGCGAGTGTCACCGAGGGCGTCGGCCCGGGACGTTTTCGGCCCCCGCCCGCCGAGGCGGTGCGCGGTGCGGCGTTGAACGCCTGGCGGCAAGGCGTTGCTGGAATCAACCTCTTCAATTTCCATCACCACCAGATCGCCAACCGCCTGCAGGACATGACCTTGCTCGGCGAATTGGGATCGGTCGACACCCTGGCACGCAAGGACAAGCTCTACATGCTGGCCGAAATCGGCGTGCCCAGCCAAAGCCGATTTTTTGGCAAGTCCTACCAGTCGGCCCATCCCCACCAGTTACCAGCCGAACTGCACAACGCCGGAGACAGCCTCCTTCTCTCTTTGCCGGTGGGTGACGACCTGGAACTCGCGCGGCGGGAACGTGTTCTGGCCACATTGGACTTGAAACTTGACTTCTGCCATCTGACCGGCGACGAGCAACTGCAACTGACCATCAATGGCATCGATATCCCACTGCACGAGGGTCACGTCAACGTCGGTCAGCAGTATCCCTGGAACTGGAACGGACACTTTGGACACCTGGAAATCGGCTTGGACCTGCTGCCGCGCGACTGCATCCAACAGGGCGAAAACGAGTTCACGCTGACCCTACACAAACGGCCCGCTGACATCCTTCAGCCGTTGGCTCTGTATTCCTTACGACTGGAAGTGCGTTATCAGGCGCTTCCGATGGGACTCGGTTGACCGCGGCGGACTGGCCACTCCCTGACACCGGAGCCACCTTCGACCACGGGCAGCCCCCAACTGTTTTCGATCAGTTGCTGTTTCTAGACCTTGTCGACAAACTGGAAACTGTAGAGTTCTGCGTTCCGCAGAAAAACATGCAGTTTTACGAATCGTCCCGTGGGAAGTTCCGACTGCTCCTTCCATTTCACTTCCAACGCCACCCCATCTCCGCTGACCGTCTGGCAATTGGTACGTTCAAATCCGGCCACCACCACGCCCTGGTCATCAGCAATCGCCGCTTCCAGCGAGCCCCCCGGGGCGCACTTCACGTTCACCAGGAGTTTGTCCCCCGTGGGAAAAACAGGACGGGTCACCAGGACCCCGGTTCGAGCCGGCCCGGCTGCCAGACTGACAAAACGGTCTCGTTTCATTGTCGCAAGCCCCAGCCCGTAGCGCACCTCATCCAGATTTCCGCTCTCCGGAACGTCGAGGCCCTCGGGAACACCCACCATCCACCAGTCGTGATGGACATTGGCACCCCCGTGATACACGTACAACTCGTCACCCACCTCGACCGGTTTGCTGCAGACCGTTGTCATGTACGGATTCCAACTCTCCGGCCCGCCCGGTGTCAGCCACGCCCGGCCCGGTTGAACACGATTAAAATCTCTTCCATCTCGCGAGTACGTGAGCTGAACATCCATTGTGTTATCGGTGTTATGCAGAATATTGAGCAGCCCCAGCCAATCGTCACCAATCTGAAACTGTTCCATGCCATAGAACTCGTCGTCGATATTATCGACATCGCTTTCAGGCACTACCAACGGCGCGGGCGTGGACCAATGGATCATGTCGCGGCTCTCCGCCCGATAAATCCGCCGTTTGTTTTCCCGACCAAATTGCTGAGGGTAATTCGGGGCAATCCAACCCCCATCGGTCGGGTTGCGCATATCCTGCACGACCGCGGAACACATCAGCGGATGCCGCCCATTGAGCCGATAGACACCCGATTCAGGTTCTACCGAGACGGTCACCACGTCACCCGCCACCGAACCGCAGGCACCATACTGGACGGGCTCGGGCTGCACCTCCCAGTGGATTCCATCCTCCGAAAAGGCCACACGAAATGTTCCACCACCTTGGTCGTCGGCGTCCTCGGTGGCCATATTCTCAAACACCATTTTAAATCGCTGCGAAGAGATCTTTTCACTCTCATCCAACAGGACGTAGGCGCAGTGGACAGGCCCCACACTCTGGCGCCCTCCCAGCACAATATTTGTGTTGTGCCCCTGTTCGATTACCAAACCCAGTTCGGGTTTCGTCCACTCGATTCCGTCCACAGATTCCGCATATAGATTTCGGGAAGGCCAACTGAGATGCAAATTCAAACACAGCTTTTTGTCAGATTCCCGTCTCCATGAGATAGGATTGGACAGGTCGTGGATCTCCCAATCCTCGTACCAACACTTGAACAGCTGATCGCGCGGGTCGCGAATCACATTCCACGTATTGCAACTGAGATAGGGCACGTGTTCCCAGGGTCGATCCTTTTGGAGGACCGGCTGATCCATCACGGGTTCAGGCGAGTGAAATCTCCGCGTCAAATTCTGGGTCTGGTCCAGCAGCAGGTCATCAAAGAAAAACTGCCTTCGAGATCCGATACGAAGATAAACACTGTCGGTAACGAGATGGTTCATGAAACGCGCCCTGACGATGGTGAATTAGAAAACACAAGATGCTACAGATTTGCGGCCACAAAATAAACGCCAACCCATTGCCGATAAATTCTTTTCTACGACACCGCTATTGTTTAGTCGTGTGAACCGGTCAACGTGCATTCACTGGCCCGCTCAGGCCAGAATGTCATGCACCACGTTACCGTAGACATCCGTCAGCCGGAAGTCTCGTCCAGCAAAACGATAGGTAAGCTGTTCGTGGTTCAAACCCAGGCAATGCAGAATCGTCGCATGCAGATCATGATAATGAACTTTATCTTCCACGGCGGCAAAGCCCAGGTCGTCCGTGGCGCCGTGCACGTAACCTCCTTTAACTCCCCCGCCAGCCAACAAAAAACTGAAGCCATAATGATTGTGATCACGGCCCGAGAGGTTGGGAAATTCGGCGACGGGTGTCCGACCAAATTCTCCGCCCACAATCACCAGGGTACTGTCCAGCAACCCTCGTTGCTTGAGATCAAACAGGAAAGCGAATAGCGGTTGATCCGATTCCCCGGCCAACCTGCGATGAGATTCCTCCAAGCCGTCATGACTATCCCAACCCCCTCCCGGATGGGTATAGACCTGTATCACCCGTACTCCTCGTTCTACCAAACGCCGTGCAATCAACATCTGGCGCGCATGGGGTCCGGAACCATAAAGATCATGGATATACTGTGGCTCCTGGTTCACATCAAATACGTCTGCCGCTTCCGTCTGCATTCGGGCCGCCAGTTCAAAGGACTGGATCCGGGCTTCCAGGCGAGACTCCTTTTCTCGCTCTACCAGGTGAAGTTCATTAAGCCTGCGGACCAGGTCCAGTTGTCGTCGCTGGCCAAAAGTCGAAAAGCTCGTGTTGCGAACATTTTCAATCAGCTGATCCACGTCCCGATATTTGGTCTGCAGGAACGTCCCCTGATAAGCACCGGGCAGGAAAGACGACCCCCACAACCTCGATCCTAACGTGGGCACACCATCGGGACAAAGCGCAAAAAATCCGGGCAGGTTTTGGTTCTCCGAACCCAGCCCGTAAGTGACCCAGGCACCCCAACTGGGACGGGTCACGATATTGTGTCCGCAGTTGAGTAGTTGAATTGACGGCTCGTGGTTAGGAACGTCGCAATGCATGGAACGGACAACGCAAATATCATCGATCATGGCGCCGGTCTTTTCGAAAATCTCGCTGACGGGGATGCCACTCTGTCCACGTTTCTGAAATTTGTAAGGCGATTTCATTACGGCGCCGGTCTTTCGCTCCGTGGGCAGTCCGAGATTCCCTGCCGACTTTCCATGCAAACGTTCCAGCAGGGGCTTCGGATCGAAGGTGTCGACTTGCGACGGTCCCCCTTTAAGAAAAAGGTGTACCACGCTTTTGGCCTTCCCGGGAAAGTGAGACGGCTTGGGAGCCAAGGGGCGAAGGTTGGTGGTGGACCGGTCCGCAGCTGCCAGGAACCCGTCGTCCGCCAACAGGCCAGCCAGGCCCAACAGGCCCATTCCCACACCGGAACGGCCCAACAACTCGCGGCGCGAGAACGCTGCCGGTTGGCAGGAGTCGAAGTGTCGATCTGGTTGTCTCTTGCTTGACATGCCTTCAATCCACGTAAATAAATTCGCTGGTCATCATGAGGGCCTGAGCCAATTGTTGCTTGATTTCCGCCTGCACACCACGAAAATCAGCGCGTGAATCCCAACGTGCCACTGGCGCCCGTTGGCCCGCCCCGTCCACCGGATACAACCGCAGCCGCCATTGGAAATCGTCATCCGATCCATCCTTACAGCCACTCACCACGAAATCGAGCGTGTCACCCGGTTTGACTTCAAAGGTCCCCGTCCCGGTCGTCGTCTCCTCCCCGTGCGCCGACCATTTTCCCAGTTCACCAAAACGGCTGGAAATCAGGCGGGCCTCAACTCCGTCCCCCTTTTTCCTTTCGATCTCCCGGTCCGACTCCTTCACTTTCTCCTTTTCGGCCACGTGTCCCAAGACGCCGCGCACCACGACTCGTCCCTCCCACGGTGACGTCCAACGCCGGACCACGAACGGTTCACTCACCCTGGTCCGCCCACCATGACGATCCAGATGAATTGCAGCGGAGTTTGTCGCCTTTCCGCGCGACCAGTCGCTGCCATTCCAACTCGCGAAAGGGGTGAACCCGACGAGTCTCCCCGTTGACCCGTTCAATTCTCCCTGGCCATACTTCCAGTCCGAGTAGTTTTCCTTCGGTACGTCGCCGACTTCCAGGAACCGACGGGCCCAACGCACTTCTGCGGGACTTGGATCGCGAGCAAACAACACCCGGTACAGTTGTTCTATCACATTCTGCCCTGCCCTGACGGCTTGGTGACTGGCCCGTTCCGACAAAGCGGCGGCGCATTGCACCACAAAATGATTGTTCATCATATACAGTGTCTGTTGGGGCACGGTGGTCTCCGGCCGACCGGCACTGGTCGCATCCGGACTGGGAAAATCGAATGTGGAATAAAGCAGCGGAAGCTCTCCCCGGTTCACAAACCCATAGACGGTTCTCCGTCGTGGATAGGGGACTCGCAGAATTCTGTCCGGAACGCCGCCCACTTTTCCATCCAGTATCCCAGCAACCGCGAGCAGAGAATCACGAATTCCTTCAAACTGTAGGCGACGTAAATTCTGTCGCCACCACAAGTGGTTTTCGGGATCCACCCGAACCCCATCGCCACGGTGAATACTTGCCTGGCGAAAAGTTGCCGAGAGCAGCATTTGACGGTGTAATTTCTTCATGGACCAACCCCCGGCCACAAAACGGCCGGCCAGATGGTCCAGAAGTTTCCGGTGCAAAGGCACGTCACAGCGAACGCCAAAATCACTCGGTGTCGAAACCAGCGGTGCCCCGAAATGATTCATCCAAACCCGATTAACCAGCACTCGCCCGGTGAGCGGATTCTGCGGAGAAACAATCGCCCGCGCCAGCTCGTATCGGCCGCTTCCCAGCCGAAAGGGTTCATCATTCACTCCCGACAAAATACTGAGAAACTTCCTGGGGACCAACTCCCGCGGCTGCGCGGCGTTGCCCCGATGAAACACTCTCGGATCGTGACGCGTCTTCGAATCGACAAGCGCCATGGCCCGCGGAACGGTGTCTTTTCCCTTCGCGATCCACTGTTCGACTTCCTTTAACAACTTCTGGACAATTTCCTGCGCCTTCCGGTCCGGCAGGAGTCGAATCAGGTTGAACCCGATATCCGGAAGCGGAAGATTGGCAGGCGCCCCGGGCGCGTACAACACTTGCCGGAGTTCTTCTCGAGCCAAGTCACGAAACCCGGTTGGCGCCGGCTGCGCGTTGATTTCCGCTTGCCGCTGTCCCGACTGCCATTTGCTTTCCGTCTCTCGCAGCAGTTCCCCGTAAATCAGTGATACGTCCTCCAGATTCGTCGGCAGTCGCTTCGCAAGTGCACTCGCCAGGTACGGATTGATCCGCGTTGCCGGCCCAGCGCCTACCCGAACAACATACTGCTGGCACAACTGTCGCGACTGCTCCGTAAAACCCGCTTCCGAAAGGGTGGCAAAGTCGTGCCAGGGGGTCAGCACCGGGTCGTGCAACTGTTTGGTCCTGCGCAAAAGCGCCTGCCAGCGCAGCGTCATCGTTGGATTGAGTTCTCCCGGTTCGACGATGATCAAGGAGTTGTCCATCTCGATCCCATCATCCTCGTCGCGTTGGGCGGCCAGCAGGTACTCGTCCGCCCGGGCCTTGGCTCCCTGCACCAACTCAGCGTGTTTTTCCGTGGCGAAATCGGTCAGGGCCTTGACCCTCTTGTCGAGTTCCCGCTGGTAGTCCTGATATTCGTCTGTCTCCGGAGGGGGACCCAGCAGCGGCCCCACGATTGGCTCTGCGGAACTCCGAAACACCCCGTAAAGTGAATAGTAGTCGGCGGTAGGGATCGGATCGTATTTGTGGTCGTGACAGCGGGCACAGGCAACCGTCAGGCCCATCAGGCCGCGCGTCACGACATCGATCCGATCGTCCAACACATCGTGCAGATTATTCATGAACCGTTGGCCCACCGTGAGAAATCCCAACGCGGCCATGGACGCTTGTTCCCTGCCCACCACAAGGTGGTCCGCGGCGATCTGTTGAATCACAAATTGGTCATACGGCAAATCGCGATTGAAGGCAGCAATCACGTAGTCCCGATAGGTGTAGGCGTAGGGGTAATTGAGATCCTCGAAATAGGCAAACCCCTTGGTGTCGGCATAGCGTGCCACATCCAGCCATAGTCGTCCCCAACGCTCGCCGTACCGCGGAGATGCCAGCAAGCGATCGATCACTTTTTCATAGGCATTGTCACTTAGATCGTTCTCGAACTCGCGAACCTCATCATAACGTGGAGGCAAACCCAACAGATCGAACGTCACACGTCGCAGTAGTGTTCGCCGATCCGCAACGGGCGAAGGTGCCACCTTTGCCGCTTCCAGTTTTTCCAGCACAAACGGGTCCACCGAGGTTCGAGACCAGTGAACATTTTGGACCACCGGCAGCACCGGCTCCCGAACCGGTTGAAACGCCCAATGCCCCCGGCTGGTTTGATCGGATGTTATTCCTGTCTCCGGCGACAGACGCTCCGGCCAAAAGGCCCCTTCCTGAATCCAATGTTCCAACACGGCCGTTTCGTGGGCGTCTAAAGCTTGGTCGGGAGGCATCTGAAGGGCGCCTTCACGACGTACCGCTTGCACCAACAGACTACCGGCCACATCTCCGGGAACGATGGCTGGACCGGAATCTCCGCCCACCAGGAGACGATCCAACGCATCCAACCGTAAACCATTCTCCTGCGTCCCGGGCCCGTGACACTCCATACAACGGGATACCAGCAAAGGACGCACCTGCCGCTCGAAAAAGTCGGACTCGGATGACGATTTTTCCGCGGCAGCAGAAATGCTGACAGAAAACACCACGATGACGAAGCAGGGAAAAATGAGCCGGTTCATGTAGTGATTATAATCGATTTCACACGGCGGAAAAATCACATCTGATGCGGAAGAAACATCAACATCGCTGGAACAACAGAAAGACGCCGTTCCACGTTACAGTGCGACGGACTTCGACAGGCACGGCATCCCTAGCTGTAAAGTCCCGGAATCACCTTTCCGCCATAAATCCGGTGCGGACGGCCATCAACATCTCTCCAGATGCCTGTCCGTGGAATGCCGAGCGCCTCGTAGATGGTCGCCGCGAAATTCTCCGGCAACTGAATGTCGCGAGTCGGTTCAGACCCGGTACGATCGGAGGCTCCGATGATATTTCCACCCTGGACACCGCCACCGAAAAACATCACCGTGTTCACGGGTCCCCAATGATCCCGGCCCGCCCTTTTATTGATCTTCGGTGTCCGGCCGAACTCACCCGTCATGATCACCAGGGTCTCATCGAGCAGTCCACTTTCCCCCAAGTCATCCAACAAGGCCGACACGGCCCGGTCCATCGGCGGCAGGAGATTATTCTTCAGCGTGATGAAGTTATTCAGGTGCGTGTCCCAAGATGAATTCTTTCCCAAATTGACCTGCACAAGATTGACGCCGCTCTCCACCAGACGTCTCGCCATCAACAGGGACAAGCCGAACTTGTTGTCTCCGTAACGTTCCCGCAATTTCTGGTCCGCCTTTTCGACGTTGAAGGCATTGGTCACTTGCTCGTCAGCCAATACCGAAATCGCCTGTCGTCGGGAACTGTCAAACTCGTCTCCAGCCCGTTCCAGAACCCGTTGCTGCTGTTGTATTTCGCCCAGCAGATCGATCCGTCCACGTAACCGGTCCTCACCTCCCTCGGGCAACTCCAACATGGGCAACTCGAACACCCCTTCCGAGCCGTGCTGAAAATCCGACCCGTCAAATCGAAAACACTCCGGGCAGGCGCCGTTACCCAAACGGCATTTGGCCGCGATGTCGATGTGCCAGGCGTCCCAACGTTCTCCCAGGCGACCCGCATACTGGCCGGGCCGAACCTGATCCGCCAAGTTCACGCTTGGCTCGGGAAGAATCACGGCGGGCGGCAACTTGCCCCGTTGATTTCGCAAGGCATAAGTCACGACGGCCGGGATCGACGGCCATTCGTTGAGGTCCGGAGCCTTGTCGATTGAAAACCCCGCGGGAAAATCGAGCCGCCCGGTCAGCAACATGTGGCAGGCCTGCGCGTGGGTGCTGCTCTCTACCTGCATCGAGCGCAGCAGTGCATACCGGTCGCTACGTTGCGCCAGCATGGGAAGGTGTTCGCAAACTTGAAGCCCCGGTGTCTTGGTCGATATCCGCCCGAACTCCCCGCGAATCTCCACCGGAGCTTCCGGTTTCATGTCGAACGTATCGTGATGGGACAGGCCACCCGTAAGAAAAATAAAAATGACGGACTTGGCCTTCGCTTCGGGAGCACCCGTCAGCGCGCGAAGACCGGCCAGGTGAGTCGTACTCAACCCCAACCCGATCGCACCGGCTTGAATTGCAGCACGACGACTGAGGGTCGAATTCATATGGCCTTCCGTTCCACGCATTCCTTATTCTCCCATCGCTACAGGTACAAGCGAGGACACTGAAAACTTTCCAGCCTGATTGCGTTCTCTGTTGAAGCTATCAGAAGCAACCCCCTCCTGCAACATAAATATCAGTTCCAGAATATCAGGTCCAGCGGAAAAGCAGTCGGGTCCCAACCGTTAATCACCCGGGCGGCGCCTTGCAACAAGCCTGAACACCGGCTTCTCCCGCACATCGACACGCAAGCGGGGGTACCCCCGCTTGCGGACCCGGAAGTTTGAACCTTTCAATCAACGCCGGGCTGGCTGTTTTATCTTCCCGGCGCGTTACCGCTGCAACGGTACGCACACCGCTGACGCAAGGGACTTGCAGATCATTGTGACGATGCTTAACTTGGAGGCCCGCGTCACATCCCCGACCCAACATGAACTCACTGGAGGGAAACGTACAAATGGCCAACAGAAAATCACTTCGCCCCGCCGGATGGACATGGGCGGACAACTTAAGTCACGATTTGGGAGTACAGGTCGGTGACACGATCTGGGTTTCAGGGATGATTGCCCTTGACCCGCAAGGTAACCTCGTGGGCGAGGGAGACGCCAAGGCGCAGGCGGACAAAATTTTTTCCAACATCGCCGAGATACTCGCCGTGGGGGAGGCCGCGCTGAACGACATCGTAAAAATCACCGCCTGGCTGACGGACATGAGCGACTACCCTGCCTACAACCAAGCCCGCACGGCCGCCTTTCCCGACCGGTTGCCCGCCAGCGCCACGGTACTTTCACCCCAATTGGTCCTGCCGGGTCTACTGGTGGAAATTGAAGCCGTGGCGGTCGTGGGAACCGACTAACCCTGGCGGTACGGTCGCACCTCGGCAAAAAGCCAAGCCGCCGACAAGTCTGGTCCGGTGGTGGCGCAAAGTGTGTTGTCTACTCACTGCACACGGCCCCTGTTGCATGTTGGATACCCCGCCGGACATCCGCGGGCGATCCACTACCCATTCACAACGTTCTGCGGGGTGCCGGTCACAAATGCCTTCACGTTCTGGACTGCCGTATTCAGTAGGCGACGACGTGCTGAACGCGTCGCCCAGGCGATATGAGGAGTCACCAGGCAATTTTTCGCGCGCAGCAACGGATTGTCAGCCGGTGGAGGCTCGATTTCCAACACATCCAGTGCGGCACCGGCAATCTGGTTCTCCTTGAGCGCCACCGCGAGCGCCGCTCCGTCCACCAATGGCCCGCGGCTGGTGTTAATGAGAAACGCAGTCTCTTTCATCACCGCCAACCGTTCGCGATTGACCAGCTTCTCCGTTTCAGGTGTTAAAGGACAATGCAAGCTGACGACGTCGGCATTCCGGAACAGGGTGTCAAGGTCAACGACCTCGATACCATCCGTTGCCGGAATCTTTATCGTGTCGTAAGCCAGGACCTGCATCCCGAAGGCCTGCGCCAATTTACCCGTTGCCCGTCCGATGCGTCCAAAACCGACAATCCCCATTTTGAGATCGGCGAGTTCAATCAGCGGATAATCCCAGTAACAAAAATCGGGACAACTCGTCCAGCGTCCCTCGCGAACGGTGCGCGCATGATGGTCTACCCGCTGCGTTAAACTAAGCAACAGAGCAAAGGCCATCTGGGCCACCGAGTCTGTACCGTAGGTGGGGATGTTGGTGACAGTAATCTTCAGTTCGTTAGCAGATTTCAGGTCGACGGTATTGAACCCGGTCGCAAGAATACCAATGTATTTTAACGAAGGCAGTGCTTCGATCTCATCCCGAGCCAGCAGTGTCTTGTTGGTGAGCACAATTTCTGCACCCTGGGCCCGGGAAATCGTTTCTTCTGGCGGTGTCCGGTCGTAGAAAGTGCACTCGCCAATTGCTTCCAGCCCACTCCAGTCCAGGTCTCCGGGATTGAGGGCGTATCCATCAAGCACAACGATTTTGGGTTGGCCGGTCATGGTGTGAAATGATCCTCCGTGTCAGACGGGCTGTTCAAGAAACACAGTCTAACCAACATGGAGCACGTCAGCGACCACCGATCTGATCCCGCAAAAGCCGGCAATCCCGAGGTTTCGGGTCACATGGGGAGAAGTGTGCCGAGCCTCGCGGTCACGGCCAACCTCCGGATTGCCGGGTAGCGGTATCAAAGCGCCAGGACGGGGCCACCTTCGTTAGCAGGCAGCCCCGCCTGGCCAATCGTCCGAGCGTGGAAATCCGTGTCACGCCGCCGGGTAGCCCTCAGCCGCGACACAGACCAGACGGGTCCCCGCCGATTTTTTCCGGTGGGACGTTTTCGTCTTGTTGAACAACGAGTCTCCGTTTCCGGCCTCCCTGACCTGTCAGTGATGCCGTCCAGATGCCGAACACTGACAGGATCTTTGTCCTGTGGGGTTGATTTGTCTACGAGAATCCTTCTGATTCACGCTGGACACTTCTTTTCGTCCCCTTCGCCAGTCGACTTCGCCGTGCCGCGCGAATGGAAGAACGACTCCCGGACACCGGCATGTGCGCCCGCTGAAGCCGCCGAATCTTTCTGAAAGATTCATGGTCCTCAAACATTTCTTCCAGCACCTCAGCCTTATCTTCACATCGCCGGATCATAGTTCCCCCTTCGATGTTGCCATTTGCTTCAAATCTCACCCCGCTCGAAAACTCTGCCGGCAAGGCCGGGAACTCACCTGACCCGCTTTGGCCCCTGCCACATCCGGTAGACAGAGGCAATGAAGACTTCACGGGCCGTTATCGCGACATTAATTCCTAGCGTCAAAGGGCGACGCCAACCGCTCCCAAAACAGTCTCGGGTTACCAAACTGGCGTTGCTGTGGTCTTTAACGTTCTCTATCAACTACTACGTAACGGGACGGCCCATCCTGCACGGCCCCCAACTTTTTTTGGGGTGACACAACGTTTTTGCCTCATGATTTGCATGATTGCCTGACAACCGGACCTGAATTACACTTTAGAGAGGTTCGCCACCTGGATCCTCTTAGGTCGAAACATCGTGAACAGTCCTTCTCCTCAACGTCATGAATTCGATAGCACTCGCTGGTCGTTGATCGAGATAGCAGGCGGCGAGGAGGGATCGAAACGCCGCACGGCCCTGGAAAACCTCCTCACAAGCTACATGCCAGCGCTGCACACGTACTTGGTTTATCGTCGTCGCATCAACCCTCACCAGGCAGAGGACCTGCTGCACGATTTCGTAACCGAGAAGATCTTGCAAGGAAACCTGCTCAACCGGGCCGATCACAGCAAGGGTCGTTTCCGTTCTTTACTCATCACTTCCTTGAACCATTTTCTCGTTGACAGGTACCGACATACCAAGGCGACCGACGCCGTGGCCGCCGGCGTCAAAAGTCTTGACGACCTGGGATCAGCCGATCCCGATCATCCATTCCAAAGGGATGTCGATATCTTCAAATCCATCTGGGCTCGAACCCTTCTGGTAGATGCCTTGTCCGACTTGAAGGACTCTTATGCCGATGGTGACAAGCAACACATCTGGAGCCTCTTTGAGGAACGCCTGCTTGCTCCTCTGCTGTGGGGCGAAGTGGCCACTCCGTACGAAGATCTGGTCGATCGCCTGGGGTTCGAATCTGCTGCCCAGGCGTCGAACGCATTCATCACAGCCAAAAGACAATTTCGACGCGCATTGCTCGCACGACTCCAGCCCTACGTCACCGACAAAAATGCCTTGGACGGAGAAGTCCGGGAGCTGAAAAAAATCCTTACCGCCACCGACCAGACAGAACTTGACTTCCCCGAAATGCTGAGTTTTGCCGCCAGACAATTGGACCTGGCCGCCATCCAACGACTGGCTGGCCTTTTGAATTGGAACGAAGACGAACACTCTCCGTGGTCCAACGAACAGCTCGCCGCTTTGTTCGAGCACCAATTAAAAAGCCCGCTTTGCGAGCAGTTCGCCGAGGTCTCTCCGAGACTCACAGCTGCTTTACCGCCTGTGACTTCCGGGGAGGACCAACCGATTGCCACTTTGGAAGATTTGCTGAAGCATCCATCACCCCCCATCGAGGTACTGCGAGCGGTGAAGGATTGGGCCACTCATTCGATGCGATCCAAGAACGAAAA
>Ga0310120_10001486_pt1 | contig 17570 bp, 8 predicted proteins | sample CB27_AW_983_MG_FD_203506 | JGI IMG/M metagenome (GOLD analysis project Ga0310120, IMG submission 203506) | Marine microbial communities from Western Arctic Ocean, Canada - CB27_AW_983 | ecosystem: Environmental > Aquatic > Marine > Oceanic | place: Canada: Western Arctic Ocean | collected...
GTCTCTATGGCGGATTCCTCGGACGACAATACGACCCCTTCATCACCAAGTGCCGGGTCCACAGCGACAAGGAAGCCAAGTACGCTCATCCCGAGCGGATCAAGGGCGAGGTGCTGCTGCCCAACGTCGCGCTGCCCGAACAACTCACCCTCGATCGGCTCGACCGGCGTCGCAGCTTGACGGCTCAATTCGGTCGCGAGGTCGATCGGCTGGAGCGATCGGGTGCCGTCGAGGCCTTCGACCGCAACACCCGTCGTGCCTACGACCTGCTGACGGCGACCAACCGCCCCAACAGCCCCTGGCGAGCCTTTGACGTCTCGTCGGAAACACCCGGCCTCCAGTCCCGCTATGGCGACAACCTCTACGGACACTCGATGCTCGTCGCCCGTCGACTGGTCGAGTCGGGCGTGCGGTTCGTGACGGTGACGTGGGAGGTCTTCGAGAAGGCCAAGATCGATCTCGACGGCTGGGACACTCACCAGCGCAATTTCAACATCCTCCGCGACCACCGCCTGCCGGTCTTCGACCAGGCCTACTCGGCCCTCTGCGAGGATCTGGACAACCGCGGCCTGCTCCAGGACACGCTGCTTCTGGTGATGGGCGAGATGGGCCGCACGCCCAAGATCAACGGCAAGGGCGGCCGCGACCATTGGTCCTACTGCAGCAACATCCTGATGACCGGTGCCGGAGTCAAGCACGGCTACGTGCATGGCAGCTCCGACCGAATCGGCGCCTATCCCAGCGATCGCCCCGTCGGCCCCGAAGCGTTCATCGCAACCGTCTACAAGGCGATGGGGCTGGACACCACGATGTCGATCTACGATCCGGCCGATCGACCGTATCCGATCGCCCAGCACGGCGAACCGGTCGAGGATATCCTGGCCTAGCTCGTGGGGGTCCGCGTTCGCCACGGCCCATTTCCGCTGATCCTGCACCAGAGAGTCTCACCATGGAACTGCGCCCCCTGGGCTCAAGCGGCCTGCTTGTTTCTCCGATCTGCCTGGGCACGATGACGTTTGGAACGCCGGTCCCCGAGGCCGATGCGATCCGGCTGGTCCACGAGTCGATCGAGATGGGGATCAACTTCATCGACACCGCCAACGTCTATGAAGGATACGACCGAGTGCTGGGTAGCGCCGGGGGGGTGGCCGAGGAGATCACGGGCAAGGCGATTGCCGACCGCCGCGACCAGGTCATCCTTGCCACCAAGGTCGGCGGGCCACTGGGCCCCGGACCCCAGGACCGCGGACTCTCGGCTCTGCACATCCAACGCGAAGTCGACGCCAGCCTCCGACGACTCAACACCGATGTCATCGATCTCTTTATCATCCACTGGCCCGACCGCTTTACGCCGCTGGAATCGACCCTCGAAGCACTCGACCGGATCGTCCGCCAGGGCAAGGCCCGCTTTATCGGCGTCTCGAACCACTCGGCCGCGCAACTGTGCCAACTGCTGTGGCTGGCCGAGAAGCACGACTGGGTCCGACCTGTCGCCTCGCAGATCCCCTTCAGCTTCCTGCGTCGAGACTTCCAGCACGAGCTGCCCTTCTGCGAGGAATTCTCGATCGGCGTCACACCCTACCAGTCCCTGCAGGGCGGGCTGCTCACTGGCAAGTACCGCCGGGGCGAAGACGCACCCCAGGGGTCTCGAGGGGCCGAGAAGCCCGAGTGGGTCTGGGAACGCGACGACGAGATGTTCGACAAGCTCGAGGCACTCGAGGCACTGGCCGCCGAGATCGACACGACCCCGGCTCGATACGCACTGGCCTGGACACTGGCCCAGCCGGCGATGTCGTCGCTGGTCGTCGGTGCCAAGCGATCCGAGCAGGTCGCCGACGCGGTGGCCGCCGCGGAGTTGACGATCCCACCGGAGCACTTCGCCCGGATCGACGAGATCGTCCCGCCGCCCTGGCACCAGCCCGACCCGATCCGCTGAGCAGATGCGGTCGACCGGCCCATGTCATCCTATGCGCAGCGCGATGTCATCCTGAGCGCAGCGAAGGATCTCAACCGACCGCACCAAAAACCGCCTGAGATTCTTCGCTGCGCTCAGAATGACATGCATGATCGAACCGGCATGACAGGTGGCTCCCCAACTCGCTGTCTACGCTTCGTGGTGCAGGTTACCCATACCCCACGCAAGACTCGCTCCAGGCTGCCGGTCAGGCTTTGCCGGACGGGACCCGCACCCGAACAGGCTCCGCAGAAAGGTTTCCGCTTTCAACTACTCAAAAGCTTCCCCCTTTCCCGAGCTTCTTGGCGCAATCAAGAGTCGACCCTCACGATTCTTTCGGATCTTCATCTATCATGTCCAAAGTCATCACTGACCGCATGCGCTCAATAACATACGCGACTCCAACGAATAGCAAAGCCAGGGCTCCTCCCCAGGCGAAATAGAACGCGCCAGCCAGAACGAGAACTAAGCACGCCGCGTCAACACCACTTCCCCATTTCGCCACTGTACCCTCCGGCAGTGGCACAACCAACGTCGACACGAACGCCGCACAACCGAATACGAAACCGGCGACACTCGCACCCCCAAACACTATCCCTAACCTTCCCCACTTACCGGTTTCGTGCATGCACCGTGTGCCAACAAGTACGCTGGCCACAAGGCATGGCCCCTTCAACATGTCCGTCTCCGCCTCGGTTGCCATACGCCATCCAAGTGTGAGCACTACGACTACACCTAACACCAACACGCTACGGCGCATCTGACGTAAGAGGATACTCTTCGGTTCAACTGACACTGTCAAACCTCATCCAGTAGGATCGGCGTTCACTTGAGGTGTATTGCGCGGTGAGCACCACGCGTCATCGACACTTTCCCAATTGAGACACCAACAACAGACGGCAAACGGACCTATGATGTACTTGCGCGAAGTGCACCGTTCCATTCGATGCCCCCATCCAACTGGCTTGAACCAGTAATTGTCAATCCTGCTCTCTATACCACAATGCCGTAACAGGCACTTGGTCACATAGTTGCTGTTGCATGTAGGCTCCCCACCCCAACAGCTACTAGCCGGAACGGCCTTATACGGTAGGTTAGCAGCAGTGATTCGCGCGGCATTCGCGGCAATGCACTTGCACGCGGACGGACCGGTCACAAAAGTGTCTCGCACGTAATAGGACCCCGACACGCCGCCAAGACTCGCTTGTCCGTTCACGATGTCGCACTTGGCTCCAATGCCCCCAAGTACATGATACCGGATCACTGTGCCATTGGGTGTCGTTATTTTTAGCCCACAATGCTCCGCCAAACCGTACCCACCAATGCCAAGTAGTTTAACACACTCGACCTCTATCTTACATGGCCCGGACGCTGGAGCAGTTATATTCTGTGTACCTGTAGGATCTACGAATCGGAGCGGGCGGTTCTCGACATAGACGAACTCGTTAATGCTATCCACGAAAGTGTCTGGATCGACAGATAGCCACCGTCCGATGCCGGCATCGTAGGAGCGAGCGCGCACGTAGGTGGTGTCTGTGTCAGTGTCGAGGTCGTAACCGGATTCGCCCACATACTCAAACGGATTCACCGTCGCTCCACTCGAGGCGCGATTCACACCCCAAGCGTCATACATATTGGTGTCCGAAACAGTCTCGGAGCTGTTGGTCAATTCCCGGGTCGAGCCTAAGCCGTCATAGTGATAGTAACTGCTCGTGCCACCCCGGCGCTGTGAAATCACCTGACCATATAGGTCCGGCTCGACCGTGTAGACAGCCTGTGTGCTGCCTGACCCGTCGGTCTCCATTAGATAACTGTCAGCGAGCGGATCCCAAATGTAGTTTACGGTAGCCATCTCAGTTCTCCTTTCGTACGCGACGATTGTCGGCGTTGTAACTCATGGTGACCAAGGCACCCTTGGACGCTGATACAGAGTCCGCTGGTTCTCATAGTCCCAAATGGTCGTGGTTCGATCACCGGACGGCTCCTCAACAATCTGCTCTTTGCCATCGGCATCGAATGCATAGGTAGTCTTTCCGATAGGCTCCTCGCTATAGGTGATCTGGCTTGCTACGTCGCAGACCGTACGGTGCGAGCACCGTCAGCTATCTTCTCTGTTCGATTGTCGACAGAATCGTACTGGTATTCATCATCATAGCTATTGGCGCTGGACTGCTGTTTGCGTGTGAGCTGGTAACTGCTGTCGTAACTCCAGGTCACGCGGTCCGCGTTGTCTTCCACGACCGAGGTTCGATTGCCGACCTTGTCGACCGCATAGTCGAAGCTGGATATCACCGAGCTGTCAGACTTCAGGTTGTAGAGTGCCGACAGGTAGTCTCCGGCATCATACTTCATCGAAGCCCGGGTGCCGTTTGCCAGCTTCTTGACCTTCCTGCGCCCGGCGTCGTCGTAGCTATATGAGGTTCGATCGTTCTGAGGGTTCTCGACCGAGTCGATCAGGCCGTCAGTGCGGTAGCTGGACGTGAATCGACCGCCGCCGGGATCCACCGTCGCCTGCCGCTGCGAGGCCGCGTCGAACGAGTAGGTCATCCCTCTGCGATCTGGATTCGAGTACATCTCGGTCCGGTTCAGCTTGTCGAAAGTCGACGTGTAGCGGACGGTGCTGTCATGCATCAGAGTCCGGTTGCCGACGGCATCGAATGCCTGCTTCACTCGCGTGCCATTGGCATAGCTCCGGCCGGTTTTCTGGTTGCAGGCGTCGAACGAGTAGGTCGAGCGATTGCCTCGGGCGTCGATCCGCAGGTCCTGGCGTCCGGCGACACCGTAACCGCTGGTCGTTCGGCGGGACAGAGGATCAATCAGTGCAGTTTCCTCCCCAGCGGCATCGAAGGCGAACGAATGTCGATTCCCTCGCGCGTCCTCCAGAGTGGTCCGTTGGCCCGCGACATCGAAGACGATGCTCGTCCGATTGCCCAGGGTGTTGATCTCCACAACCACCTGTCCGGCGTCATAGTTCTGCGAGTGAACGCTCGACACCTGATATCGGGGAGTCGAACACGGTGTCACTCTTGGGATTGACGACAATCTGTCAAGAGTCAAGAGTTGACCCCCACTATTGCGCGACAACTGCAATTCAGCGGGTTCGCAATCGCTGGACCAGCGCGCCCGGCTAATGCCGTCGCTGTTCTCCATCCCGCTTCACGTTACGGTGGACGACTGTGTTCCACCTGTATTGAAGCCACGCCTGTTGGCGGACCTGATTCGGATACGCCACCGTTTGCCCTCGTTGCTTGTCGAATCCAATCAGAGTATGCAGTCCGTTAACATGCGCATCGAGCCCCTTCGAAGTAATCCTCGCAGTGAATGAGTCAACGCCGTAAATTCTGGATAGCGCGACATGTGCAGCGGCAAACCGCGACTTGTCCCGCAATAACCGTAACAAATGTGCAACGTGCGTCGTATTGCCCCTCGCGATTTCCTCGCGGTGCACCTTCAATAGCATCGGATGCATTGTTCCAAAACCCACAGTTCGCCATACAAGGCGGGCATTCGTGACACCCTTAAGATCATATGACCGACTATCACACCATGCAGGCAGCATCGGCGCGTGGTGCTTGCGCGCGCGTCGGTCGCGAGAAATGCCCAGCCGTTGATACGCATTGATTCTCTGTTTCCAGAGTGCAGCGATTAGCGCACGCTGCGTGCCGGACCTTCGGTCGTCAACAGGATACAAGACAGATTTCTTGTCCAGCGTCCCCTCGGCGGAATATCGCAGCTCAACGTTCAGGCCACTGTACCAAATGTCGAAACCGCCAGGCACCGCAGTCGCATGCGAGTGCGACGGGGTGTCGTACATCAATGAGAGAAGCACATGTGCGCCTACATATGTCTTCGGATCGCGAAGAGCCGTGACAAGTAGGTTGACATCCGCTTCCGAGATATCACGATCGGCCGCGAAGCCATGGCCCATTAATCGGACTCTATGTAGCTGATCTACCTCCCAGTCTAGATCTGTATTCTTCGGAACGCGGACTATCCGCATTTCGTTCTCGTCGGGATGCGATCGGTTACCGTGTGTGCTTGGGCCACCGATGACGATAGACGAGAGTAGAAAACCAGTGACAGTCGTAACACAGAGCTTCATTTGTGAGGACGTTGGCATTTCGTGATCTCTGGGTCCTTTGGTCCTACGGAAAAGTCGCCTTCAGCCGGAGATCGTCGGAATTCATCCCGCCGAACCCGCAGCCGCAAAGTATCTCGATAGTAAAGTCCAACTCGAGTTTGACGATCGGGTGCGTTGGGCTACCTAAGCGGTAGCACCCACCTGAACGCGGATTGATATCCGGATCGGCATCGTTCGGAACGAGCACAATTGCAGCTTGGCAGACTGGGTCCGGGTGCTGTGGTATCGGGCTGTCTCCTGGAAAATTGGCCGCGCTGAAAGTGCATACCTTGTTGTTGGGGGCCAACGTGAACTTAAAAAAGTCGCCCTTTGTAGCCCGATTTATTGCAGACTGACATTGGTAGCGGTCTTTGGGTGCTGTGTCTGGAAGCCATTCCCCAGGCGATTGCCTAAAGCAGAGGCTGTTGAGTTCCATACTCGGGGGTTGGCCCGCCTGGAAGCGAATCGACAATTCGAACTGACAGTCTTTACCCTTGCAACCGCACGGGTATCCGAGACCCCCTACCTGACACGAGAGAGTTTTCGATGCCAGCGCACTTGTGCGTGCGCGGAGCCCAAGTGGGGGTTTCGTTGTGGCCAACCCGTTTGTCGCACGGACGTATTTGCTTACGCCATCGCGGCCAGAAAGAGAATCAACTGAAGTCCATCGCCCGATCTTGGGTAAGTAAGTTCGTCGCCGTACATAGTAGCCCATGGCGTCCGTGTCGTTATACCATCCAAACTCACCAACATACTCAAACGGATTCACCGTCGTCCCCGTGGAGGCTCGGTTGACGCCCCAGGCATCATACATGTTTGTGTCAGTCACCGTCTCACTGCTGTTGGTCAGCGCGCGAGTGGATCCGAGGCCATCGTAGTGGTAGTAGCTGCTTGTAGTGCCGCGGCGTTGGGAAATCACCCGCCCAAACGGCTCAGGCTCCACGGTATACACGGCCTGCGTGTTGTCGGAGCCATCGGTCTCCATGAGGTAGCTGTCAGCGAGTGGGTCCCAGATGTAGTTTACGGTAGCCATCTCAGCTCTCCTTTTGTACGCGACGATTGTCGGCGTTGTAACTCATGGTGACCAAGGCACCACTTGGAAGCTGATACAGAGTCGGCTGGTTCACATAGTCCCAAATGGTCGTGGTGCGATCGCCGTTGGGCTCCTCGACGATCTGCTGGTTGCCATCGGCATCGAATGCATAGGTAGTCGTTCCAATAGAAGCCGCGCTATAGGTGATCTGGTTGGCTACGTCGTAGATTGTCGTGGTGCGAGCACCGTCAGCGATCTGCTCCTTCCGATTGCCGACAGAATCGTACTTGTACTCATCATCATAGCCGTCGGCCCCGGATCGCTGTTCGCGCGTGAGCTGGTAACTATTGTCGTATGACCAGGTCACCCGATCCCCGTTGGCTTCCACGGCCGAGGTTCGGTTGCCGACCTTGTCGAAGCTGTAGTCGAAGCTGGAGATCAGCGAGCTGTCAGACTTCAGGTTGTACAGAGCCGACAGGTTGTCGCCGGCATCATACGTCATCGAAGCCCGGGTGCCGTTGGCCAGCTTCTTGACTGTCCTGCGACCGGCGTCGTCGTAGCTATACGAGGTTCGATCGTTCTGAGGGTCTTCGAGCGCGTCGATCAGACCGTCAGTGCGGTAGCTGGACGTGAAGCGACCGCCGCCGGGATCTATCATCGCCTGCCGCTGCGAGGCGGCGTCGAACGAGTAGGTGATCTTCTTGGCATCTGGATTCGTGTACGTCTCGGTCCGGTTCAGCTTGTCGAAAGTTGACGTGTAGCGGCCAGTGCTGTCGTGCATCAGAGTCCGATTGCCGACGGCATCGAAAGTCTGCGTGACCCGGGTGCCATCGGGGTACTTTCGGCCGGTTTCCTGGTTACAAGCGTCGAACGAGAAAGTCGAGCGATTGCCTCGGGCGTCGATCCGCAGGTCCCGGCGTCCGGCGGCATCGTACCCGCTGGTCGTTCGACGGGACAGAGGATCAATCAGCGCAGTTTCCTGCCCGGCGGCATCGAAGGCGAACGAATGTCGATTCCCTCGCGCGTCCTCCAGAGCAGTCCGTTGGCCCGCGGCATCGAAGACGATGCTCGTCCGATTGCCCAGGGCGTTGATCTCCGCAACCACCTGTCCGGCCTCATCGTAGACCCGGGTATTGACGTTGCCGTTGGCGTCTCTGATCGCCTGCTGCTGACCGGCAAGGTCGTACAGCAGCGTGGTGCGGTTTCCCAGCGGATTGACCATCGCGCTGACTCGGCCGGCTTTGTCGTACACCGTGGTTGACCGGTTGTTCAAGGGGTTGACGACTGCTACCACCTGTCCAACCACATCAAACACCTGGGTGGTCCGTTTGTCCAGAGGATTCACCGTGGCGGTGGCCCGACCGGCACTGTTGTAAACAGTCGTGACGCGGTTTCCGAGCTGGTTGATCGAGGTGACCGTCTGGCCAGCCTTGTCATAGACTGCTGTGCTGCGATTCGACAGAGCATCAATCGAGGCGACAACGCGGCCGGCATCATCATAGACCGTGGTGTCGATGTTTCCTCGGGCATCAGTGACGGCGGTCGACTGTCCGGCCGCATCAAAGGACGTCGTCATCCGGTAGCTGCAGCCGTCGATGGTCGCGATGACCTGGCTGGCGGCGTCAAAGACAGTCGTGTGCCGGTTGAGTACGGCGTCAACCGAAGCCTCGGCGCGACCCGCCTTGTCGAAGACCGTTGTTGCCCGATTGCCCAGCGCGTTGACCGACGCCACGGGCTGCCCGGCGGCATCAAAAACGCTCGTTGATCGGTTTCCCAGCGGGTTGACCTGGGCGACCGGCTGGCCGGCGTTGTCGTAGACGGTCGTCGAGCGATTGGTCAGGGGGTTCACTTCGGCGACCTGCCGATCGGCCTTGTCGTAGACAAGAGTCGTCCGGTTGCCGAAGCCGGTTGGAGGCAGTGCCGTGTCGGCGACGACTCGGGCTGTGGCATGGTTGGCCTTGTCGTAGACCGTCGTGACGCGGACGTATTGCCCATCGATCACCGCGGTCTGACGACCGTCGTCGTCGAAGCGGAACTGCACGGTGTCGCCCAGTGGGTTCTGCTGCTGGGTGATTTCACCGACGGCATCATAAGTCGCTGTTGTTCGTTCGCCGAGCGGATTCACCTGGGCAACAGGCTGGCCTGCCTTGTCGTAGACAGTGGTCCAACGGTTGCCGAGCGGGTTGACGCTCGACACGGGACGACCGACGCTGTCGAAGGCGGTGGTGCTGATTTCATTCAGGGGGTTCTCGGCACTGATCGCCCGGCCGGCGGTGTCGTAGCTAGTCGTGGACCGCTTGCCGAGGGAGTTGATTGTGGCGATGGGGCGGTTCTCGGCATCGAAGACCGTCGAGGTCACGTTGCCGAGTGCATTCTCGACCGTGATCGGATTGGACACCGCATCGAAGCCGAACGTGGTCCGATTGCCTTCGGCATCGACGTTTGCGACGAGGCGATCAAGGGCATCGAAGACGTTTGTGCTGATGTTCCCCAGGGCATTCTCGACGGTGATGGGATTGCCCGCCTTGTCATACGAGATCGTCTGCCGATTGCCCAGAGCGTTCTCGATCGCGATCAGCCGATTCGCCTTGTCAAAGACGCTGGTGGTGATTTCCCCTTCGCCGTTTTCCACGGCGACCGGATTCCCACTCGAGTCGTACGAATGCGTGGTCCGATCTCCCACGCCGTTGACCGTGGCACTGACGCGGTTCGACTGGTCGTAGGCCGTCGTCAGCCGAGCACCGATCGGGTTGAACTCGAGTATCGGAAGGCCGACGGTATCGTAGGAGACGCTGCTCCGATTGCCCAACGGGTTCTCCGTTGATGTGATCCGGTTCATCGCGTCGCGGACAAGCGTGGTGACGTTCCCCAACGGGTTCTCGATCGACTTGACCTGCCCGGCGCTGTCGAACGTCGCGGTGGTCTTCTCGCCCAGCGGGTTGGTCTCCACCTGACGGTCCCCCTGACTGTCATACGTCAGGGTGACGAGACAATCCGACCGGTGACCCGATGCTCTGGGTCAACGGACGAGTGTTCACGTATGGACCCGAGGAAGCGAACTTCCATCGGGCGTGTTTCGACTACGAACACCTCTCGTGCTGCCTGAGCCAGGCCGGTTTTGTGGATATCCGCCGCCTCGGCGGACGCCGTCGTGGCGAGAGTCACGGACCGATGGAGCTGGGCATCGAATGCCGTCGCCCGGCTGCCGTTGGGCTTATGGAGAGCGTCTGATGAACTTCGTGAGCCATCGCCGACTGCTCGAGGATGTCCGGGGCTGGGCCAATCAGTTGCCCGAGGACCTGGTTGCCGTGGCCGGGGTCCCGCGTAGCGGGCTGCTCCCTGCAACGCTCTTGGCGCTTCATCGCAATCTCCACCTGGTTTCACTGGATGAGCTGATCCGCGGAGAGCAGCCATGGCAGATGCCGCTGCGACGTGGGGTGCCCGCACGACAAACCGGCCGCGTGCTGGTCGTCGACGATACGGTCAACACGGGTGGCACGATTGGGCAGGTCCGCAGGGAAATCGGCGAACGGGATGACGTCCTCTTCGGGGCTGTCTATTTCGCCGAGCGAGTCCCGGAAGTGGTCGATGCGGCCTTCCGCTCCGTCCCGCAGGCAAGGTGCTTTGAATGGAACGTGTTCCACTCCGACTACATGCGAGTCAGCTGTCTCGATATGGACGGCGTGATCTGCGAGGACTGGACCGACTTTGAGACCGACGACGAGGCAGGCCGTCAGCGTTATCGGCACCACCTGCAGCAAGCCTGTCCCAGGCATGTGCCGACCTACCCGGTCATGGCGATCGTCACCTCGCGGCTGGAACGGTATCGGACCGACACGGTCAACTGGCTCCGCAACCAGGGGGTCCGGTTCGAGGAACTGGTGATGTCGCCCTACTGCTCAGCCCGCCAGCGGCAGGAAGCGGGCGACCACGCCCGTCGCAAGGCGGCCTGCTACGCCGGACTCGCCTCAGCTCGTCTGTTTGTGGAGAGCGACGCGAATCAGGCCAACCAGATCGCCAGCCTCTCGCAGAGGCCGGTCCTCTGCACCGACACGATGGAGCTTGCCAGGGGACCGATCTCCCCAACAACACAGAGGCTGACATCATGACGATCCAACGCGTCGCAATCATCTTTGACACCAAGGCCCGGCCGGAAACGACCGGCGTCTACTGCCTCAAGGCACTCCAGCGCCTGGTCGAGCAGCGAGAACTCGTTGACGTCGAGCACGTGGAGCCGTCCGAGCTCGACCAGATCGAGGCGGGGCGGTTCGACCTATTTCTGAGCATCGACGACGGACTGCTGTTCGACTGGCCGGCAGCCTGTTCACCATCTGCGTTCTGGGCGATCGACACGCACCTGGGGTTCGAGCGTGCGTTGGCCCGCTCGGAGACAGCCGATCTTGTCTTCGCAGCTCAGCACGATGGGGCTCAGAATCTCAAGGACCATGGGATCGAGACGGCTTCCTGGCTGCCGCTTGCCTGTGACTCGACGATTCATCGCAAGCACGATCTGCCCAAGGCGCACGATGTCTGCTTCGTCGGGAATTTGTTTCCTGGTCCCCGGAGCGAGCTGGTCGAGTGCATCAGGGAGCGGTTTCCCAGCACGTTCGTCGGGCAGAAGTACTTCGATGAGATGGCTCGGACCTACTCCGCCTCTCGGATCATCTTCAACCGCAGTGTCGCCAACGACGTCAACATGCGGGTGTTCGAGGCGTTGGCCTCTGGCTCGCTGCTCTTGACCAATGACCTGGCCGAGAACGGTCAGGCCGAGCTGTTTGAAGACGGTGTCGATCTGGTCACGTACCGCGACCAGGCCGAGCTGCTGACTCAGATCGAGTGGTACTTGAAGCACGAGGACGAGAGGGAGCAAATTGCTCGGGCGGGGCGACAGCGAGTTCTAGCCGAACACACCTACGACCACCGGATGAGGACGATCCTCGAGGCTGCTCAAGCCGCCTTGGGTGACCAGCAGGCCGTAACACGCGATTCAGAAGGGCCGGCAGAGAACGAGGCAAACGAGAACCCGGCAATCCGTGACGGATGGTACTACGAGTTTGCCCGGCCTGAAATCCTCGAGATGATCCCCGCGACGGCACGCCGCGTTCTCGACGTCGGCTGCGGAGCCGGAAGGCTGGGTGAGAGTCTCAAGGCCCGTCAGGCGGCTGAGGTTTGGGGGATCGAGCGGGAGGCAGAGGTCGCGCGACTCGCGGAGGGGCGTCTCGATCACGTCGTCGCCGCCAACGTTGAGGAACTGGATGCGGCTAAGGAGCTTGCCGAAGCGGAGTTTGACACGATCGTCTTCGCAGATGTCCTCGAACACCTGCGCGGGCCCGAAGAGGTGCTCAAGACCGTCCGCCCCTGGTTGACGCCCGATGGCCGGGTGATCGCCAGCATCCCCAACGCTCGGCATCATAGCGTCCTCACCGGGCTCTTCGAGGGCAACTGGACCTACGAAGCGGCCGGACTCCTCGACCACGACCATCTTCGGTTCTTCACACGCCGCGAGATCGAGAAGCTCTTCTACCGAGCGGGATTCCGGATCGAATGTGTGCGGATTGTCCCCGGTCCGGGGTATCAACAGTGGTCCGAGGCGGGCCGTCCAGGGAGCGTCAATGCAGGGCCGCTGTCGATTTCGAACCTCGATCCTGAGCAGGCCGAGGAGTTCTACGTCAACCAGTACCTCATCGATGCTCGGCCCGAGCCGCTTGCTGACCACGGCCTGACCTCGATCATTATCGTCACGCACAACGAATTGGCTTGCACCCGGCAGTGCATCGACAGCATTCGGCGGTTCACCGATGAACCGTACGAGTTGATCGTTGTCGACAACGGGTCCACCGACGGCACGACAGAATACCTGGGTGCCCTCCAGAACGTGGCGACCCTCTTCAACGCCGACAATCTGGGGTTCCCCAAAGCGGTCAATCAGGGGATCGGCGTGGCTCGAGGGCAACAGGTCCTGCTGCTCAACAACGACACGGTCGTGACCACCGGTTGGCTACGACGGATGCTTGAGGCTCTGGCGAGTGATCCGAGCATCGGCCTGGTCGGCCCCTGTTCGAACAACGTCAGCGGTCCTCAGCAGATCCCCGTCAGCTACCCCGACCTGACCTGTCTCGATGGCTTCGCCTGGGATCGAGGCAAGATGCTCGACGGCCAGCGACAGGACCTGGATCGGCTAGTCGGCTTCTGCCTTTTGATCTCGCGAGAACTGATCGAGCGGATTGGGACGCTCGATGAGCAGTTCGGGATCGGTTGCTTCGACGACGACGATTACTGCCATCGGGCGATCCAGGCCGGGTTCCGTGTCGTGTTGGCCGAGGACGCCTTCGTCCACCATGTTGGCGGCCAGACCTTTCGGGGCACCGGGATCGACTACGCGGCGCTGCTGGCCGAGAACCAGAAGCGGTTCGAGGCGAAGTGGAGTGGCAACGGCCAACTCCAACGCTCGGGCCGGGAAGACCTGCCCGCTGCAACCGAACGCGCGAAGATCAAGCTGTCGCTCTGCATGATCGTGCGAGACAACGAGGCGATCATCGAGGAGTGCCTCACCAGCATCCGCCCGTGGGTCGACGAGATGGTAGTCGTCGATACCGGCTCGACCGATCGCACGCCGGAGATCTGTCGTGAGCTGGGCGCACGGGTCTTCGAGTTCCCGTGGTGCGATGACTTCTCGGCTGCTCGCAACGAGTCACTGAAACACGCCTGCGGCGAGTGGATCTTCTGGATGGACTCCGATGACACGATCGACGAGGAGAACGGACGCGGGCTGCGTGAGCTGGCAAACGCTGTGCACAAACCGGACATCCTCGGTTACGTGATGCAGGTCCGCTGCCCGAGCGATCCCGAGCCGGGGATCGAGAACTTCACGGTTGTCGATCACGTCAAGCTGATCCGCAATCGGCCCGACGTGAGGTTCGAGTACCGCATTCACGAGCAGATTATCCCGTCGATCCGCCGGGCTGATGGCGAAATCGCCTGGAGCGATCTGTTCGTCGTCCACTCCGGCAGCGACCACAGCCCGGAGGCCGAACAGCGGAAGCTCGATCGAGACTTCCGGTTGCTGCACCTCGAGATGGTCGACCGGCCCGATCACCCCTTCGTGCTCTTCAACCTGGGGATGACACACAACGAGGCCGGGCAGTTCGACGAGGCCATCGTCTGTTTGAACCGTTGTCTCAAAGTCTCCCAGCCCAGCGAATCCCACCTGCGGAAGGCGTATGCCCTGCTGGCGGGTGCCTACCAGCAATCACGTCAGAACGAGCAGGCGTTCCAGACCTGCCGGGACGGCCTTGTGCTGTTCCCCGATGACAAGGAACTGCACTTCCGTCACGGCATCCTGCACCAGCAATGCGACCAACTCCTCGAAGCCGAACAGGCCTACCTGCAGGTCGTAAACGGCCACGAAGAGCGGCACTTGACGAGCGTCGATGCCCACATCAACGGGTTCAAGACCCGGCAGAACCTGGCGGTGGTCTATGACGCTCTCGGCCGGTTCGACAAGGCCGAGGAACAATGGCGGATTGTCACTGAGCACTCTCCGCAATACAGGCCGGCCTGGCGTGGCCTCGGAGATCTCCTCCTCAAGCAGGGACAGCTTACCGAGGCGGCCAGGCTGGCTGACGATCTCAAAGAGAACCCACAGCTTGCGTCACTGGGTCGCGTCCTGGGCGCGATGGTCCTGGAACAAAGTGGCGACCTGGCCTCCGCTCGCAGCGAACTCGAGCGGGGCAGCAGCGAGGATTCCGAAGATCTCGAACCGCTACGTGAGCTGTGCCGTTTTCTGTTCGAGCATTTCGGGACCGCTGAAGCCGAATCGGCACTCGAGCAACTCGCCGAGCGGGACCCCGAGGATCCCGCCACGTGGCACAACCTGGGCAATGTCTACGTCGATTCCGGACGGCCCGCTCAGGCCGTGACGGTGCTCGAGCGATCGCTGGGACTGAGGCCCGAATCAGCCGCCACCGGTGTTCAACTCGGTCACGCCCTTTGTGAGTTGGGCCGAGTCGGTGAGGCGATCAAAGCCTGGCAGACCGTCCTGGGGCATGCCCCTGACCATGAAGATGCGCTCAGTGCCCTCAGGTCGGCCGGTGTGGTTGATCAGGAAAAGGCGTTGCCCGATTCGCATGCACGACTCATGACAACCGACGAGGTCGGTTGACCAACTGACAACTCGAGACATTTCTGTAAGAACAAGGAACTGACCATGTCCAACGGCTTGGGCTGCAATGCCATCTCCAACAACTCGCTGACCACTGGAACACCGCAGACCGGCGTTTCAGTTTCGCAGGGGCCGGCACCTCAGGTCCCCAATGCATTCCACACCGACCTGTGTACCTATGTTGGCGGTGGTGGGTCTGCACCGGGCGTAAACGGATGTGCCTGTCCGGCAGCCGGCAGCGCCACCGGGTCGAAGGAACTCCTGCGACGACGTTACCTGAAGTCCGATTCGAGCAAGCAGACCGTCTCCAAGCTCTCCTCAGCCGGTCCGTCTCGGCTCAACCTGGCCAACGGCAACGTCGTGCTGCAATTGGCCAATGTCACCGGAGGTCCGTTCAGCCCGTTCCCGATCCTCAGCTACAACAGCAAGAGCGGCGTCGTGGGCGATTACGGCGTCGGCTGGGTCGGCTCGTTCAATCGCAAGATCACCGAGATCGATGCCAGTCAGGTCGACCTGACCGATGGTGCCGGAGCCGTGCTGCGGTACACCTCCAAGGACGCCAACGGCAAGTACCTGGCCCCCGGCGAGGCTGAAAACGCACTGGTCAAGAACGGTGATGACACCTGGACCGAGACTCGGCCCGACAGCTTCAAGTTCCAGTACAGTACCGCCGGTGTCCTGGACACGATGGAGAACGCCGCCAGTGCCTTCTGGACGCTCACGCACGATGGCGGCGGACGCCTCACCAGGATCGAAGACCCCGTCGGAGACTTGACGACGCTGAGTTACGACGCGAGCAACAAGCTCGAGAAGATCATCGACACCGCCAGTCGAGTCACGACCTTCACGGTCGACGGCAATGGGGACTTGACCAAGCGAACTTGCCCCGAGCTGTGCCAGAGTGAGATGACCTACGATGCCCAGCACCGCATGCTCACTCATGAGGACGGTGAAGGAAATCGGGTGACGTTCGGCTATGACTTCAGCGATCGTGTTGCCAGTTATGATTCGGCCACCGGCAGCCGCACGACAATCAGCTACTCGGGCTCGGTAACCCAGGTCGAGGATCCCGCCGGGAACCTGAGCACGCTGCAGTTCGATGGCTCCGATCAGTTGACCAAAGTCATCGACCCCTTGGGCAATCGGACAACCGCCACGTGGGACTCTGGCCGCCTCGCGTCAGTCCAGGACGCCCGTGGCAACCGGACCACGATGAGCTATCGGACGGCGAACAACCGGACCAGGCAACTCACGACCGTTCTCAATCCGCTGGGAGGTCGATTCACAATCCAGTATGACGGCAGCGACCTGGTCGAGGCCATCATCGACGAGAAGGGAAATCGCACCAGCCTGGTGTGGGACGGCAGCGGCCAGAGGACCGTTGAAATCTCGCCGTTGGGCAATCGCACGTCGTTCAGTTATTCGAGCAAGGGGCAAGTTACGGCCGTTGAGAACCCGCTCGCAGAACGCGTCACCCTGACGTATGACAGTCAGGGGGACCGCCAGGCGGAGACCAACCCGCTGGGCGAGAAGACCACCGCGACGTTCGACAGCGCCGGCCAGGTCAAGTCGATCGAGAATCCACTGGGAAACGTCACCACGCTTGTCCGCGACGCGATGAACCGGATCACATCAACGGAGAACCCGTTGGGCAATCGAACGAGCCTGAGCTACGATGCTGTCGGACTGCCCACGCTCGAGCTCAACCCGGTCGGTGCTCGGCTGACGACGGCCTACGATCAGTCCAGCCGTGTCAGCGCTACGGTCAACGGCGTGGGAGATCGGACCACGCATTCGTACGACTCGAGTGGGAATCCGGTCGCCGTGGAAAATGGCGAGGGTGAAGTCACCACCAGCGTCTTCGACAAGGCGAATCGGCTGGTCGCTATCGAAAACGCCCTGGGGAATCGGCAGACGATCTCGTATGACACGGCGGGCAATCCCACCGCCGTCGAGAATGCCCTGGGGAACATCAGCACGAACGTCTTCGATGCCCTTGATCGCCTCGTCGCAAGCGTCGATGCCGAAGGCAATCGGACCACGTTCGGCTTCGATGCGGTGTCCAACCCGATCACCGTCGAAAATGCGCTCGGGAACGTGACCTCGACGGTCTTCGATGCCGAGAACCGCCCCATCGCCACCGTCAACTCGCTCGGAAAACGCTTCTCGACCAGCTACGACGCCGCCGGCCGTGCGATCAGTGCCGAGAACCCCCTGAACGAAATCAGCACCACCGCCTTCGACAGCGTCGGGCGTCCCGTGTCGAGTGACCTTACCCCCTCCCGTTGTACCAGTGGAAATG
>Ga0310120_10001491_pt1 | contig 17552 bp, 12 predicted proteins | sample CB27_AW_983_MG_FD_203506 | JGI IMG/M metagenome (GOLD analysis project Ga0310120, IMG submission 203506) | Marine microbial communities from Western Arctic Ocean, Canada - CB27_AW_983 | ecosystem: Environmental > Aquatic > Marine > Oceanic | place: Canada: Western Arctic Ocean | collected...
ATTCCACAGGTCGAGCTCTTCGCCGACGGCCTCAAGATCGGCGAGATGAACATCAGTTTCTTCGTCGAATCTCCCCTGGGCCAGCCCCAGACCTTCACCTTCACCTGGAAACATCCCCTGCCGGGTCCGCATGTCCTGACCGCGCGCGTGACGGACAACGAGGGAGCGAGTTCCGAATCCGCACCAGTCGAGATCAGGGTGACCCCGCCGGAACCAGGGCCCATCGTCAATGTCGTGGCCCGCGATGCCCTCGCGGTGGAGCCCGGCCCGAACGGAACCGTCAACACCGCCACCTTCCGGATTCGTCGCCACGGGTCGACCAGCGGCGAGTTCGAGGTGCGCTACCACCTCGCTGGCCGCGCCCGGAATGGGGTCGACTACGAGAGGCTCAGCGGGACCGCCCTCATCCCGGATGGCAGCGCCTGGGTGGACGTCACCGTCGTTCCGCTTTCCGATCAAGAGCGGGAAAGACCGGAATCGGTGAAACTCGCCCTCGCCGAGGATCCCACCTTCCGGGTGGGGTTCCCCCACCACGCCTTCGCCGTAATTTACGATCGTCCCTGGCCCCACCCTCCGGGCCTCCCCCGCTGCGTCCGCCTGGCCGACGGCTTGATCCACCTTTGCTTCCCCGCCCCGACCGGGATCTGCTTCCGATTCGAGGGCAGCCCCGACCTCCGGCACTGGACCACCCTCATTTGCCTCATTCCGGTCGATGGGAGCATTCACTTCGTGGACGAGACCACCCCCGGCTTCCCGCACCGCTACTTTCGCATCGCCCCGGAGCCCAACGGACTGCCCGGGGAGTAGTTTCGGCCCCACCCGGGGCCCCACAAGCCCCTCACCCACCCTCGCCCCGCCGCCTCCCGGGCTCCGGCCGGGCGGCTCCACGGGCCTTCCCGTCCTCCCAGTGCAAGGGCTGCGGAGGTGGCACCGTAGCTGCTATCCCAGGCCTGACTTTTCATTCCCCGGCCGTCCTTTTTCCTTTCGCTGCACGAATTCCGCGCGTATCTAACTCTCCCCCTCTTCACCTACCCCATGAATTCAGTCGGCGCCTCTCCCCAGGCTACCAAAGACGAAGCCCTGCGGAACGCTGTGATCCGCCTCGCCGGGAATTCGCAGGACGGTATCCAGGCCGTCGGTGGAATGCTCGGCCGGCTGGCCGGACGCACCGCCCAGGATGTCATGACCTACATGACCATCCCTTCCACCATCTCGGGCGGCCCCTCCATCTTCCAGGTCCATCTCGGCTCCGGCGAGGTCCTCCATGCCGGTGATGAAGCCGACGTGCTGGTCGCCTTTTATCAGCACAGTTACGACGACCACATCGCGGCCCTCAAGGACGGAGGGATCTGCCTCTACGATACCGAAAAAGTCGAGAAGACCAGGAACGAACGGGGAATCCATCACATCGGCGTCCCTTTCACAGCCGCCACCGTCGAGGCGATCGGTGGAACCGCCAGGGACCGCGGCAAGAACATCTTCGTGCTCGGCCTCCTCTGCGCCATGTTCCGTCTCGATAAGGTAAACTTGGTCGGCATCATCGAGCGCCAGTTCGGGAAAAAGGGCGAAGACATCCTCCGTAACTGCCTGAACGCCTTCGACGCGGGCTTCGCCTTCCAGACCACCGACCTGCGGCAGTTTCATTTCGCTCCAGGGGAAGCCCGTCACTCCAAGCGGATTTCTTCAGACGGAAACACCATGCTCGGCCTCGGCCTCATCGCGGCCGGCATCCGCTACGGCGCCGGGTACCCGATCACACCCTGGTCCAGCATCATGGAACTCCTCCGCCGGGAACTCCCCAAGTACGGCGGAGTATTCATGCAGGCCGAGGACGAACTCGCAGCCGTTGCGATCGCGCTCGGAGTGGGTTACGCGGGCCATCTCGCTGTGACCGGCAGTTCAGGTCCCGGGCTCTCTCTCAAAGCCGAGACCCTCGGATACGCCTCCATGGCGGAGCTCCCTCTTCTCGTCATCAATGTCCAGCGCGGCGGTCCTTCCACCGGTCTTCCCACTTCGGTGGAACAATCCGACCTCCTGCAGGCCATCTACGGGAGCCATGGCGACAGTCCGCGCATCGTCGTGGCGCCCAAGAACGTGGAAGATTGCTTCTACATCGCCCTGGAAGCAGCCCAACTCGCCAGGCGTTGCAGTTGCCCCGTCATCATTCTCAGCGACCAGGCCCTCGCCACCCGCATCGAGGCCTTCAACGAGCCCAACCTCGAAGAACATTGGATCGAGCCGGAGCTCGACCTGAGCGCGCGCGCGGCGGACTTCAAACCATACCCGGTCGATGGACTTACCCGGCACGCGCCTCCCGGGACACCCATGGAGGAGGGCACCTATCCCAAGGTCACCGGCCTCGAGCACGATGAGATGGGCCACCCCTCCGGTAATCCGGAGAATCACCAGAAGATGACCGACAAGCGGCGCGACAAGCTCATCCAGCTGGCCGCCGAACTCCAGCTCCCCGAAGTCTACCGCGAAGAGGATGGCGAGATCCTGCTCGTCGGTTGGGGCTCCACCTACGGGCCCATCCGCGAGGCCTGCGATCGCCTGCGGGACAAGGGACTCTGCGCCAGCGCCACCCACATCCGACACCTCCACCCCCTCCCCAAAGGACTGGACCAATTGTTGGCGAAGTATGAACGTGTTTTCGTGGTGGAAATGAACGACTCCGGCCTCTATGGAAACGGACAGCTCGCCACCATCCTGCGCGCCGCTTACTGCCTTCCCTCCATCCAATCCATCTGCAAGACCGACGGCCTCGCCTATCGGGTCCGCGAAATCGTGGACGGCATCGAGAAACACCTCGCCTGAGCAACCCGCGAACCGATAACCCCCACCCGCCCATCTCATGTCCGACACGAAAGCCGCCAAACCCGAGGAGAAGCTCACCAAGAAGCAGCTCAAGGCCGATCATCCCACCTGGTGCCCCGCTTGCGGTGATTTCGCGGTCCTGGCCTCCTTCTTCAATGTCATCCAATCCCTCGGCCTCTCCCAGACCGAGTTCGTCTGCGTGGCCGGGATCGGCTGTTCCAGCCGCATTCCCTACTTTGTCAATTCCCACGGCATCCACTTCATCCACGGCCGCGCTCTTCCCCTGGCAACCGGGATCTCTCTCAGCCGGCCCGACCAGCACGTCTTCGTCTTCGGCGGCGATGGTGACGGGTTTTCGATCGGCGGCAACCACCTCAACCACGCCGCGCGCAAGAATATCAACCTGACCTATATCATCATGGACAACTTCGTCTACGGCTTGACGAAGAACCAGACCAGCCCCACTACCCCGATCGGCCGCCGCTCCAAGACCGATCCGGCCGGCTCCGTCGACCGCCCCATCAATCCCATGATGCAACTCCTCGGCAGCGGTGCCACCTTTATCGCCCGCTCTCATGCCACCCACGTCAAGCACATGGACGCGATCTTCGAGCGCGCCATCAAGCACGATGGCTTCTCGGTGGTGGAGGTCCTTTCGGAGTGCACCATGTTCTACCCCGGCGCCTTCGATGCAGCCATTCCGCGCAAGGGCGGTGAATTTAATATCGTCGACGAGGAAATCCACGATACCAATTCCATCAACAAAGCCTTCGAGCTCGCGCAACTCGACTTCCCGGGCAAGTTCGGGGTCTTCTACGAAAAATCCCGACCCTCCAAGAACTCCCTCGAACAAAAATGGATCGAGGAAGTGCAAGCCAATCTGGGCGATCTCTCTCCGCAGGACCTCATGCGGAAAAATTTCGTCGCAATGCACTAGGGATCTCCCGGTGGATCGCGCGGTCCCTCGCGCGATGCCGGAGATGCCGGCCGGGACGCCGTCATCCACCCAAAAAATCTCCCCTCGCCGGCAATAATTCCTCCGCTTCCGCGTTTCCCTTGATAGAAACGAGGACCTGTGACGGATGCAGAACAAATTGAGCGTTACCTCCAGACTGGTGATCCGGCCGCGGCCGAAGCGCTTTTCACCACTCACCAGCAGCCCCTTTTCAATTACCTCCGCACCTTTCTCCCACGGCACCACGACGCCGAAGACGCGCTGCAGGAAACCTTCTACCGCGCCCTCCGCGCCCTCCCGAACTACCGCGAAAAATGTCAGTTCCGTGCCTGGCTTTACCGCATTGCACACAACGTTGCCATCTCGCTGCTTCGGCGCGACCAGCGCCAACAAACCCAGCCCGATTTTGCCGAGCTTCCCGCCCCGCTCGAATCCGTATGGGAGACCGCCGCAAATCGTGACGATCTCGATCACATCGAACGAGCCATCGCCCTCCTGCCTGCTGCCGAGCGCGAAGTCCTCATCCTGCGCCTGCGCTCCGATCTTCCCTTCCGGGAGATCGCCGAACTCACCGGTGCTCCTCTCAACACCGTGCTCGGCCGCATGCACAACGCCCGGCACCGGCTAAAATCCGCTCTGATAGAACCTGCCTCATGAAGCTCACCAATGAAGAGAGGGACCTCCTGCGCTGGAGCGGGGAACTCGAAGGTGAAATCCCGGCCGGCGTGCGCAACGAACTCGAGGAGCTTTCCCGCTCAGTCCGCCGCCTCCCGCAGCATGCCGCCCCCTCTGGCGCTCTCTCGGCGGCCCTGGCCCGAAACGAGCAGGCCGGCCTCTCCTCCCGGCGGCCCGTCCTCCGCCTCATTCTCTATACCGCCGCGGCCGCCATCGTGGTGTTCGCAGTGGCTTCTCTTCTTCTCTCCGACCCGGCCCGTCCGGTCGAGACCGTCGCACCCACTGCAGCCGATACCCTTCGTCCCGCCTCCGCCTTTCCCGCCCGGATCTTTCCGAAGGCCGAAACTTCCAATCTGAAGCGCATCCGCGATGCGCGCGCCCGCATTCTCAGAATCAAGCAACGGAAAGCCCGGAATTTTAGCCGTGACCAGGGCGTCCACCCCGCCTCCCTCCCGACCGTATCCTGATCTATCAAACCACCTGACTTGAAAATAATGAAGCTCCCCAAATTGATCGCTGCACTCATCGCCTCCCTTGGCCTCGTCCTTCCCGGCTTTGCGCAAGACGACGAGGATGAAGAGCGTCTCCATCGCCGCACCAAGTCCGAAATCCGGGCCTTCCTCGAAAAGCATTTCGCTGAACCGCTTCAGTATCTCCGCCATGCCGAGGAAGAAGGTAACAAGGAGGGCGTGGAAGAATTTTGGCGGGAAGCCGGCGAACTTGTCGGCGAGTTCCACCATCTCGGCGAAGAACTGGGCGGGAAGGCCGCCGAAGCCTTCCTGCACGTGCGCCGCACCGGGTTCATTGCGGACCGCCTCACCAAGGAGTTTCACGAATCGGACAACGAAGCACACCGGGCAGAGCTGAAGGCCAAGCTCCACGAGATCATCGGCGCCCACGTCGAACATCGCCTGCACCTCGAGCGGGCCGAGCTCGATCGCGCCAGGCGAGAACTCGAAGAAGCCGCCCACGAACTCCAAGAGGCCTTCGCCCACCATGCGAAAATCGTCGAGGAAGAACTCCACGAGCGCCTCCACAGAGAAGAAGATAAGGAACATGAGGACGAAAAGCGTGAGGGCGACGAGGATGGGGACGATGAGGACGATGAGGACGAGGGCGACGAGGATGGGGACGAGGGGGACGACGAGGACGGGGACGAGGGGGACGACGAGGACGGGGACGAGGGGGACGACGAGGACGACGAGGACGGCGAAAGATAGGAATGCCGTTCTCCTGGTCCCGAGAGCCGAACCTTCCAAGACGCCCGGTCGCCCCGCCGGGCGTTGTGCCTCGAAGCCTTGCCACCCTCCGGTCGCCGGACTAATGTTCCGGCCGGAGCAACATGCAGCGCCCCCAACTCGCCACCCTCCTGAGCGCGTTCTCGTTCCTGGGGACCAACCTCTGCTCGGCACAAGACCAGACCCACGCCGCCCTCGATTCGTCCTACGGAACCTACGGCGACAACGGCCTCCCTTTTTTCTGCCAAACGCTCGACGCCCGCAAGCTCGGCAAAGGCTGGCCCGCGGACAATCTCACTCCACGCGGCATCATCCTGCATCTCGAACACGGATTTCACGCCTGCTTCGATCCAGACCTCCTTCGCCTCGCGCTGGTCTGGAAGGGACGCACCTTCAGCGACTACCTTGCCATGAACGGAATGGCGCCCGGATCCTACCGCGAGCCGCACCGAAAGGCACAAAGCGGACAGGATCACCTCCCCAACCCCATCGGCACCCCCTACCTTGCCAATGGGATCTACCCCGGATGGCAGGCGGGCGGATCCCTCCGGAGATCGGATTCCCGCCAGAGATCGAAGGACAAGACGGAGGTCGGTCTCGGACCCTTGCCCGCGGAAGACGGCCGGTGGATCGGAGTGAAACTCGACCAGGACGGTCCGTCCCTGGTCTACGAGGTCCGCGGCACGCGTATCGAGGAGCGCCTTGAACTGATTTCAACCAAGACCGCGCCGGTCCTCTTTCGCAAATTCGTGATCGCTCCTCATGACGAACCTCTCGCCCTCGCCGTTTCCATCTCGGACTCTGTGACCATCGATGCGTCTCGTGAGCCGCAACGAGTTTCCGTCACGATCGCCCTCGGGCCGCGGCCAGACCGGGCCACCGTCACCCGCGAGCCTCTCCCGGCCGACGAGCCGGCCGGCGAACCAATCAAGCGCCTCTGGATCGCCGAGGTTCAGGCCCGCTCCGAGCTGTCGCCCGCAGCGGCCGTTCCCTTCGTTTCGGAGAATATCCCCCTGCCCCTCCCCAATCCGTGGAAACGCAACATCCGCCCCTCCGATTTCGATTTCTTCCGCGACGGCCGGCTCGCCGTGGCCACTTTCGACGGCGATGTCTGGATCGCGGACGGCGTTGAGCACGGCCGGGAGAGAATTGCATGGCGCCGGTTCGCCTCCGGTCTCCACGAACCGATGGGCCTGCGCATCGTCGATGGGCAGATCGTGGTCTTCGATCGCAATGGACTGGTCCGGCTGGTGGACCGCGACGGCAATGGCGAAGCCGATTTCTACGAAAACCTCTCCAGCCTGGCCGCTCAGACCGCGGAGACGCGCGAGTTTGCGATGGGCTTTGAGCTCAAACCAGGCGGGGGCTACTACCTCGCCAAGGGAGGCCAGGTTGAATCCACGCGTGGCAAATACAACGGATCGGTTCTCGAAATTTCGGCCGATGGCCAGGAGCTAAAGGTGGTCGCCACCGGGCTGCGGCAGCCCTTTCTCGGAGTCGATCCCAGGACCGGTCTCCTCACCGCCAGCGACCAGCAGGGTCACTGGATACCCGCCACGCCGATCAATGTCATCAAACCGGGCCACTACTACGGTTTCCAACCTATCCGCCTGGGGGCGGACGCCAATCGCTCCAAAACCATCGCGAAATCACCACTCTGGATTCCCCACTTCGTCAACCAGTCCGGTGCACGCCAGGTGTGGCTGCGCGACTCGAAGATGGGGCCGCTCAACGACTCCCTCATCCACATCGGCTACAACCGCCCCGCTCTCTTCAAAGTATATCTCGAGGAGAACCGGAAGCAGGGGGCCGTCGTTCCGATTCTCCAGGATTTCCCTACCGGTCTTCTCGGCGGCCGGGTCAACCCGAGGGACGGATTTCTTTACGTCGGCGGCCTCAATCTCTGGGGAACGGTCGGCAAAAAGGTCCAGGGGCTCTATCGCGTGCGGCCCACCGGACTGCCCTCCTGGATTCCGCGCGAGGTCCGCTCATTCGCAGAAGGCGTGCTGCTGCGCTTCGACCACGAACTCGAGCTCACCCTCGCCACCAGGCTCTCCAGTTACACGGTCGATCGCTGGAACTACAAGCGCACCAACAATTACGGATCCGGGCACTACAAGCCGAACGGCGAGCCCGGCCAGGAATCTCTCGCGGTGTCCTGCGTGTATGTCTCCGAAGACCACCAGTCGGTCTTCCTCGGAATCCCGGGCATGAAACCGGTGCACAGCCTGCGAGTCAGCTACCGCCTTTCCGGGAATCGAATCGACACGGCCTACCTCACCGTCCACGAACTCCACCCCGTCAACCTCACCAACCTCGGCTTCGAGGAGACCGCGGTGGAACTCACCCCCCGGCAGAGCGTGGACGGCCTCGAGCCGCCGGCTCCCTCCGCCGAGGAGGGCCGGAAGGTCGCCTCCACCTACGGCTGCGTGGCCTGCCACAGCACGGACGGATCCAAGAAAGTCGCCGAAGAACCGGACCTCGTGGTCGGCCCCGCCTGGAAAGGCCTCTACGGATCGACGCGCCAGTTCACCGACGGCACTTTCGTCGAGAAGGCCGCCGAGGTCTACCTCCGCGAGTCGATCCTCGACCCAGCCCGCAGGGTGACCAAGGGATTCGAGACCGGGAAGACTGGTGTGGGAATGCCCTCCTACCTCGGCGTTCTCCGCGACGACCAGATCGAGGCCCTCATCCTCTATATCAAGTCGCTGAAGTAATTGTGGAGGTGCTTTCCAAGCACCAAGCCCGATCGTAGCATGATCCTCTCATGGCAAAAAACCAGGTCTTCCAGCTCCACCCGACGGACAATGTCGCCGTGGCAGGCGCAAACCTTGCCACCGGCGAAACCGTCGAAAACTGCCCGATACTCCCCACCCAGCTCATTCCCAGCGGTCACAAAATGGCGATCGCAAAAATCGCGGCCGGTGAGAGCGTCCTGAAGTTCGGCCAGGTGATTGGCCGGGCCACGGCGGACATCGCTCCCGGTGCACATGTGCACGAGCACAACCTGGACATGTCGCCACACAGCAACGATTACGCCTTTTCGGAAGACGCGCGGTCCACCGAGCTGATCCCCGAAGAGGAGCGCGAAACCTTCCTCGGTTACCGGAGGGGCGATGGGAAAGTCGGCACGCGCAACTACGTCGGCATCGTTTCGTCCGTAAATTGCTCCGCCACCGTCGCTTCCCTCATCGCGCGCGAAGTCGAGAAGCGCGCCGTCCTGGACGACTATCCAAACGTCGATGGCGTGGTGGCCATTACGCACGGGGTCGGTTGCGCTGTCAGCACCGTCAATGAGGGATTTAGAATGCTGCAACGCACCATCTGGGGTCACGCCCGACATCCGAATTTCGGGGCTGCCATGATGGTGGGTCTGGGTTGCGAGGCCAACCAGATCCCGATGATGATCGAGACCTTCGGCAAACCGCCGGAGGGCAGCCTGCACTTCACCACTATTCAGCACAATGGCGGCACGCGCCGCACCATTGAGGCCTGTCTCGACAAGCTCCACAACGAGATCCTGCCGCTCGCCAATCAGGCCAGGCGCGAACCGATTTCGGTCAGCGAGTTGGTCGTGGCGCTCCAGTGCGGTGGTTCCGACGGCTACTCCGGCATCACCGCCAACCCGGCCCTCGGTCTCGCGGTTGACAAGCTGGTCCAGCGCGGTGGGTCCGCCATCCTCGCCGAAACGCCCGAAGTGTACGGCGCCGAGCACCTCCTCACCCGCCGGGCCGCCACCCGCCAGGTTGGCGAAAATCTCCTGGAGAGGATCCGCTGGTGGGAGGACTACGCCGCCAAGCTCGATGGCAATATCAGCAACAACCCGGCACCCGGAAACAAGGCAGGCGGCCTCACCACCATTCTCGAAAAGTCGCTCGGTGCCATCAGCAAGGGCGGCACCTCCACTCTCATGTCGGTCCTCCGCTATGCCGAGCCGGTTGCCGGCCCGGGACTCCACTTCATGGACAGCCCCGGGTACGATCCCATGTCCATCACAGGCGAAGTCGCCTCCGGTGCCAACCTGGTCTGCTTCACCACCGGACGGGGATCGGTCTACGGAAACAAACCCTGCCCTTCCCTCAAGATCGCCAGCAACTCCGCCATGTTTCACCGCATGGAAGAGGATATGGACATCAACGCCGGAACCATCGCAGACGGGACCGAATCCCACGAAGTGGTCGCCGACCGCATTCTCGCCCGGATCTTCGAGGTCGCGAGCGGCAGTCCGACCAAGTCGGAAGCCCAGGGGTTCGGCGACCACGAATTCGTGCCCTGGAGCATCTCGGCCATCACGTAGCTGCGGCATTTTACCGCAGGCCGTTCCGGTGGCTTCTCGCCGCCCGGACCAATTCTCCTCTCGCCAACCAATCCTCGCCTTCTAAGGTGCTCCCCATCACCATTCACGAATAACCAATTGCCATGTCCCACTCCCTCGACGGGCACGTCGCCCTCGTCACCGGCAGCAGCAAGGGCCTCGGAGCCGCGGTGGTGAGACACCTGGCCTCGGCCGGCGCCAAGGTGGTGGTGAACGCCTTCAACAACGTCGCCCGCGCCCAGGAGCTCGCCGATGAAATCACGGCCGGCGGCGGTTCGGCTCTCGCCATCGGCGCCGATGTCTCCAGGGCCGCCGACGTCAACACTCTCGTCTCGGAGGTCGGTGACAAGCTAGGACCGATCGATATCTTGGTCCCAAATGCCACTGGCCCCCAGCCCCAGAAACCGATCGAGGAGTACGATGAGGCCTTTTACCAGGAGATGTACGACTTTTTCATCAAGAGCCCCTTTCTCCTCGCGCAGGCCACCCTCCCCGGCATGAAGGAGCAGAAGTGGGGGCGCATCGTGAACATCACCAGCGAGGTTTTTTCCGCTTCCGTCCCCAACTTCTCGGCCTATGTCGCTGCCAAGGGTGGACAAATCGGCTGGTCACGCTCCATGGCCCGCGAGCTGGCCCCCTTCGGAATCACTGTCAACATGGTCGCCCCCGGCTGGATCCCGGTCGAGCGTCACGTGGGCGATCCCCAGGAATTGAAAGACGCCTACTTCGCCCAGATCCCGGTCGGCCGCTGGGGAACTCCTGATGACGTCGGCCATGCTGTCCGCTTCTTCGCCTCCGAAGAGGCCTCCTTCATCACCGGCCAAACCCTCCACGTAAACGGCGGAATGACGCCGTGGTAATCAGTGTTCAGTGTACAGACGGGAAATTAACGGTCTGCATACTGTACACTGAATACTGTACACTATCCCAACCGTCGCCTCTTGTCGTTCCATACCCGGAACAACTCGTCCGCAACAACTCCCACCAGGATGAAGGTCCCGATCACTGCCATCTTCCAGACTTCTTCCACGCCCAGAAAGAACACCGCGCTCTCGGAAACCTGAACCAGGGCCGTTCCGCAGATCACTCCGAAGATCGCTCCTTCCCCGCCCCGCAAACTACAGCCCCCGAGGACCGCACCGGCGATGGCGTAGAGTTCGAAGAAACTCCCATACGAATTGGGCGTGGCCCCGTTCGTATCGAGCGTGAAGAGGCATCCGCCAAGCCCGGCAAGCGTCGAACAGATCACGTAGGCAACAATCTTGATGCGGTCGGTCTTGATTCCGCTGAACTTGGCAGCCTCTTCGTTGTGCCCAATCGCGAGTAGATAGCGTCCGTAGACGGTCTTGTTGAGAAGAATGGCGGCGAGGATTCCCACAATGATCAGCACCAAAAAGGACATCGGGACCAGGTCGAATACCTTGTGTTTCACGAGGAGGTCCTTCAGCCAATCGAAATCATCTCCTCCTCCGAACCCCTGCGTTTGGTCGCTCCCGGCCGCCCGCGCCAGACCACGATATATGAAGAGCCCGCATAGGGTGACGAGGAACGGTTGGATCCCGATTTTCGTCACCATGAGACCGTGAAAGAGGCCGATCAAGGCCGCGATTCCGAGGACCACCGCGAATGCGCCGGGGACCATCCAGGTTTCACCAAAGATCGGATCCCCCTGCACCAGGAGCATCGGCAATAAAACCCCGGAGAGCGCGATGAGGGATCCTATCGAGAGATCAATTCCACCCGTGATGATTACAAAAGACACCCCAATGGAGATAATTCCGAAGAGGCCGACCCACCGCATCGTATTGCTCAGGTTCCCCGGATGCCGGAATGACGGATCGAGAAGACTGGTGACCAGAAAAAGCACTCCAAGGAGCCCCACGATCACGAATATTTTCGGATTGTCCCGGATAGCCCGGCTGAAGCGCTCCGTCATTTTCCTCCTGTGGCAAGTTGCATGATTCCTTCTTCCGTGAATGCTTCGCTGTTTCGAGCTACGTTACCTGCGATACGCCCCTCGTGCATTACCAGCACCCGGTCCGAGATGCGTAAAATCTCTTCCAGCTCGCTCGAAATGGCGAGCACTGCCGCACCCTCCGCGGTCATTTTATCGATGACTTCGTAGATCTCGCCCTTTGAGCCCACATCAATTCCCCGGGTCGGTTCGTCGAGCAGAAAAATCCGCGGATTGAGGGGCATCCACTTTGCCAGCACCACCTTTTGCTGATTACCTCCCGAAAGCATCGCCACCACCTGCCGAGTGTCCGGAGTCAGAATCTTGAGGGAATCCCGGGCGCGCTCTGCTTGCTGGTCAACAAGGTGGTCACGGACGAAGCCGCATCGTTGCCAGCGGTTCAATCCCACCATCGCGACGTTGTCTCGCAGAGCCATGTTCAGAATCGCGCCCTGCGCCTTGCGATCCTCGGGAACCAGTGCCAGCCCAACCTCCACCGCATCGCGGGGATGGCGGATATGGACGACCGTCCCGTCCACCCTGACCGTCCCGGAGATCGGCCGATCGATTCCAAAGAGGGCTCGCGCCACCTCGGTCCGGCCCGCTCCCACCAAGCCGGCCATTCCAACCACCTCGCCGGCCCGGAGCTCGAATGAGACCGGGATGTCGGGAAAACGCGCCACGCGCAGCTCCTCCACGCCCAGGAGAATCTCTCCCGTCTCGCCGGACGACTTTTCGTGCCGGGTGAGTTCGCGGCCCACCATCAGGGAGACGATCCGGTCATGCTCGATCTCGTCTTTCCCCAATTCTCCGCTATTCTTTCCGTCTTTCAGAACTATGACCCGATCCGCGATTTCTTCTACCTCCCCCATGCGGTGCGAAATGAATACGACACACATTCCATCGTCGCGCAATTTCCGAACCAACCGGAACAAAACCCTCGCCTCGTGCAGAGAAAGGGAACTCGTCGGCTCGTCCATGATCAGGACGCGCGCTTCTTGCGAAAGCGCCTTGGCGATCTCAACCATTTGCCGGTGACCAATCGAAAGATCGCGGACAGGCATTTCGGGTGAGACGTCAAGTTCCAGTTCCGCGAGTAATTTGGCAGTCTTTTGTCGAATCACACGTCGATCGAAGAAGGGCCCGAAGGAGCGGGGCTCGCGGCCCAGGAAAACGTTTGCGCCAATGTCAAGATTCTCGGCGAGGTTCAACTCCTGGTGGATGAAAGCGATCCCGAGCTTCTCCGCAGCGCGCACGTCCGGAATACGCACCGCAGCGCCGCCGATGCGGACCTCGCCCTCGTTGGGTTGATGGACTCCTGCGAGACACTTCATCAAGGTGCTCTTCCCTGCGCCATTTTCCCCCATCACGGCCACCACTTCCCCGGCGGCGAAGGCCGCACTCACGCCCTCCAGGGCACGGACGCCACCGAACCGCTTGCTGATATCGCAAGCTTCCAAGAATGGCGGGGAATCGGGATCCGTCGCCACCTGTTACTCGGCCTTGAGCTCGTCGATCAGACCATCGCGGCGCTGCTGGGCGTTCAGCTGGTCGATCTTGCCCACGTAAATCATGATTTTGCCGCCCTCCGGCATGCTCTTCTTGACGAGCTTGCCCAGCATGCGCCCGGCATCGTAATTGTTGGTTCCCAGATAAAAGAGCCGATCAGAGTCGGGAGCATCGCTATCGTGGGTAATCAAGGGCAGCTTGGCCGCGGCCTCGTTGATCATTCCAGTCTGGTTCTCGGGATTTAGAACACTGATCGCTATGCCCTTGTAGTCGCCCTTGCTCAGGACGTTTTCGACGATTTTCTTCTGTCCGGCTTCATCCCCGGTGTTCATCTGAAAGTCCGCCGCGATTTCGAAATCCTTCTCGGCGGCGTAGCATCCAGCCTGGGCGTGGCTCCAAAACGGGTCCGCCACGTTCGTGATGAAGGCGAATTTCGGAACACCTTCTTTTTTCGGAGCTTTCTTCCCTGCTTCTCCGGCAGCGAGGTTGGCGGCCAACTCGGCCTGGAACGGCTCCACATTCTCTTTCGTGATCGTCCGCGCCGGGATGGACACCTCTTTGTTTTCGGGGACCTCGGGAGTCTTTCCATCCGCGATCTCCTTCAGGAATTTCATGGCCTGGTAGCCGAATTGGAAGGGGTTTTGCACAACGGTTCCCTCACAATTTCCAGCCTTGATGGCCTCCAGAGTGGCGGGGTCCTCGTCGAAAGAGAACACCTTCACCTTTCCCAGCTTATCCGCATCCTTGAGAGCTTCGAGACATTGGGGGGCATTGTAGGCCCAGAGCCCGATCATCCCATCGATGTCGGAATACTTGACCAACGTGTTTTCCGCGTTCTTCTTGGCCTTGGACCGCTCGCCGCCGTCGGTCTGAACCTCGTCGAGGATGAAGAACTTCCCGGCCTGCTGCCCCTTCTCGTTTTTCTTGCCCCCGCAGCTCACCAGAGCGACACATGCCGCGCTGGCTAATCCGAGAACCAGTTGTGTTGCCGATTTCATGCCGGCCATGCAAGGAGAGCCCCGGCAGGGTGTCCAGCAGAATTGCTCGTGGCTGCCGCTACTTTTTGAGGAGGTATCCCAGCAAATCGAGCAGTTCCCGTTCGTTCAGGCTATTGATCAGTCCCGCCGGCATGGGAGAAACGGCAGATGGTTCGATATTCTTGACCTCTGACCGCGGAATTTCCTGGCTCTGCGTATAATCGTAGGCGCTGGTGGCCACGATCAGCACATCGTCCTTCTCTTCGATCACCCGGCCCCAGACCGACGAACCGTCCTTCCTGGAAATCACGTCGAACTGGTACTGGTCGGACACCACCTTGTTGGGGTGCAGGAGGGCATCGGCAATGTCTGATATCGAAAATCGTCCCCCCACCGCGGTGAGATCGGGTCCGGCCGATCCGCCTTCGCCATTGAGGCGGTGACAGGCTGCACACAGGGTGGCCCGGAACATCTTTTCCCCGTTTTCGTGGTCGGCCTTGGAGAGCTCGCCTTGTCCGAGTTTCACGACGTCCGCCACCGTCCAAGTCCGCCCCGGCCCCTGCGGCGAGGGCAACCCCTCGAAGGGGTTCCGGGGTGTGGTCAGCTTCCACTTTGCTATCATATCGCGCTCTTCCGTGGTGGCGTTCTCGAGCATGTCGTTCTGCATGCGCGCGATAAACTTGAGGTAGCTGCTCCCCCCCGTCTTGGAACGCACCGCCGCATACCACTGCATGATCTGCTGCCGTTGTCCCTCCGTCCACGGGCCCTTCACGCCCCGCAGGCAAAACGCGTAGTGAATGTCCTGGGCCGGAGGCGTGTTGCGCAGCATGCCCAGCACGGCTCGGCCATAGCCCGAGTTGCGGGCCGCCAGTTCCGCCCAGTCCGGCCAGGTCGTGTCCTTCCGCGCCGCCATCAGCTTCAGGGTGCGGTCCACCACTTCCGGCGCCTGCAGGTAACAGAGCACCCGGCAAAGTTCCGCATCGAGTTCGCCGTCGCCCGCGGGATACGCCGCATCGAGGGCTCCTACCGCCGCCTTCCACTCCGCTTCGTTCGGCGCTCCCGTCCGCGAAAATACCAGCGCATAGGCGCGCAGCAAACCGAGCTTCTGCGCCTTGTCGAGATCGTTCCACTTCAGGCTCGAAAGCCAAGCCAGCGCTTCCCCTCGATCCGTCTTTGCGCCTTGCCGGGCCAGCGCGATGGCGCCGTCGATGAGTTGCCACGGATTGCCGCCGCCTCGCGGGGCCTTCACCAGCTCGCTCATCGGCCTACGTTCCGCCTCGAGGCGCGCCAGGAAGCGCACGAAACGGTCTCCGGAGCCCATCTTCTTCACCACTTCCTCGTGGGGAGCCTTGCTCAACTCGTCTACCAGTTCCGGCAGCGGCGAGCCATCCGAGTCGCGCTTCACCGGTGCGGTGCTTTCGCTTCCGGTGTAGGTCACGCGCCACAATGCCGAGGCTGTCCTCCGTCCTCCCGTCATGAAGTACATTGCGCCGTCCTTCCCGAACTCCGCATCGGTGAGAGGCAGTCCGGGACCGGCCACGAAATCCTCCTTGATCCCCTTGTAGGTCGAGCCGTCCTGCTCGAGGTGAACGGCGTGGATCGTCGCAAAGGTCCAGTCGAAGAGATAGATCGCTTTCTGGTACCTGGCGGGAAACTTCCCGTCCAGGCCGGAGAGCACTCCCGTCGGCGAGCCCGGACCGATGTTCACAACCGGCGGCAGACTGTCCTCGTAGTAGTGCGGCCACTTGCCGGTTCCGTTGCGCCAGCCCCACTCCGCTCCGGGCACCACATGGCACATGCGGGTCGGCCGGTACCACGGCATCCCGAGATCCCACTCCATGTCCGCGTCGTAGGAAAAGAGGTCGCCGTGCTCGTTGAAGGCGAGGTCGAAGGGATTCCGAAACCCGTTGCTCACCATCTCCCAGCGCGACCCGTCCGGCTTGAAGCGCCAGATCGTGCCTCCGGGGGCCATCGTGCCCGCGGCGTGACCGTTTCCGTCCGGATTACGCTTGAGGAGGTGGTCCTCGGCCCAGTTCCTGGGCATCCAATACTTGTCCATCTCTGGCGGATGCGTGTGGTTGCCGCATATGAAATAGATCCACTCGCCGTCGGGCGAAGGCACCATCGAGTGCAGCCCGTGCTCGCCGCCCCCGCTCACCTCCTTCAGCGCCTCGATCTTGTCGAGTTCTCCGTCCCCGGTCGAGTCGGTCACCCGGTAGATCCCGTGCTTCTTCCCTCCCCGCCCTCCTTCGTTGACGGTCACGTAGAGCGCCCCGCGATGCCACAGCAACCCGTGCGCTCCGCCGATCTCGAGATTGAGCGGCTCCGCTTCCGTCACGGCATTCTCATCGCCCAGCGCCGGCGGCTGGATCCGGTAGAGCCCGCCGTACTGGTCGCCCACGATGAGCCGCCCATCCGGACGCACCGCCATCGAGACCCAGGAGCCCTGCGCCTTGGGCACCGTGTAGAGCTTCTCGAGTTTGAAATCCGCGGCCACCTTGAATTGTTCGGTGGCGTCCTGCGGTGCCTGCGGTTCTCCCGGCGCTCCCGGCACGTCTCCAAACAACGAGCCCCAGGGACCCACCCCCATCTTCCCGAGGACCGCCACCGGCTGCCAGTTTGCATCGTCAAAGTCCGCCTTTTGCCATCCGGGGGCCTCCGCTTTGGACCACTTCCACGATCCGTCTGTGATCACCTGCTCCTCCTTCCCGCTCTGCAGCTTGAGTTCCAGCGAAGCTACCAGCCCGCCAATGCTCCCCTCGTTCTCTCCCAGGATCGCGATGACGTTCTTTCCCTTCATCACGTCCTTCCGGATCTCGAACTTCTGCGGGTTGCTCCAATCCGCCCCCACCCCCACTAGCCGCCCGTTGATCCAGGCACGGAACTTGTTGTCGCAAGTCACGGTGAGAACCGCGGCCTGGTCGTTTTCCGCGATCTCAAAGATCTTCCGGAAAAATATCGCCTCGTCGGTTGCGCCCCCTTTCTTCCACACCCAGGAGGGTGCCGGCTTGCTTTTTTTCCCGGCTGCCTTACCGGGCTTGGCCGCCTTCTTCACCCGGCGCAGCGTCACGTCCTTCACCTCCAACTTCATCGGCCCGCCCGCGTGCAATTG